>Ga0307432_1000684_pt1 | contig 23835 bp, 18 predicted proteins | sample SalMarWE160150MG_FD_202158 | JGI IMG/M metagenome (GOLD analysis project Ga0307432, IMG submission 202158) | Salt marsh sediment microbial communities from the Plum Island Ecosystem LTER, Massachusetts, United States - WE1603-150 | ecosystem: Environmental > Aquatic > Marine > Intertidal zone >...
GTGAACGGCTTTCCCGTCCTCAGAGTACTATGGGTTAGTCCGACTACCAGACCATCTTCTCATACATCCTCCCATCTTCTGGTTGTTTGTAGATTACCCTTCTAGGGGAATAGTCTGGTTCTCCCAAGTTCCTGACGGTTCCGTTTGTTATTATGCCATGGATTAAAGACCCCGGGGAGCATTGTTAAACTCGCCTTTATCGTTTAAACAATATACTGCCTTCCAGTACGAGTACACTGTCGGCTCTCCCAACTGTATAAATTTTCGGGGCTCAATACCTTCACTTACGTTACGGCCTAATAACTCCCGTCTACCAGCTTCATACAATCGGTTACCCTCTTGCATGTGGTATAGGTGTTAGGCTGGCGGCTAACCTTTGCCTAATCCGGACTCTCACCGGCAAGAACTGCCAAGCTTTCTTGGCGCACACTCATTACTTATTACTTATTACTGTATTCTATACGCTAAACGCTACATGCTCTACGCTAGTTTTACTCGATACTATCTTGAATCTTTCTTTTCTTTCTCTTTTTTTGACTCGATACTTGATACTTGATACTATATAAAAGACTATATAAAAAACTTGACAATAATGTTTATTTTCTTTATTCTATTTTAAGATAAGATTAGTTAATGCCGAAGTGGCGGAATTGGTAGACGCGCTACGTTCAGGGCGTAGTAGGTGTATGCCTGTGGGGGTTCAAATCCCCCCTTCGGCACCAGAATGTAAAATTTTGTGCCAGATACAAAATTTTACATCATAGTTAATATTTTTATAACCTTGTCCATTTCCCATTCTTCTCCGATAGTAAATCTGATAAATTGGTCGTCTAAACCGGAAAATTCATTTTCCCAACCAGCCAAAATATAAATACCTTTTTCACTTAGATACTTCCAAACTCTTTCGCTTTCTTTCTTATTCTTGAACTCTACTAAAATAAAATTTGCTTTTGAATCATAAGCAAAAAATCCCAGCTCATTTATTTGCCTTACAAATTTATCTCTTACTTTCTTCATTTTTCCCCAAACTTCTTGATAATAGTCTAAATATTTCAATACTTTTACCGCAGCTTTTTCTGCCATTCTATTTACTCTAAAATATTGACCGAAAGCTGACAATCTTTTTATATTTTGAGGATTAGAAATGGCAAATCCCAAGCGTAATCCTGCCAGACCATAATTTTTAGAAAAACTTCTGGAAATAATTAAATTTTCATACTTATCTATCAAGTCCACTACGGTCTCCCCCAAATACTCGAAATTACACTCATCAACTACTACCATACCTTTTGCTCTTTGTAGAATATCAATAATTTTTTCTCTGGGGATTTCTGTCCCGGTAGGATTATTAGGATTACATATCCAAACCAAAGAAGCTTCTTTTAATTGTTGAACCGAATAATTAAGGGAATATACTCCATCATGCAAACAATTAACTAAAATTTTAGACAATCCTCCTCTATCTGCGCTCACTTCATATTGAGAAAAAGTCGGAATGGGAATTAATACTTCTCCCTTATAAGCTCGGGAAACTATTTCAATAACTTCATCCGAGCCATTGGCAGGCAAAATATTTTCCATCTTTACACCTACATATTCAGCTAAAACCTGTCGAAGCTTAACATATTCTCCTCCTGAAGGATAGAGATTAATATCCTTCAGTTCTTCGGATAATTCCTTTAACAACTCTTCAGGCAAAGAATATTTAAAATAAGATTGAGTCAAAAATATTTTTTCTTTTTTTAAAGATTTTATCCTCGTATTATTTTTCATCTTTCTCGTTCTGATTATTTTTCTCCTTTTTGTGCTTTGAACTTCCATAATATCTTCCATACGCAATCACACCCGCTTTTGTGAGGGTAAACTACAGAGGAAATCCAGGAAAATATTTAAAGATAGATTCCCGTTTCCGCGGGATTGACAAAAAGGAGGCTATTATAATAAGCCCTTTGCACTAGATTAAATTTTAAGATAAGGGGTAGGGGGCGGATTTATCCGCCCCCGAAACGGGTTTGATGAATCAAACCCCTACATTTACATTGACAGGCAAGACGCCTGCCCTACGATTATTTATTTGGGCAGACACAAGGTCTGTCCCTACTTATACCTTACAAACTTATTTTTCTTTTTCTTTTTTCACTATACGCTATACGCTCCACGCTAATATACTCGATACTGTTTTTACTATATACTGTTACCATCCCTCTCCCTTTCAATCTTTCGCAAATCTACCTCTCCCAAACCAAAATAATGCCCAATTTCATGAATAACCACCTTTCTGACAGATTCCTTTATTTCTTCTGTATTTCTACAGCGTATTTCTATAGGCTTTTTAAAGATAATAATTTTATCAGGCATAACATTCCTATACCAGATACCTCTTCTGGTATAAGGGATTCCCCGATAAAGACCCAAAAGTCCATAGGGCGATTTGATCTTCATCTCTATAAGAAGTTCCCGGGAAGGTAAATTTTCAATTGCTATAGCAATATTTTCCATTTTTTCTTTAAATTTTTTCGGAAGGCTACTTACTGCCTCTGTTACTAATTCTTCAAATTCTTCTTCGGTTACTTTCATTTTACTTTACTATCTCTTCTTTTAAATTATTTATAAATTCTTTCACTTTCTGAATATATTGGTCCCTTGCCACTTCTCGTGAGGTCAGCTGAAGTAAAGCAAGTGGGGTCTTTTGACTAAGATTTTTCATACCATCAAATACTTTCTTAGAATCTGAACCCAATCGGGTGCAGAAAAAAGCCACATTTTTAAAACCTTCTTTACGTAAAGAAAGATAGGTCCTGATAGGGGTAGAAATATTAGAAGACCAGATAGGGGTTCCGATAATAACCAAATCGTATAAAGAGGGATTATTTTTTATCTCCTTAATTGCGGTTAATCTTCTCAAGTTAGCATCAGTCCCAGCACTTAAGAATCCTGCAATTCCCTCCCTGCTTTTAATATCGAAAATCTCTTCCTTATCACACTTCAAGATTTTTGAAATAGCTTCGGCTACTTTTTTAGTTTTGCCGCTTCTCGAATAAAATGCTACTAATATTTTCATCATAAATATCCTCAATTCTTTATTTTATCTTAAAAAATCCTTCAGTGTAAAATCTTTATTTATCTTAAATAATTCCATTTCGTTTATTATATTCACGCCAATAACGGTTGAAACTCCACCCCAAATTTACCAAAGGAAGACGATCTAATTTAGAACCCCAATTTTCAACTATGGCTCGGACTCGGATAAAATATTCATTAATCTGTTTTTGATTTAATGTGCTTAAACTGTTTTCGATAGAAGAAATTATTTCTTCCTCGTAATTAATTATTAAAGACTGGATTTCAACTTCTGCAGAATTAAAATTTAGTAAAGCCTTTCGGTGAAAACGTTCACTTTTCCACCAATAAGATTTTGAATTATAATTTTCACTTCCTTCGCTATACTCACCAGGAACGGTTGTATCAGGAGAAAAGACGGGGAAAAAGGGACTTATACAGGGATTGGAAGCTCCAGTAGTATAAAAGAATTGTCTATCTTTACCAATTTTTGCTATCAGGGAACAGACTGTTTGGGTTCGGCGAAATAGTTTGTTTGCTGCGTGCAAGCACAAGGTGGCACCAGGACCACGATTGGGAGTCCATTGAGTATTATCCCCATGATCTCGTAAAATATTTATAAAATTTATGGTAGTCAACCTCTTCTTTCTCTTTGAAAGCAAGGCCCGGGAGCGTTTTTCCCGTTCAGCTCCCTTGGCAGCCCAGGCCATAAATTTAGCAGAGTAACATTTTTGAAAATTGAAATCCTTTTCGTTTTTACAGTAACCCCTTTTAATTGCATTCTTTATTAATCCTTCAGAGCAAGAATCATAATCTTTCTGTAAAGATATTATATTAGATATACTCCAAACATCCTTAATTTTCTTCCAGGCCCACCAAGTTTTCACTGTCTCTAATACATAGGCTTCTTTCTTATCAACAATCAAAAAACTATTCATATACTTTAATTTAAATCGATAACCACAATTACCTCCCTGTCCATGCTTTTCTAATAATTCAATAATTACCTCTAAGGCCTGTCGGGCAGTTCGACTTCTTTCGAGGGCTAAGCGAACTAAATCCATACCAGTTAGACCTATCTTATCCGGTTTTTCTTTGGTAAATACTGCTTCATTACCAATAACCACTCCATATTCATTGGCTCCCATCTCTGCACCAAACATCCAGAATGGTTGACAGAGTAATACTCGGGCTGTTTCTGGAACTTGCGGGATAGTTAAATAGGAACATTGAACAGTTTTGTTTGAATCATTCTTTTTGCGGGGAACTATAAGGATATTTTGTGCTTCATCAGGTTCTCGATCACTATTCTTCCCAAAAATGGTAAACCCTTCTTCGGTAGCAGAACCTAAAGCTACTATAGTATCACACATAATTACACTCCCTTTCTATTTAGAATGTTGAAGAGAGTAAATAAATTAGTCGTTAGTATATATTATAGCGTATAGCGTATAGCGTATAGTTTTGGAATAGTAAGATACTTATCCCAATTGAACTAAAAAATTAAAGCTAAAAACGAAAAACCATAATTCAAAACACAAAATTTTTTCTCTCAATAATAAATTTTAAGTTTTAGTTTTTGCTTCTTTATCTTTTCGTTTTTGCTATATAGTATACCAGATAAGAATGATGAAACTCAATAGATAAAACAACATATTTAAATTTTAAATTTTGAGCTATGGCTTTACGCTTTTCGTCTTTCGCTATATACCATATACTAATTATGGTTTATAAAAAAACAAACAAGAGATTAATTGCATTTAAATTTTTCTTTTATTTTTTCTTTCTTACATTTAATAATATTTTTTAAATCCTGTTTTGGCAATTTCAATCCATCCTTCAAACCCTGAATCATTCTATTATTTTCTGTTTCAGGGTTTACTGCATAGACAATCCACTTGCCTTCTCGCCGATTAACAACAAGACCTGCTTCTTTTAAAATCCTAACACTGTGTGAAATCCTTGATTGTTCAATATTTAATATATTTACCAATTCACAGACACACAATTCACCTTGCAGTAGAAGCAGATAAATACGTAAACGAGTTTCATCAGATAAAGCTTTAAACATCTTTATAGTCGCTTCCATTGTTTGTATTCTCCTTTGTATATGATGATATTCACGTTATTGTTTTAAAAATATTTATCCTGCATGCTATATTCTTCTTCTACAACTAATATATTAGTCTTGGCGAAACAATTTTTTATTTATCAATTACAATAGGGATGGCAATAGTTAAATAAAGGTATTCCTTTATTTCCCCTTCCTGTATTTTATCTGAGACTTTATCCCTTAATAATATTACTTGCAGATTTTCTTTTTCTCCTGAGTTTAACTCAATTTCAGATATTAAGGGGATGAGGTAATCTGCTGAAGTTTTTATGAAGGTGATTTTTATTCCCTCTTCTCCTGAATTTTCCAGAATAAACCTTCCTATAGTTTCGCCTTTAGAATCAGTTGTTAAATTAAAACTTGTTCCTACTGGAGAAATACTTACTGCGGGAGCGGGTTTCTCTTTTATATAACCATTAACTCGCAGTGAAAAGGCTTTTCTTCTGGGGTCATTACAGTATATACGCACACTCTCTCTTACTTCACCCAACTCATGTTGGTTGGAATCATAGGTAAAAGTTACTTCCTGTTTTTCTCCCGAAAGAATTGTTAAGGGTATTTCTGTATTATATTGGATATATTCAGAAGCATCTATCTTATCAATTATTAGATTCAGCTCTCCTTTATTTTCAATAGTAAAAGTAAAGGTGGGCAAATCCCCCTGGGAAATCAGCCCTAAATCCCATTGAGAATTAGAAAGGAAAGCCTTGGGAGAGGGGATAGGTTCTACCTCGATAATTACTGTAATCTTGGTCTTGGGGAGCTGGGGGTCATTGGATTCGATATAAATATCTTTTTTGACTAGACTGTTATAACCGGTAGGATTAAAAGTGACCTTTAGTTCAGCTGATTTTCCCGGCTGTATATTATCAGAAGACAGCATGGTGGCAGCACATCCGCAGGAGGATCGTACTCGACTGATAATAAGTTCTTCTCGCCCGGTATTTTTTATGCTAAAGATATGAACCGGTCTTTCATCTTCTTTTATCTTTCCAAAATCCCATTCTTCTTCTGAGAAAGAAATAGTAGGCGGTTGGGAAGACTTGTTTTGAATATTATAAAATATTAAAAGAGATCCTACTATAACTACTATACTTATTAAAATAATAATAATTTTGTTTTTACGAACCATAATTTTCTCCTTTGCTTTATATTAATTTAGTCGTTAGCGAATAGTGAATAGTCGTTAGCATATTAGTTAACCAGTTAACCTGTTCGCCGGTTAAGCAGTTAATTAGTCGTTAAAGAATTTTTCATTTATACTCTATTAATACCCGGGTGGGGGCTCGCAAGTTCCATCATTACAACCATCATCATCTTTGTTCTCTTTTTTGGGAGCCCTTTTTTCTTTGGCTTCTAAGAAATAAGTGAGATATTGAAACATTACATTTTGTTGTTTAGAGATTAAGCCCGGATAGATTCTCTTTACTACCAAATTTTTGGCTAAAAAGACAGTGGTGGGTAAAAATTCAATATTGTAAAGATTGCTTACTTCTTCTTGGATGTCTAATATTATAGTGAAAGATATTTTTTTATCAATCCAAAACTCTTTAATTAGTATAATATCTTCTTCTTTCAGATCTTTACGGGTATTTATCATAATTACCTGGTATTTTTCTTCAATGATATGCTCTTCAAAATACTCGGCCAGCTCTTCTATCCCACATATTGAATCCTCATTTTCATTATTACAAAAGTAAAGAATAAGGAGTTTCTGTTTTTCTTTGTAATCCGCTAAATTAAAGGTTTCTCCATTTATAGTCTTAAGGGTAAAGGTGGGAGCGGGGAAACCTTTTCTAAAAGATGAAGAAAAGGCAAACGAGCAAAAAGAAACCAAAAAAGTAATTATTAATAAAATAGTTAAAAGATTATTCTTTTTATTCCTTAACCAAAAAATCATATAAAGCACCTCCTTGTACCAATTGGCCAATTAACCAATTCATCAATTCGCCAATTTACCGATTCTCCGATTTACCAATTAAATTAGTCATTAGTATAATCGTATCGCGTTACAGAAACCAGGATTCAGGTGTAGGGGCACAATGGATTGTACCCATTTTCTTTCTCTTTCTTTACTCGATACTGTTTTTACTATTCCACATAAGTCTATTCAATAATACGTTATTATTAAATACAAATTACAAATTCACGGTTTTTAGTAATAAACTCCGCTATATAACAGCAGCCCGGCTAATCCGAAAAACAGCAGGGTTATTGTCATCTTGATTTTCCCAAAATTCTTTTGAGTAAGTGCAGCCCACTGTGCCGAAGTAGTCCCCAAGTAGGTAAAAGAAAAGACCAGGACTAAAGGCGCTACAAACATCAGATTATAGAACAAGAGATAAAATAAAGCATTAAACTTTAAATCAGGGATAGTGCTGATAAACATAATAGTAGGAAGATAAATCTGACCCGTACAGGCTAACTCTAAAAGCGAAACTATAAAGCCAATTACTGCAGCCATTAAGATATAATTATTCAGTCTTACATTCTTACGGATAGCAGAATGAATCAAATTCTTTAAAAATGAGGGTAATTGGAGCTTGGCATCTTTGGTGGTTCCTTTTTTCTTAAATTGGAGATAGTCATATAGACTGACCACCCCTAAAATTAAGGCAAGGGCAGCAGTAACCAAAACGAATATTTTTCGGACTAAGGGTAAAAAAGATAAAGAAGTAATTATCTTTAATGCCCCGTTTCCGATTAAGAAGTAGGTCAGAAAGACGGATAAGGTAAATATTCCTCCTACCCAGAGAATTTCTCTTCCTTTTCGGTTGATCAGAGTAAGATAGGAGATAAAAAAGATGATGGAGGCAAAAGCACAGGGATTTATACCATCAATCAAACCGCTCACTGCTACTGCAGCCAGACCGAAGGATTGAAAGCGATCTATTAATCTCTCTTGAGCAGTAAAGTTTTTTTCCTTAACTTTTTCCCAGGGAGCGACAGTTTCTGTGGTTAAATACTTTTGGAATAATTCGTCTAAATTATCAAAGGTAATAGCACTTCTAAAAAGATAATCATCTCCTAAAAATAATACCGGAACCAAAAGCCTTTCCTCTTCGGGCATCTGATATAATTCGCCTAATGCTTCAGCTAATTCTACATTCTCAGGCAAAGATATATCAAAACTTTTTAAAATTATATTATCAGGGTACTTTGCAGAAATATCTTTCAATACAATCTTGGCTTTATCACAATCATGACACCCTTGTTCGGAAAAATAAGCTAAGTAAACTGGGTAATTACCTGAGCTGGGCGTGCTGGCGGCAAAAGAATTAGTTGCATAAGGAGAAGAAAATTGGCTAACAAAAATCACGAAAAACAATGAAAGCAAAATAAAAGTTAAAGTTAAATAAAATTTCTTTCTGTTTGCATTGTTTAATTTATTATTTATTGTTTTAACTCTCATTATATATAATTTTTCCCCTCAATCCTATTAATCAGAATAATTAATAATTTTTTCAAGTCAAAAACTATAGTATACAATACAACATTAAAATTTCAAAATTTACTTACTCCACTCTAACTACCCCACTAAAGTTTACACTAACATTTAAATATACATTTTTTATAATAAAATATACGATTTAGATTTAATATGGTAAATCTATCATACGTATCTATAATTGTCAAGAATTTAAATTTCGAAACCCGATTAAAAATTTTACCATAAAAAACTTGACAATAAACATATGTTTATCTTATAATATAGACAAGATAATAAATTGTGTTAACAGAATAATTATAGTAAATTATTATTTAAATTTTTTAAAGGAGGCCAAACATGCTCAAAAAAGATTTCCTTGCCCCAAACTATAAAAAAACCCTGGAGCTGATTCAAAAAAATATTAGAGAAAACGGCTATCCGCCCACTGTTCGGGAAATCTGCAAAGCCTTGGGAGTAACTTCTTCCGCCACTGCCCATAAATATCTTACTATCCTGGAAAGAAAAGGTTATATCCATCGAGAGAAGGAGAGATCTCGAGCCATTAAAATTATACCCCAGACTGATAAAGTGCCTGTAGTAGGGAGCGTAGCTGCAGGAGAACCCATGTGGGCCTTAAAAGATATCACCGAAGTTATACCTATACCGGAGCAGCTTTCTGGAAGTGAAGAAAGCTTTATGGTAAAAGTTGAGGGCGATAGCATGATCGGAGATCACATACTTGATGGAGATTATGTCATGGTTAAGCCCCAGCGAAATGCAGATAACGGAGATATTGTCATCGCTCTCCTAAATCAGGAAGAAGTCACAGTAAAAAAATTATATAAAAAAGATAACCAGATTACCCTGCAGCCTTCCAACCCTCTTTACAAACCCATAAACACCAAAGATGCGATTATTCTGGGCAAAGTCATCGGAATTTTAAGACGATTTAACGGAGGAAAAAAATAGTAAATATGTTATATATCGGTACTTCTGGTTATAGTTATAAAGATTGGATAGGAACCTTTTATCCCGAAAATACTGATAAAAAGGAGATGCTTAACCTATATGCCCAAAAGTTTAAGGTTTCTGAAATTAATTCTACCTATTACCGTATCCCTCATCCGGCATCTTTTTATTATTTGCAGCAAAAGGTTCCTGCTGATTTTAAGTTTGCAGTAAAAGCCAATCAAGAAATGACTCACAGCCGAGAAGAAAATCCCGCTATTTTTGAAGATTTTAAAGAATCCATAAAGCCTTTGCTGGAGGCGGGTAAATTTGCCTGTGTGTTAGCTCAGTTCCCCTATTCTTTTTATAATACTCCCTCCAATCGGGATTACCTTCTCCGCTTCAAAGAAAGAATGGAGGATATACCCCTGGTGGTAGAATTTAGAAATTCTTACTGGATAAATAACGAAATATTTAGAATTTTAAAAAACAACGATATAGGTTTTTGCTGTGTAGACCAACCCCAGCTTAAAGGTTTAATTCCGCCCATAGCTGAAGCTACTTCTAACCTGGGTTATGTTAGATTTCACGGTCGGAATAAATCCAATTGGTGGGAACACGAAAAAGCCTATCAGAGATATGATTATCTCTATAGCGAAGAAGAATTAAAAGAATGGATACCTAAAATAAAAAAGATTGCTGAAAAAACCACCGACCAATATATTTTTATGAATAATCATTATAAAGGCAAGGCAGTTAAAAATGCCTTAATGTTAATTAAACTCCTTAAAGAAGAAATAAAAGCCGGAGAAATTAAAGAAAAAGAGAAAGAGCAAGAGCAAGAAAAAGAGGGACGGGATTAAAGAAAAACTGCTTATATTTTTTTTGCCCTTTGGCAAACATACGTTTAAGATACAAGTTGCAAGTTGCAAGTTTCGGGTTGCAAGTTAATCAAAATGACCGGGAGACTGGTAGACTGGCCGACCGGCAGACATAAATATTTGGTTAATTGGTCAATTGGTAGATTGGCAGAAAGGTATTTTAAGATGGAAATGGTACATTTACATGTGCATTCTCAATACAGTATGCAAGATGGTCTCTGCAGCCTTGATGACCTAATCAAACAAGCCACTAAATTTAATATGAAGGTAGTGGCTTTAACTGACCATGATGGACTCTACGGAGCTATTCAGTTTTATAAAAAAGCAAAAAGCGCAGGAATAAAACCCATCATCGGCTGCGAAATACGGGTAAAAGATAATCAAAAATCCAATCAGACCTATCACCTTATTCTTTTGGTCAAAGACAAAGAGGGATACAGCAACCTCTGTCAGATTATCACCAATGCTCATCTATCTAATCCCGGCTCTATCCCGGCCGTAGAAAAAAAGATTTTAGCCAAATACAGTAAAGGAATTATTGGGTTAAGCGGATGTGGTAAAGGGGAAATACCTCTTCTCCTTTTACAAAAGGAGACTGAGCAAGCCGAAAAAGCTGCCTGCTGGTATCAACAGGTATTCGGTAAAGAAAACTTTTATTTAGAATTATCTTTTCATGGCCTGGCTAAAGAAAAAGAAATTAATTCTAAATTGATAGAAATAGGACGAAGACTAAATATCCCCCTGGTAGCAACCAATAATGTCCATTATCTGGAAAAGAATCAGGCATCTTCTCAAGGTTTATTAAATAAGATTGCCAATTTAGGGACAAAAGAAAGATTCTATCATCAAAAACTTGAAAATAACGAATATTATTTTAAATCTCCCTCGGAGATGGAGAAAATATTTTTCCAGCTGCCTCAAGCCCTTAAAAACTCAGTGGAAATTGCCAATAAGTGCAACTTAGAACTTAATTTAGGAAAAATTCATCTCCCTGCTTATCCTCTACCCTCTTCTTATTCTGCCCAGGATTATTTAAAAAAACTTTGCCTGGAAGGGCTTAAAAAATATTACCCCGCCCTCTCACCGAAAGTTATAAAGCGCCTGCAATATGAATTAAAAATAATCAATCAGATGGGTTTTGCCGGATATTTTTTAATCGTTCGGGATATAGTCCACTTTGCCAAACAAAATAACATCCCTGTCGGTCCGGGGAAGGGTTCTTCGGCCGGGAGTTTAGTCTCTTATCTTCTTAATATAACCGAAGTAGATCCTCTAAAATACCAGCTCTTTTTTGAAAGATTTCTTAACCCTGAAAGAATAGACCTTCCGGATATAGATATAGATTTTGGCCAGCTGGGTAGAGAAAAAGTAATCTCTTATATCTTTAAGAAATTTGGGAATAATCGGGTAACCCATGTCAGCACCATCTCCACCTATGCCGCCCGTTCGGCCATCCGAGATGCGGGGAGAGCACTGGGTTTCCTCCCCCAGGAAATAAACAAAATCGCTAAACTCATGCCTATGTTCTCCTCAGCAGGAGTAATTAGAGCTTCTTTAAAAAAATTACCTGAGCTGCAAAAGCTTCCTCAAGACCAGGAACCCCTTAAATCACTATTCTCTTTTGCTCAAAATATAGAAGGAATACCCCGGCATCTCTCCGTACATGCCTCCTCAATAATAATATCAGATAGACCGCTTTCAGAAGTAGTCCCTCTGGAACTAACTAATCAGGGAGGGATAGTAAGCCAATATGAAAAAGAATCCATCAAAGATTTAGGTCTGTTGAAAATGGATATTCTGGGCTCCCGCAGCCTCACTGTAATTAAAAAGACTTTGGAAATGCTAAAAGAAGAAAATATAAATATCAACCTTAGTAAGATTCCTCTTAATGATAAAGCCACCTTCTCTGCCCTGCAAAAGGGTAAGACTCTGGGAGTCTTCCAATTGGAAAGCTCAGGGATGTCCTCTCTTCTAAGGAGGCTTTTCCCTTCCCATCTAGCCGATGTGATTGCTGCTCTATCTTTATACCGACCCGGTCCCTTGGATAGTGGGATGACCAAACATTATCTTAAAAGAAAACGGGGAGAAGAAGAGATAGATTATCTACACCCCAAATTAAAATCAATTTTAAAGGACACTTATGGAGTTATTCTTTATCAGGAACAGGTTATGCAGGTAGTTTCTGTTTTTGCCCATCTTAACCTCGGTGAAGCTGACCTCTTTCGTCGAGCCATCAGCTCCCGTTCACCGGTAGAAATGGAAAAACAGAGAGATAATTTCCTTAAAAAAGCCACAAATCAAGGAAACACTAAAGAAGAGGCAGAAAAGATTTTTAATCTTATTTCTAAATTTGCCCACTACGGTTTTAATAAGGCTCACAGCACCTCCTATGCCCTAATCTCTTTTGTAACCTGTTATCTTAAGGTACATTATCCCGCCTACTACCTGGCTTCCATGCTCACCTACGGTATGGGTTATTATTCTCCTGACCGCTATATTCAGGAAGCCCGGCGTTTTAAGGTTAAAGTACTCCTTCCCGATATAAATAAGAGTGCAGCTGGTTTTACCGTAGAAGAAGGAGCTATTCGAGTGGGGCTGGGTAAGATAAAAGGTATGGGAGAAAAACATTTAAAATCCATTCTATTTCTCAGGGAAAAATGTAAAAGATTTAATTCCCTGTATGATTTTTGTTACAAAACTACGCCTTTAAGAATTAATCAACCATTAATAGAAAATTTAATTAAGGTGGGTGCTTTCGATTTTACTACTTATCCCCGTTCGGCATTATTAACCCTGCTCCCTCTTACTTTAAAGGAGGTTAGAAAGAAGAAAGCTGAAGACGGGGCTCAAGATAGAATATCCGAAGAGAAGGAATCATGGAATACCGAACTTATTGCCTCTGATTCAATCCCCGCTTATTATTTTTCTAATTCTTTCCAAATGAATTTAGAAAAAGAAATACTCGGCTTATATATAACTAACTATCCTTTAAAAAAATATGATAAAATATTAATGAATTTACCAATTATGAATTCTAATCAACTTTTAAATTATTTTTATCAAAAAACAATCTTGATAAGGGGAGTGCTAATCCAGGCAAGAAGACAATTTACCAGGCAAAAACAGGTTATGGCTTTCTTGCTCCTGGAAGATGAAGCAGGTTTCTTTGAAGTAATTACCTTCCCGGCTGTCTATCGAAAATATTCTAACCTCCTTCGTAAGGAAGCACCTCTTTTGATAGAAGGGGTCTTAAGCAAAGATAGCGGCGACTCTAAAATAATCGCCCGAAAAATTGTGAATATAGGATAATGGGGACGGTTCTATTTTATAAAATAGTATAAAATAGAACCGTCCCCATTATCCCCCATTATCCACCGAAAAGGATGTAACATAATGACTGATAACCATCGTCTAACCATAATTCATTTGGACCTTGATGCCTTCTTTGCTTCGGTAGAGCAAAGAGATAATCCGAACTATCTAGGAAAACCTCTTATTGTAGGAGGAATAAGCGGCGGAAAAGGTAATTCAAATCGCGGAGTGGTCTGTGCCGCTTCCTATGAAGCTCGTAAATACGGTGTTCATGCCGGTATGCCTATCTGGGAAGCCCGTCAAAAATGCCATGAGGGAATTTTTATCCCCTCTCAAATGAGCAAATACTTAGAAGCATCTAAAAAATTCTTTCAGATATGCAGTAGCTATACTCCTTTGATAGAACCTTTGAGCATAGATGAACTTTTTTTAGATGTATCAGGATGCGAATCACTCTTTGGCTCAAGCGAAATAATCGGCAGAAAAATTAAAGAAAAAGTTTATCAAGAATTAGGACTCAAAGTCTCGGTGGGAATAGCAGAGAATAAATTCTTGGCCAAGATAGCCACCAACCTGGGGAAGCCGGATGGTTTTTACATTATCCCTTCAAAGGATATTCAAAAAATTCTTTATCCCCTCCCTGTATCTTTCCTCTGGGGTATAGGGAAAAAGACAGAAGAGCTGCTAAAAAAATCCGGTATTTACCTGGTAAAACAATTAACCCGAATGCCTGATTCTATATTGGAAAACCTTCTGGGAAAAAACGGAAAAAAGATAAAACTTCTGGCTCAGGGAATAGATGAAAGTCCGGTTACTCCTCCATCAACAACAAAATCTATCGGCAAAGAAACAACTTTCGGCACCAATATAACCAAAAAAGCAGTTCTAATAAAAGAACTGCTAAAAATTTCCCAACTGTTAGGTTATACTGCCCGGAAAAAAGGTTATAAAGGTAGAACTATTACTTTAAAAATAAGGTTTCATAATTTTATTACCTTTAATAGGTCTAAGACCTTAGAAAATCCTACCCATCTTGATGATATCATCTTTAAAACAGTCGTGGAACTCCTGAATAAAGTAAGGCATAAAAAATGCGGGGTTAGACTTTTGGGAATAAAACTCTCCAATCTTAGCTCGGGAAATGAAAGAAAGCAACTGAAGTTCTTAAGAGACGAAGAGGATAAAAAAAGTGATAAATTAGAACAACTTACCCAATCTTTAGATGAAATCAGAGAAAAATTCGGCAAAAAAGCCATCACCCGAGCCAGCCTTCTGAAAGTTAAAAAGAAAGAATAAGCATACTCAGCACGGCACGCCGTGCTGCTACAATGAAACCAAACAAGAGTTAGACCTTGACATTAGACGTTTCTATTATAATTTCTCTAAAAATATTTACCTATATATAATAACAACATAATTTCTAAAAATCCTCTTTTCACCCTCTTTTATTTTTTATTCTTCTTCTCATTCAGGGCTTTTAATATTTTTTCCGGAGTGATGGGGAGGTCTAACATTCTTACTCCTATGGCATCGTAAATTGCATTGGCAATAGCCGGAGTGGTGGCAATAGTCGCCGGTTCTCCAATCCCTTTTGCTCCAAAAGGACCCTCTGAATCCTCATTCTCTACCAGCCGGGTAGTAAAGTGAGGGGTATCCATAGAAGTGGGAATTAGATAACCGGTCAAATCGGGATTCAAAGTGATTCCTTCTTTGATAACCTGCTCTTCCATCAGGGCCATCCCTATTCCTTGAACTGTGCCTCCTTCTATCTGTCCTTCCACATTTTTAGGATTTATTGCTTTCCCTATATCTGCTGCAGTATAAACATTTAATACTTCTACAACCCCCGTATCTGTATTTACTTCTACATCAACTACTTGAGTAACAAAAGTATAGGCTACGTATAATTTTTCACCCTGCCCGGTTTGGGGATCGGGTTTATCGGTGTGAGGGAAGAAAGATGCTTCTGCTTTTAAACTGTCACCTCTTGCTTTTACCTTCTCGGCTAATTCCCAGTAACTTAATCTATTATTCGGATTATCATTTCTAAAAATATAACCGTCTTCTATCCTTAAATCAACATGATTGGTTATAAAATTCAGGCTGGCATAATGATAAATATTACTTAATAATCCCTCTGATGCTTCTTTAACTGCATTCCCGGTAAAAAATGTCTGGCGGGTTGCCGAGGTGGAACCTGAATTTTTAGTTAAATGAGTATCTCCTGGAATAATTCGGATTATTTCCGGTTTTACTTTCAAAATTTCAGCAGCAATCTGAGTAATTACCGTTAGCACTCCCTGTCCCACATCAGCAGCGGCAGTTCTAATTAAAATCTTATCCCCATCTTCGATTTCCGCTGAAGCAATGGAGTGGTCAGGGAACCCCTCTCCATAACCAAAACCGAACATAATGGTGGCCATTCCTCTACCTTGTTTTTTCATCTCGGTCCTCCCTTCCAACCTGCTATATCTGCCGCTTCTTTAATAGTCTCTTTCACTCCTACACTATGGGTTAATATCTGTCTATTGGGGGTAGAAGAACCAAGGTTATAAGCATTTTGCAAACGAAATTGAACCGGGTCAATCCCTAATTGTTGAGCTAAAATATCCATCTGGGATTCATAGGCAAAAGCCATTTGAGTAGCACCAAAACCGCGCATCGCTCCACAATATGTATTATTAGTATAAACAGTATAGGCTGCACCCTTGACATTATCTACATTATAAGGACCGGTACAATGGTACATCCCTTTGTGAACTACTGCCAATCCGCTAGAAGCATAGGCACCGGTATCACCGATTACTTCTACCTGGCAAGCAGTTAAATAACCTTTTTTAATAACACCAGTTTTCATTCGAATAATAAAGGGATGTCTTTTTGATTGAGCTATCATTGATTCCTCTCTGGAATAACTAAATTTTACGGGTCTTTTAGTGGCTATCGCCGCTAAAGCCAGGTGAATATGAACAGAGATATCCTCTTTCTTGCCAAAGGCACCACCGATAACCGGTTGGATAATCCTTATCTTTTCTTTAGGTAAGCCTAGAGATTGGGCAATATCCGCCTGAGTATCATGAAGCCATTGGGTGGCTGCCCAAAGTTTGATTACTTTACTCTCTTCATCATAAAACCCGACTCCTGCCTCAACCTGAAGAGGCAATTGGTCAATAAAGGTTGTTTTATATTTATTTTCTGCAATTACATCAGCTTCTGCAAAACCCTTTTTTATATCTCCTTTTTTTAAGTAATGGGTGGCCAGGATATTACTATCTTTATGAATGAGGGGTGCATCTTTCTCTATAGCCCGCAAAGGATCAGATAATACTTCTAATTTTTCTACTTCCACTTGAATTATTCTAACCGCTTTAGAAGCAATTTCTTTACTTTCGGCAATTACAATAGCCAGGGCATCTCCCATATAACGCATCTTCTGGCCAACACCGATAAGAACCGGTTGATCTTTGATGATTAAACCAAAATTCTTCACTTTAGGAATATCGGCAGCGGTAATAATCTTAACTACTCCCGCTACCTTTTGTGCTTTACTTATATCAATTCGGCGTAGATAGGCATGAGGATGAGTGGCTCTCTTGATTTTAAGATATAGCATATTATCAAAGTAGATATCATCGGAATATTGAGCCTTACCAGTTACTTTATCTTGAGCATCTACTTTGAGTATATTTTTACCTACATATCTTTTAGGCATCTTCTTCACCCCTTCCGCCACCTATGGTCGATAATCTATTTGCTGCTAATTTAATAGCATCAATAATCTTCTGATAACCGGTACAACGGCAAAGATTTCCGGAGATACCCCGTTTAATCTCTTCTTCGTCAGGATGAGAATTTTCTTCGAGTAATTTTTTGGCAGCTAATACCATCCCGGGAATACAAAACCCGCATTGAACTGCTCCGGTTTCTATAAAAGCTTCTTGAACCGGATCCAGATTTTCTCCATCTCCTATGCCTTCGATAGTAGTGATAACTGCCCCATCGGCTTGAGGAGCTAAAATCAAACAGGAAGCCACCAGTTCACCATTCATAATTACAGTACAAGCCCCGCACTCGCCTTTCCCGCATCCTTCCTTGGTTCCGGTTAGATGCAGGTCATCTCTTATTAAATCCAGCAAACGGGTTGAGGCAGTAGTCTCCACTTTTCTTTTCTTACCATTAATAGTAAGTTCTATTATTAACTTACTCATTTATACAACCTCCGTATGCAAAATCTATCTCTTCCAAGGCGTTGATCATTATTTCTTTGGCTACATCCTTACGATATTCTTTTGTCCCTCTGATATCATCAATGGGGGAAATCTTATCTTCAACTATCTGGCCTAATTCGGCAAAAACCAATTGCTCAAAATTTTTTCCTACCATCTTTTTTCTAATTTCTTTAATTTCAATGGGAGTCGGAGCAACAGAGCCAAGGCAGGTTCTTACATCTTTAACGGTTTTATTGTCTTCAGCCATCTCTACTACCAGAGCCAGGTTAATGGTAGCAATAATTAAAGCTTTTCTCTTGCCAATTTTAATCCAGCTCCCGTAAGTCCTTTCAGAGGGCAGTGGAAGAATTATCCGGGTTAATAATTGAGCTGGCTCTAAGATAGTTTTTTTAGGTCCGATAAAAAATTCTTCTGCTGAAATTAACGCTTCTTTCTGAACGGAGAGCAATTTGAATTGAGCATCATAAGCCATCAAAGGAGACAGAAGGTCACCGGCCGGAGAGGCATTAACGATATTCCCTCCGATAGTTCCGCGATTCCTTATCTGGGGGGAGCCGATATCGGCGGCAGCCTGGCTTAAGACTGGAAAGTACTTTTTGATATCTTCGGATTTTTCCAATTGGGCGTGAGTAACCATCGCCCCGATTTCCATTTGATTCTGATGTATTTTAATTTCTTTTAATTCTTTAATATTTTTTAAATCTAGCCAACCATTAATTTCATAGAGCCGATCATAATATTGAATTAATAGGTCAGTCCCTCCGGCAATTACTTTAATTTCTTTTCCGTATCTGGATAAAATTTCCAGTGCTTCCTCTATTTTCTGGGGAGCAAAATACTGACAGGGGACGGTCCTCTGGAGCATAAATCCTCCACCTCCTAACCTTCAATTAAATAATGGTAATCTTTTAAAACAGTATTTATTATTATGTTAATCTTTTTAAACTCTTTAATATTACAATCTTTTGGATATTCATAATCTACAGGAATCAATTTACTCTCTTTATCCAATTTTAATTTCCAGAGATTATTCTTTAATCTCAGGGTTATCATCTGACTGCCTAAAGAGCCGATAACCATAAAACCATTATTAGTGCTATTCTTAAAGTCCTTTTTGGTTGCAAAAAGAGTCAGTTTATCTTTATAAGGTTTGCCATCATAGGGACAAAATGTAGCGCAGTTTCCACATTCGTTACATAATGCGTCAAGATGAAGAATCTGATAAGCATCTTGAAAGCCCTCTTTCTTATCAATCTCGATCGCAACATTTGCCCGGTTTGGACAAACATCCACACATTTATTACAGATAACGTTACACTCAAGACACCGCTCTGCTTCATTCTCAGCTATTAACCTATCATCTTCGGATATTTTTGGAAGAGTAAGACGGCTTTTTTTATTATAAATCTCCGGAATTTGCTGTTTCCTATCAAAGCCCGGTTTAAAATCTTTATCCAAACCTTTCCAGTCCGGTATCTCCTTTTTTGTAATGGCCTCTGCCGCCTTTCGTGCATCAGCAATGGATTCAACCACTGTTGAGGGACCACGAAGGGCATCACCACCTATAAAAACATTTTTAAGATTAGTTTCAAGGGTTTCCGGGTTTGCATGCGGTCTGCTGTTTTTTTCAATCTTTAACCCGCACGCCGATAAAAATTTGGAATCGGTATACTCCCCAATAGCACTAATTACAGAATCTACGGCTATCTCCTCGGTCTCCTCAGTGGAGATAGGACGTCGGCGACCGCTGGAATCAGGAGTGTCTAAAGTCATCTTGCGGCATTTCAAAATACCAGTTTTTGAAAATGATTCCGGCAGTAAGAGGGGCTTGAAAATAACTCCTTCTTTAAGGGCTCGTTCATACTCCTCTTTATCCGCCGGCATTTCGTCTTCAGTGCGGCGGTAGATGATAAAAACTTTTTCGACACCGTCTATCCTTAGAGCTGAACGCGCACTGTCCACTGCGGTATTTCCTCCCCCTATCACTGCAACCCGACGACCAAGGTTTAGTACTCCTGAATCTTTGTTGAAAGACCTTAAAAAATCCAGGGTTTCATACACATTTTTATTATCACCGGTTAGATGCAGTTTCCTTGAAACTTCCGCACCGATTCCTATAAAAATATATTTATACCCTTTGCTATTCAAATCATTAATAGAAAATTCTTCTGATACTCCAAATTTAAAATCCACACCAAGTGCTTTAATAATAGAAATATCTTTTTCAATAGCAGACGCAGGAATTCTAAAATTAGGCAGTACATATGTTATTACACCACCGGGAGAATCCTGTTTCTCAAATACAGTCACTTTAAATCCCGCTTTAGCCAGAAAGTAAGCTGCGGATAATCCTACCGGTCCTGCTCCGATAACAGCAACTTTTATAACCAGCTGCTCAACAGTAACACGGCTTTTAGTATCGTAGGTGATTTTTCCCTGTTCAGCAGCAATCCTCTTAACCTCGCGAATACCAACTGTTCCTTCATAGTCAAGACGGGTGCAGTTGTACATGCATTGATGATCGCAAATATATCCGGTTATATTGGGAAGAGGATTTTTCAAATAGATAAGTTCCAGAGCTCTATCATACTGCCCACTACCTGCCAGTCGAATGTATTCAGGAATATCCTGGCGGATGGGACAGGAGAGAACACAGGGAGCTATATAGCAGTCGGTCAAAGGTAATTCCCGGTCAATGAAAACTTTCTTCGTGCCTCTCCAATCTTTCCGGTAATAATTCTCCCGAAGGGCTTCTTCGGCTAATCGGCCAAGTTTTCCCACATCGATAACTTCGGGCTGCCTTTTCTCTTCAACTATTGGTTCTAATTTTCGGGCTATTTCTGCCATTCTCAGATAACCGCCCGGTTTTAACAGCTCAGTGGCAATAGTAATCGGTTTAATTCCCGTTTTAAAAATCTGAAGGATATTTAGCTGGGACGCTCCTCCTGAGTAAGATATAGGGAGAGCTCCCTTAAATTCGCGCGATAAGCGGGAAGCCAGAGTAATGGTAATAGGAAAGAGAATGCGTCCTGATAAATACATTTCCTCTCCAGGAAGGATACCACCAGGATTTACTGTCCCTAAGGTATTAGAAAGTTTTACTCCAAAATTACGACCACATTTAGTAGCTACTTTAGAAAGCCGTTTAAGCATACCTATCGCATCATCCCATTGCAAGTCATTAGTAAAGGTAGATTCTTTAATATTTATATAATTAAATCCAAGCTCATCCAATATTTTTCTAACTAATTTATAGCCCAGGAGGGTCGGGTTTAATTTTACGAAAGTGTGGAGTCTTTTTTCTTCCATAAGATATTTACAGATAGATTCTATCTCTTTGGGAGGGCATCCGTGCATGGTAGAGAGAGTTACAGAGCGTACAATATACGGGGAAATTGCCCTGGAAATATTTTCCAGGTTTTTAACCTTTCCTTTAATGTGCAGAACTTCTGAAAAGTTTGTATCCCGAATAAAAGAACTTAATTCCTCTAAGTGACGCTTGAATAACGGATGTTCGGAGGCATCGGTTAAATTATTAATAAACGAATCCATACCGGGGGTTTTAATTCCCTCCAGATCGTAGCCAACGCTCATATTAAAAATAAAAGATTGTTTTACAGTAACGTGCATATCAAAAACTGCTTCTATGAAGTGAAGCAGTATCCATGCTTTAACATACTCGTCATATGCCTGCTCCAGGGAAAGTTCAGTAGACCATTCGGTATTATAACCCTCGTCTCGTGCATCAATACAGGGTTTCTCAAATTGCAGGCTATCAAGTTTTTGTACAGTCTTAAGCTCAAAAAAGCGTCCCCCAACCAGATAGGCAGCGATAATATTTGGGGTCAACTGGGTATGAGGGCCTGCTGCTGGTCCTACAGGAGTAGCACAACTTTCATCAAATATCTGAATACTTTTTCCATTTTCTTTAATAAAAAATTGGGATTCGGGTATCCCAAAAATTGTCCACTGCGACCGATATTCTTCAGTTATCCAACAAAATAACTGCTTAAACGGAACTGGCCTCATAATATCTCCCATAATTCTCCTCCTTAAAAATATGGACACATCCCATTTTTTACATAACATAAATTCCTTGCTTGATTATTTTATATTACTATTTTACCATTTAAAGAATTCTCTTACTATCTCACTATAATCTCCTTTGCAAATTAGATGATGATTACCCAGAGAATTTTGCAAAAAATATTTAACCCCCTCATTCATTCTAAATCTTATTTGAGTCCTACACAAATTCTCGCTATTTAAATTTTCAATTATTTCTCCCCCGGACACGAAATATTCTTTACCGTCTCGGGAAAGTTTAAAAATAGTGGCCTTCCCTTCTTTAATATTTCCCTTTATCCCTACTCCCAAACCTGATTCAAAGTGAGTTTTTAAATAAAATTCATCAGGCATGTTTAAAGGCAAAGTACAATGAGCTAAAATTATTTCATTCTGGTAAATATCAATACTGGAGGGATTAGCCATAAAAACAGGTTCATCGGTTAAATAATGCAAAATAACCATAGATATAAGAGCGGGAATATCGCCTTCACAACCAGCTATAATTCCTTCATCATTTAACAATGAAAGACCAAGACAACCGGTATTTTTATAAATTTCCAGCAGGTCAAAACATCTTACGGTAATACCATCAAATTTATATTTGTTTACAATGGCTTTAAATCCGTTATAAATTTTCAATGCTACGTCGATTGATTTACTATCAAACCCTTTATTTTTAATATCATTTAATTTGGGATGGTCAAAATGATGTTTTTGCTCGATTTCTTTGACTAATTCATCCATTTCAATATCTATTAAAGAAATTCCTAAGTCATCTTTGATTTTATCATAATCTACATCGCTGGCTATGAGCCAATCGGACGGTTTACCGATAACTCCTAATTTAGTTGAAGTTAATCTACTTTTCACTTCAAATATTTTACTGAGTCCTTTTATCCTCCTGGCAATATAATCACTATCTCCGTGGATTATCTCTACTTTTTCTCCTTTTTGTTTTAAAAAGGAAGCAATCTCTAAAGAGGCGGCAAAAGAATTATGCAATCCACTGGATAAAAGCAGGTAAGGTCCCTTGACCTGTTTAAAAATCTGCTTGAACTTCCCCTCGACTCCCCCAGATTTAATAAAGAGGAGAGGGAAATAATCTTTACGTTTAAAGTCCTCTAAGTTTATATTTTCAAATTTCTCACCTAATTTTTCTTCAATTTCAGTTATAAAGCCCTTCAAGGTCTGATTAATATACCCTTCATTATGTACTTCTGAAACCAAATTAAATAATCCTATTTTCATATCAAGTTCCCTTTCTTTTATGCATTTACTGCCTATAATTATTAAATTAATTTTTCTTAATTATCAAAATTATATTCCTTTATTTATATTCTACAAAATTAGCAAAATTCCTCTTTTTTTTCTAAAATAAAAAAGAATAATTATACTTCTTATTTTTTCTTTCTCTCTTTTACCTCAATACTCTATACTAGATACTATTTTATTAGTGCAAACTTTGGTGGATAGTTAGATAAAAATAAAGAATGATAATTTCTTTATTCTAAATCTAATGGGCAGACACAATGTCTGCCCCTACTACTGACGACTGATACACTTCTCGCCCGCATCTAAACGCTATCCACTATACGCTCCACGCTATTCTTGACTCGATACTCGATACTATATACTCGATACTCGATACTGTTTTTACTCGATACTTTAATATATCCTCTTGTAAAGTCTTGCAATACAATTTATAATTAAAATAGAAAATATCTTAAAAACTAAATTAGAGGGGAGTGGATAGGCTCTGGTGGGCCTTGCGGACTTCAAATCCGTGGGCGGTAA
>Ga0307432_1000686_pt1 | contig 23731 bp, 22 predicted proteins | sample SalMarWE160150MG_FD_202158 | JGI IMG/M metagenome (GOLD analysis project Ga0307432, IMG submission 202158) | Salt marsh sediment microbial communities from the Plum Island Ecosystem LTER, Massachusetts, United States - WE1603-150 | ecosystem: Environmental > Aquatic > Marine > Intertidal zone >...
TTGGCAATTTAAGATATAGAGAAAATGCCAAAATATCTGAAAAGAAAAAATATTTTAGGGATTATTATGACTATTGATGTATCTGTGAAAATCGGTGTTTAATGAATTCTTGACCTTCTTGTCTGAATTTAAAAATGATAATCCAGACTGGTTTATAGATATTTATCGGAATTCCGAACATGAGCTAGATATTGCCATAAAATCATTGAATGATATAAATAATTTAGGCATTCACGACATTTTTGAGCCAGATAATAATATTGACTCTATAAGATTTATTGAAAACCATATTCATTTCAATTATATCAAATTAATAGAAGCAGTTTATCATAAATACTTACGATTTATAGCATATCAAAATAGACTTCTTAGAAAGAAACCGATTGACGGCTTAGATATTTATAATTGTATTGAGGAAGTTCACAAAACGAAATATAGATACTTAACTACTTGCTACAATAACACGATTAGAAATGGAATTGCACATGGTTGTATTACTTATAAAGAGAATGATACTATTTACAAAGGAAAGAAGGGAAAACCATACGAAATAAGGACAAAGAGGATTATACGGATGTTTGATGATTTATTAGATATCTGTAATGGATTTTCTTTGGCATTTAAGGTATTTATAATTCTAAACAGAGATTTTATGCAAGACAAAAGTCTTGTTGTTCCTAGACAATTTCTAATCCAAGAATTAAAGGCTCAAGCTAATGCACCCAAATGGGAAGTAATTGATTGCTTGGAAAACGTTATAATGGGTGGGAAGAAACAATTAAACATTTTCACTAAAAATGGATTATTGGACTTTCAAGAAGTTAGTTATTATGCATTTAGAACAGCAGTTTTAGCAGAATATTTTGCGAGTGGATATGATAGGTATTTCTTTTCGCTAAAATCTAAATACAGTTTGACTGGTTGGGCTGGATATGATGGCAAGATTCTGAAAAGAGAAAGATTAAATAATAGTAATGATCTAGATGGATACAAAGGAGTTTTAGAGGAGAATCTTTTATTCTTTATCCCTAAAATAAAAATTCCAAAAGTTTTAAGGAAGTTTATGCGATTTTTATTAATAGCAAAAAGAACTTTCCCTATCGAATACCATAAAAGCACAAATAACATCTTTAAAAGAAAATACGAATTAAGAGAAACAAAACCTTTTCGTAGAGGATTATCAATTATAATTAATGACCCAAGTTTGTATATTTATCCTGAACACAAAGAGTACATTGTGGAATTAATAAGGACTGATTATAAAAAGATTGTTCGATATGCAATTCGAAAATCGAAAAAAGAAATTAATGTCATATCATCAAGATTCTTACGGACAAAGTATATTCGAGTAACTATTTATGACACCGATTTACGAAAAAGACATTTGAGAGGCTCAGGATTAATTGATAGTTTAGTTTGTTCGATAACAGTAAATAAATCTAGAAAAATTAGGAATATTGATTTTATTGGAGGAAAACTTGAGGAAAGAGGAAAATATCGGATAGTCTGGAATGGTAAATGGTCAGGAATAAAACACGTTTGCTGACAATGCATCATAAAACATTGCGCGGATAGTGCTAAATTTGAACAACATAACAATTAATCAACGGCTCAGCAGCTTGATACGGAAGCATTTCAAAATGAGAAACGTTTAATATGCTCGACGTTAGGCGAAATCGTTGGACTATAAAAAAAGGTGTTCAAAATGGTTAATCAATTAACTTTGTTTGATGACAAAACAAAAAGCAAGACCAACTATATAGCTGAGTCTTATACTGGAATCTATAGTATGCACAAATATTGGTCAAAGAAACCATACAATATTATACGGGATTTTATTTTACAATACACAAATAAGGATGAGATAGTAATTGATCCTTTCTGTGGTTCTGGAATTTCGATAACAGAATCTGTTTTTACAGGAAGAAAAGTAATTGGAATAGACATAAATCCATCTTCAATTTTTATAACAAGACAGATGATTAATAAAATACCCATGAAATTAATACGACAAGAGTTTAGTAAGTTTGAATCAGAAATTAAGGGTGTAATAAATTCTTTCTATGTAGTAAAAAGAGAGGATAAAAAATTCATAGGAACACATTTTATATGGGAGAATGGAAAATTAACAGAAGTCTGGTTTAAAAATGATATAAAAGCAAGAACAAAAGTTATTGAGAAACCTATAGAAGATGATTTAGAGTTAGCATTATCTTTTTCTTATAATAAAATACCTTATGATTATCCGAAAGATAACTTCTTCCAAAACTCACGAATTAGTACAAATCGTGAAAATCATATCTATGATTTATTTACTCCACGAAATTTAATGGCGTTATCCCTTCTAATAGATAGAATAGAAAAAATTGAAAATAATGATGTTAGAGAACTCTTTAAATTTTGTTTTACTGGTTCAGTTGGGCAAGCTAGTAAGATGGTTTTTATCGTTAAACGAAGAGGAAAGTTCAATGGTAAATCAAGGAAAACTGAGAGAAAGGAAGTAGGTAGTTGGGTAATTGGTTACTGGATACCAAAGGAGAATTTTGAAATAAATGTTTGGAACTGTTTTGAAAATAGATATAGGAAAATTCTTAAAGCAAAAAGGGGGTTAGAATACAAAAAATATGTGATTAACGAAGCTAATAACTTTGAAGAGCTATTAGATACAAAAAATTTACTTCTTATAAATGCTCCCTCTCAAAAAGTATTAAAAGAGATACCAAATAATTCTGTAGATTATGTAATAACAGACCCTCCGCATGGCAATCGACAACCATATTTAGAGTTAAGTATGATGTGGAATAGTTGGCTTAAAAAAGATGTCAATTATAAAGATGAGATTGTAATAAGCGAATCTAAAGATAGAACCAAAGATATACATAATTATTATAAGTTATTAAATGAAGTCTTTGCTGAAATTGAAAGAATATTAAAGCCAAATCATTACTTCTCTTTGATGTTTAATAGCTTGGATGATGAAACTTGGATAAATTTGATTACAAATACGAATAAACTTAATTTTGAGTTAGAAAAAATTGAAACTTTAGAGTATTCTGCTAACTCGGTTGTGCAAGATACTCGTGGAGCTGGATTAAAAACCGATTTCATATTAACTTTCAGGAAAAATCAAAACAAGATTATTAAAAAAATTGAATTAATTTCCGCAAAGAATAACAAAGATTACTTCGTTAATTTGATAGAGGGTTATTTGAATGATAGTAGGGAAAATGGATTAGAAACATATCAGATTTTGAATTTGTTAGTTTCCGATTTACTACAACAGAATAAATTTTTTAGATTATCCAAGATTTTAAATGTACTAAAAGCGGATTTTGACAAAGAAAAAAATAAGTGGATGAAGAGAGGGATATAAATGGATTTAAAGCAAGAATTTAGAAAATTGAAAGGATACTATCAGGGAAGCGATTTTGAAAAAATATTCAGCCATGAATTTGGGACATATTTCCTTAAGATGCGTTCAATATCAAGAAGCAATATTTTGAGGGAATTGGGAGAAAGATTAAAAATTGATACTTCTAGAATTTCGGGAAGGGATTTATTTGAATTCATATTTTGTAAGAATATCGCAAATGACGATATAGATGATTTTATCAAACAAATTTATAAGAGAGAAAGAAAAGAGAGAATCAAAAATGAAGATTATTTATATTCACAGCTCTATAAATTGAAAGTTTTTGATTGGGGTGGGTTCTATCAAAATGCTGTCGAACAAACCATAGTTAATAATTACATAAAAAAGATTCAGGATTATGAGATACTTTGCAATAGTATCGAAAATGATATAAATCCAAGATTGCGGGGCTATATATTATGTTCATGGTATAATCATTGGACATCTATATTAATAGAAGATATGTTTAGAGACCATCACTATTTATTGCCTGCTGTGGGTCTAATTAAGAAAGTAGATTTTTTCTGGAGAGATTTTCCTTTTGATTTAAAGGTTACATATTTTCCTGCCGGTTACACGCAATTAAAGAGGAATGAATTAGGTTTAAGTCCAGAATTAACAGATCTAAAAAGATTTGCGAGACAACAAAATATTCCTTATGATAGAAACGCAAAAAATAAGGATATTTTCTCGGAACTTCTGACAAGAATCTCGGAGGATATCTCATACGAAGCAAAAGAATTTATCAGAAGTTTCCATCGAACAAGAGAAAAAATAATTATCAACACTATAAAAAATCCAAAGGAATTGATTAAATGGTTTTATGAAGAGCAGTGTGTTAGAAGATTTGACGCTGCAAATAGATTTTTTCTAGTTCTGATTGATTTAAAAAATTTAGACGATAGCTGGAAGCTTAAAAGAAATAAGAAATTATTACGTGGAAAGATAAATGGTTTTCTAGACAATAACAAAGATATGGATTTTGAAAAGTTGAAAATATCTTTTAATTGGCAGGAAAGAACATATACAACTTATGCGACTATATTATTTATAATAAAGGATTAGATTATTATGAGACCAACGACATCGCTTAACACGGTGTAAAAGACTGCGCTTCGCTCCGTCCAAATCCGCCTGCGGCGGACTTCTTTTACACCGGAGACGTTAGATGAAATTGCCCCTCAAACAATTAGAGATGAAAAGAGAGAATGAAATGAAAAAGATTGGATTGTCTTTGGCACTGTTTTTTATAGTATCAGGAATTGCCATGGCGGATGAATTTAGTGACGGCTTCAACAATGGGAATTACCATGGATATATTTCGGCTAACGCTTTGTCAACTTCTATTTTGTCCACTGACATGAAACCTGAAGCAAACACTTTCAAGAAGAAGCGATGTCTTAAAGTAGGACGATTGGCAGGTGCAATATCTGGTAGTGCAATAGGACTTTTGCACTTTTATTGGCTTAGCGTGGATGAGAGTCTGTCTTGGAAGGTGGCTGCTACTGGAATTCCTGCAACTGTTGTTAGTGCATATGTGGGAATGAGATCAACAGAGTGGGCAACAAAACAGATTATGAGAGGGAAACCTAAACCATGGAAGGCTGCATTAAAAGGAGCGATGTATGGTGCTATCGATGGAGCAATTATTCTTGCTGCTAGCTATGTTCCATTTTTAATTACGGGGCATTATTTAGGAACGGTTGATTTTAATTTTAGTGATGACTTGATAATTTTAAAAATAGTTGGAGCTTCTATTTTGGGTGGAGCTTTATATGGGGGAACATTTGGTGCGGTAGTAGGAGGTATCTCTGGTCCTTGTATTTCAGTATATATGAAGTTTTGAATTGATTAAAAGAGTGAGTATAGTAAGAGTTAATTTAATCGTATTTATGTATGAATTCACGAGCATGAAGAAACCGATATTGTTGAATAATGGTAAGTTATGTCTGGAGCAACTTCATATAACAGCGGAAATGAGGCTCGACTCTTGCAGAGCCTCGACCCAAATTGCCTTTGGCAACTTCTTTTATCCGCAAACCGTTATAGGCAATTAAATTTAATAGGAGGAAACAGTGATGAAGAACAGAAATAAAATCGGAATTATTATCTGTGATCGTTATCGTATGTGTGCTGGAGGCAAATGTTTTAGGTCTTTCCATGATAGAGAAGGAGCATTTAGTATTTATAAAAAGGATAAGGAATTAGAATTAGTTGGATATGCTACTTGTGGCGGATGTCCTGGTGGAAACATTGAATATGCACCAGAAGAAATGGTAAAGAATGGAGTTCAAGTTATTCACCTTGCCACTGGATTAATTGTCGGATATCCTCCATGTCCTTATATAACATTTTTTCGTGACTTCATTAATGAAAAATATGGGATAGAAGTAGTTATTGGTACGCATCCGATTCCTCATAAATACTATAATGTGCATACAAAGTTGGGGACATGGGACTCTCCAGAATGGAAAGAAATTATTCAGCCAGTATTAGCGAATGAGAAAATTCGATTATCTTATGATTGATAGAAAAATGTTAAAATTCGACCACATGGACTTTACAAATACTGATACCGTCAGGTAAAATACTCAGTTCGAGATGTAAAAAATGAAAATATATATCATTAATGACAGTGTTAACTTTGATTCCGATTCCGAGATAAGGAAATTGTAAGCAAATGGAGGTAAGCCTATTATGAAAAGTGTATTTATAACATCTGCTTTAATTTGTGGAGTATTTATGTTGGCAGCGATATCTTCGCCAATTATGAGTAATGAATCTACATGGGGAGGTAAACCTATGGATATAATAAAACTACCGGAGCCCAATTACGATAGTAAAACATCTGTTGTAAGGGCTCTGTTAGAGAGAAGGTCGGTTAGAAGCTATAAAGAGGAGTCATTAACGCTTGTTGAAGTATCGCAGCTTCTCTGGGCTGCACAAGGGATTACAAACAACAAAGGTTTCAGGACAGCGCCATCTGCCGGGGCTCTATTCCCGCTTGAAGTTTATCTTGTTGCTGGAAATATGAATGATCTTTCCCCTGGAATTTACAAGTATGAGCCCAGCAGGCATGAATTATTGAAGATTTTGGATGGAGATAAGCGAGCTGAATTGTGTGATGCTGCCCTGGGACAGGGATGCATAAAACAGGGTGGTGTGGCTATAGTATTTTCTGCGGTTTATGAGCGTACAACTAAGAGATATGGAAATAGAGGTATCAGATATGTACATATGGAAGCAGGTCATGCAGCTCAAAATGTATACTTGCAGGCTGTTTCGTTGAATCTTGGGACAGTGGTTGTTGGTGCTTTTAATGATAATGAAGTGAAAAGAATTATGAATATGACAGATGAAGAGCAGCCTTTGTACATAATGCCTGTAGGGAGAAAATGAAAATATATGGTATGAAGGAATTGGATTCAAATCATCAAAGAGTGTAACCACGTTGAAATGCCTTTTTTGTAGTGTAATACATCAATTATTGTTCGGTCTATATATTCCCCAAAACTTGAGGGATTAATTTTAAGTAGAGATTTATCTTGGAAAATTTTCATATATTTTTTATATTTCAGTGTTACTATTTTAAATATTGTGTTACATTATGAGTGAATTAAAAAGATTTGGCGTCTCTTTACCTGAAGAACTCTTAAGGCGATTTGATGATGAAATAGCAAAAAAAGGATATCAAAATCGCTCGGAAGCACTAAGGGACCTCATTCGCAAGTATCTTGTCAAACGGGATATTGATACCAACGCGGAAGTTGTGGGAACTCTGACATTAATCTACGATCATCATGTCCCGGGACTTTCGTTAAAATTAAATGATCTTCAACACGAACACTATAAGAATATTCTCTCGAATGTCCATATCCATCTTGATCATCATATCTGTTTAGAAGTAATACTACTGCGAGGTAAATACTCCGAAATCAAGAGTTTGTCAGATCGAATTATTGGTGTAAGAGGTGTTAAACATGGTGAATTGACATTTACCTCAACAGGAAAGAATTTGCCGGGCGTATAAAAAAAAGAGTGTACCAGAATGAGATTGATTAAAAAAATTGTATTTATTATTGTTGTGATTAGAACAAGTTTTGCATTGGGGGATGCTCCATTTATTAGAGATACATTGAAGGTTTATCCATTTGATCCGGTAGTCGTTACTGGTACCCGGGTTGGAATTCCTAAATCTGATATTCCGTTATCTATTTCGGTCATCTCTGAAAGAATAATTGACGAGCAGCAGCATATTCCATTATTAGACCTTGTATCGGAAAATGTGCCTGGTGTATTTGTTACACAGAGGACAAATATCGGTTATGGTGTTGGGAGCGGATCAGGTGGACAAATCTCTGTAAGAGGCATTGGAGGTTTTCCTAATACTCAGATTTTGGTTTTGATAGATGGACGACCTGATATAATGGGACTATTCGGACACCCGCTTGGAGATGCTTATTTTCTTCATGATGTAAAAAGAATTGAGGTAATTCGCGGACCGGCGTCACTTTTATATGGTTCAAATGCAATGGGCGGAGCTATTAATATCATCACAAATCATAAACATAAGAAGGGATTTCATATAAATCTGCCTGTCAGGTATGGCAGTTTTAATACAAAGCAAAGTTTTATTCGCCAGTCTTATCAGGGGAATCGGTGGGGCTATTCGATTTCAGCTGGATATAGAGATAGTGATGGCTTCAGAAAAGACGGTGATGATTCATACTCTTCTGCAAGTAGCAATGTAGAGGTAAATGCAAAAATCTCCGATAATTTAAAAGTTTTTATAAATAGCTATATTTCTAATCTTAAGGTTTGCGATCCGCGTCAGGTGAGTGCTCCTTCAGACACAGATTGGTATGATATAAAACGTCGGGGCGGTGATATTACGATCAGGCATGAACTCGGGAAGTTTATTGGTGATGTAAAAATGCACTACAATTTTGGGCATCATGAAATTTATGATGGATACAAATCTGATGATTTTACAGCAGGATTGATCGCAACCGAAACTTATCAACCCACAGATTATACACGTCTGTTGATTGGTTTGGATCTCAGGAAATATGGGGGAAAGGCATTAATCGGGGAAAGTTGGAGAGAGGAAAGTGTAGATGAAAAGGGTCTTATTGTTAACTTTCACCAGAAAATGTTCAAGAAAGTGAATTTAGAAGGCGGTATGCGGTTTAGTAATCATTCGGTAGCGGGGAAAGAGCTTATTCCTGCTCTGGGAGTTTCAACAATTTTGCCTTACGATTGGAATGTAAAAGCCCAATATTCCAAAGGATATAGGAATCCTACAATAAATGAGCTTTATCTTTTTATGCCTTCAACGACTGATCTAAAACCTGAGATTTCTGAAAATATTGAAGTAACAATCGAGAAAAAATACAAAGGATTTTTAAATACAGCGCTTACGGCATTCCGGATTGATGCGGAAAACCTGATTCAAAAAATGGGTCCACCACCACAATATCAAAATGTCGGCTGTGTAAAGATTAAGGGAATTGAATGGGAAGGAGAAGTACTGCTTCCTCCGAATTTTGCAATTAATTGGGCTGCTAGTACATCTTCATTTTCACGAAAAATAGCAGGAAGTCCGGGCGAAAAATTTGATTTATCATTAAGATATATATCTATGAAGGGATTTTCTATTACTATGCAAGGACAGTGGATAAACAATTTATACAGTGTTGAAAATCCTTATAGCTATGCGCCCCCGACTTATATCAAACTCAATCCCTATGTGATTTTGAATTTGCGGGGAAATTACAGTGTCAACAAATATTTAGATTTGTACTGTGCAGTAGATAATATTACAGATTCGTCTTACGAAACAATGTATCGCTTCCCAATGCCCGGTCGAACTTTTACTATTGGAATAACGGCGAAGTATTGATGTATTTCTTATGATTCTTAGAGAATATGAGAGGCAGAGAAAATTTTTTAATTCAAGAGCCCGGGAATGGAATTTTTTTGATCAGGATAGAAAAAGTGCTGAAGATATTATAAATGAGATTTCATTTTCCCCTTCTGATGTCATATTGGATGTTGGCTGCGGTACAGGCAATTTGTTATCAATTTTAAAAAACAGAGCTCCGGAATCGACAATTGTTGGATTAGATTTTGCTTTCAAAATGCTTCAGAGGTGTGAATATAAAAATAACGGGAAAAGTGCTATTGTTCTTGGATTGGGTGAAGAATTACCCATAAAAAGCGAGTCCGTCAACGTTGTGTTGAATTATTGTTTTTTCCCACATCTCAGGTTCAAGAATATTGCAATTCGGGAATACTACCGTGTTTTAAGAAAAGGAGGGAGATACTTTATTATTCACCCTCAAGGCAGAAAAGCAATAAATGCTATACATTACTCAGTAGGTGAGCCTGTATGTGATGATATTCTTGAACCGATTGATGAGATATGCAGTATTTTAAAAAATCAATACTTTGTTTTAAAGCGGTCAATCGACTGTGATGACATTTATATGCTTGAAGCCCAAAAATGTTGATTTGGTGATTTTGAAAAAAATTACATATATTAAGAATTGTTATGAAATATGTAATTTTATCTGCTTATTGGTTATTATTAGTTGGGTCAGTATTAATAATCCCTTTTAGTCTTCCGGGGACATTTATAATCGTTGCATTAAACATTATCTATCAATTGATTGATGCTGTACCTGGTGTTAATTGGAATATTGTTGGAATACTTTTTTCAATTGCAGTTGCTTTGGAACTATTTGAGTTTCTGATTACTGCATGGAGTAGTAAAAAATTTGGGGCTTCTAATTCCGCAACAGTAGCTGCAATTTTTGGTAGTGTTCTGGGTGCGATTATTGGAACTGGAATAATACCCATAATAGGTTCACTAATTGGAGCTTTTATAGGTGCCTTCTTGGGTGCTTTTATTGTTGAATATTTCAGGAGAAATGATATTAACTATGCTATTAATTCCGGAATAGGTGCATTAACTGGAGCTATTGGGGGTAAAATTACAAAATTGATTGGCGGAATAGCGATGCTAATTATTATTGGATTGCATTAAGAAAATGAAAACTTGACTTATCCGGCAGCTGCCGGATGAGTTAAGTTAACTTATTACTATGAGTAAAAACCTTAAGTCAAGTCAGCTAATCCGCCGGCTGGCAGGGAATAGTGAATGATGAATGGTTAATGGCGAAAGAATCTTTGCGAAAGTTCGCCTCCGGTAACGCGGAGAATAACAGGTAAATGCTGCGGGTTTCTTTTGAATAGCTTTCGCAAAGTTTGTGTTTGTGAATGGTGAATGGTTAATGGTGCGGTGGTTGGTGGAATAAGCTATATGGGTAATGGGAGTTTACCTTATCGTGAGGCTGTTTCATTAGGTATTGACAATTGAATAATTAATGATTAAAATAGAACCAAATGAATAGAAGTCCACAAAGTGGGTTTGAAAGTTTGTCTATCACGGACGGGTCTCCGTAGAGAAACTTTTAATTTTATTGATTGGGACCAGATGAATTATTTGAAAAACAGCACTAATCTAAAGAAACCCAGATTACTGTTTGATCCGGCAAGGGAGATAAAGACCGACTAACCATGCTTCCTCATGTGATCAAAGAACCATTACGCAGACATCTGGACAAAGTAAAAAAGATTCATGAAACAGATTTATCTAATGGCTTTGGTGGCGTGTATTTACCAGATGCGCTGGAGAAAAAATATCCTAATGCAGCCAAGGAATGGAGATGGCAGTATGTATTCCCGGCAAATGAATTTTCAACAGATACCCGTTCGGGTAATAAACAGCGTCATCATGAAGGAGAATGGGTACTTCAACGGCTTGTCAGAGAAGCCAGAGTGAAAGCCGGACTTGCGAAGCATATTAGCTGTCATACTTTTCGACACTCATTTGCCCCATCGGGATACCTCCGGGATACGCATGTTCTTCAACAAGGTGGAAAGGGTGTTCATAGCCCTACGGATTTATTAATATTGTGAATTGAATGGATTTTTATCCGACAAACAGGGTTTTATCAGAATTGGATAAAAATCTAAATCACAATTGTAATTTGTAGTTATTTGAATGTATTATTTTAATTTATGTCAAGAATGAAAAGAGTTTTATCCGATGGTTTATTCAGATATAGTCATTTATCATAGTCGAATAAACGTAGTTATGCAGTAAATATAAAGGAGTTATATGAGTCATTTTCAATTAACAACTGGTTTACCTTTTTGTATGCATCTTAAAGATGATGATTATAGTATTAGGCATAAAGGCAAAGAGTATTGTATCAGAACCAAAAAAATATGGTCACAATTTGCATTAAAAAGTATAAATATTGATGATTATGAAGACGATCCTACAAAAACACCAAGAAAAATGTCATTTTTATCTCCTACTTTTTCTGGCAAATTAACAGACTTTATTGAAAAATATTCAGGTGAAAATATATAATTTATAAACGATGACACTGACCATTTTAGGAAGACTATAATTCAAATATTTTGGGAATCAGATGAATCCATACAATCAAATAAATATAAGGAAAAAGTCTACAAAGAATTAATGGATACAATAAATAAATTCATTGAAATATACAGATATATTTCAGGAGATTTTTATTTACCACTTATCGATAATTTCCCTTATAGATGTGCAGCTGATTTAAGTGACCTTGATTCAGGCCGGGGATTTCATACCCTAAATTTAGGAATTACAAATGCACGATATAATATTTCAAAAGATAAACATCATAAAATAAAAGAACGTTTAAATCTTGAAGATGATCTTACTTCAACAGAGCTATCATTAAATGCAGCACGTCATCTATATAGTAAAAATCAATATCGTAATTCAATATTAGAAGTGGTTATAGCATTAGAGCCTGTAATTAAAAATGCAGTAGAAATACTATGGCAATCAAGAGGTATAGTATCAAAAACCAAAATGAAAGAACAGCTTTCAAAAATAGATTTAAATTACATGATGACAATTGAAATTCCACATCTCGTTAATTTAAAAGATGAAGCTGTTAAAGATATTTACGACAAAGCTCTTTCTGCTGTATATCTAAGAAATAAAATCGTTCATAAGAATTTTAATAATGTTACTGAAATTGATTGTTCGAACGCAATAGAATCAATAATATCTTTAATCACAATCCTTGAAAATACAATTAAATCTGCATAACCATCGCATGCACCCAACAGCGAAAGCTGTTTTATGATTGATGATTTTTCAAGTTTACGAAGCGTTTTTGAAATATTGAAAGGACAACAAAATCACATTCGCTGTTGGTGATGCGTCGTCCGTTATGTTCAATAAAAGATTAAGGGAGAATGTGCCAGTTATTTAATTCGACAAACTAGGATATAAAACTAAAAATGAAATCAACATCATCACAGATACAAGAAATAATTAAACAGCCATTCCGCTTATCCAATATAGAGGATCTAGTTGAAAAAGAGTCTGGAGAAGTTACAACTTGGCCAGCTTTATTATATAAGGGATTAAAACCAACGATGTTCTTTATCGAACATGTTCCGAATCAAGGTGAGCGAAAAGTTTATGTCGTTACTAAGGAAAATTGGTGTGCCCTGTATGCGCTGCTATCAGGGCAGGATCTAGAGTTTTACCGATTCAAGAATCTTTTTAGAACATTGGTGTGCGAGCCTCCCATACAAACCGAACAAGATGGCACCCTGATTTTTGCTACTCGGAAAAACTGGTACAAAATTGTGATTATATCACTATTTACTATTCGGCTTGGTTGGTACCTTATAAGTGGAATTAAAGGCTGAGCATAAAATGATAAACAAACAGAACATAACAAAAACATGCTCGTGAATGCTCAACCGCAGCACCCTTTTTGATTTTGTTTAGTTTGATGTTTGCAAATCGTATCTATTGCTTGATACGCCATACAGGTTGAGCATCAGAGATGTTCACGTTAGGTTTTAGGAGTTCTTATATATGGATAAGGATAAATTAAAAGAACAAATTAAACTCCTCGTTGATGAAGCGGGTGCGGTAGCGCCATCAATAAGTTTCTTCGAGCAAGGTAAAAAATATGGCAGAGTAACTGATCAGAATTTTGATTATGATGCCTTCATTAGTTAGAAAATGAAAGCACAAGAGTATATCAAATGTCCAAGCTGCAACACAACGTATAGAATTCCACGTACCGACCAACCACTTAAAATCACTTGCAAGAACTGCCACAAAGTATTCTATAAGAATCTCAAACAATCCCCGAAAAAGCAGATAAAGAAGTTTGCAATACCGGCAATTATTATTGCAATCGTAGTTGCACTAATATGGTTTAATCAGGATTCCAAAAGCCAGTGGACTGAACCCGGTAAGTCGATTTTCTCAAGGGCAAAGTCGAGTAATTGGGTAACAATCGCATATGGTGGATTGGTGAATAAGTCAATCCTTACCCACAGTGGAGAAACTGTCGGCGAGATTATCCGGAAAATTCCAAATTACACTGATGATTTAAAGGGACAAGTACAAAAGTACTTAGAGCCTTATTCAATATTATGTCATGATGTTTTATTATCAACCATTGAACCAGACACGCTACCACTTGTCAATATCATTGTACACTACCCTGAAGGTTCAGAACAACCAGCTTGGGTAGATTTGTTCAGGGAGGGACATTTTCAATTATACTATAACAACCATTTAATTAGAGTATTTCTGAAAGGATCTGACCCAAGCAGCAGTTTTGAAAAATATCATTCAGTAATAAGACATCCCATTCAGGATGTTATAAATAGCAAATACACATCCATCGACAATGTAGAAGTATACGTTTTCAACAATTATTATGCAGCTACAGAAATACGACTAAATACCATTCCGAAAGTATATACCATACATGAACTTGACCTATCACCAAAACGCAAACCGATTGACTTGACAAGCATTGAAGATTTTCTAAGCCAAGGAGTAATTCTGGAAGCAGTAGAAGTAGATGCTAATAATGATTTGTATTTCTATGGTCTTAAGGCTCAAAAACAAAATCTCGCCGGGTATCCTCTTTCTTTATCGGATATCGCAGTGATATACAGATCAATTTTCCACTATGGTAACAATGCTCCCTATATCAGCTTGGATAAACATGAAGATAATAGATATGCCAAAGTCAATTTTGGAGGACATCTTGAAAACACAAATGCAGGAAGTGTGATTTTAGAAGCAGACAAATTATTCAAAACATTAAGTACTGGTATTGACCCCAATACGCATAAACTTGTGAAATCTAAAATCACTAAGGAAGTACCTGATTTTTTAACAGAAGATGAACGAAGTTTACTTGAAGATATTGATGAAGGTCATATACAAATCCGGTACTGGTTTTATCCCGATTCTATTAGTACTGTTACTGACGGCTCCATTGGAGCAGTTTTGACAAATCAATTCATTGCAGATGTTGAACGAATGGATATCAAAGTAAATGTAAGTAATGCAGTTAGAAAAACCATTGATCACTTGAATAAAAACTTCAGTCAATATGAAAGATCTGAAAACACATTCAAAGAATTGAGTACTGTCGGGCGCATCATGTCTCTTGTCAATTGGTTGAAAGGAATGAATATGGATGACAGAATTGAATTGGATGACCTACTTTCCGTGAAAATTCCTGCCTTCACCACACCTAAAAGAACGAAGAAAATGTTGGCTGTAACAGCGATTGCTTATCCAAGTAATTCATATCTGAATAGTAGAAATGTCAGAGATTATACTAAGGTTTATTACATTTCGAATTTACTTGATAAATATAGTTCATCTACTTCAGATAAATATTTCCTTGAAGTAGCTGGTAATTTTTTTTCTCAAATTGATATTTCTGAGTTAGCCCCGCCAAGGTATAACGAACTTGAATCGACAGTAAATTATTATGATCGCTTGATCAAAGTCAATGAATCAAAGATTAAATCCCTTAAAAATGAAATTGACAGGAAAAGATATACATTAAACAGATATAAATCGAGAGAAGTAGATCGCCATAATGAAATTATAGATGAATATAACAATCTGGTGGCAGCTCAGAAATCTTATATCAATACCTACAATTCAAAAGTAAACGAATTGAACAATATGAACATTACACCAAGGAGTATTACTTCCATTGGAGGGGGAATCAATCTACGTCCAAGTGAGTTTAAGCGGATCTCGCGAAACAGAAACTCACCCAAACTCCGAGAAATTGCAAAAATAAAAAGTAAAATAAAAACCGTAGGTAAAATTGCAAAATATGGTAATTGGATACGTAGCAATTCCACCAGAATGATTGGTTCCAGAATAAACAAACTACCAACTAATTCTTGGGTATCATCTAAATCAGTGAACGGAAAAATTGAATATAATTTCCATTCTAAATCAGGAGATTATGCGTCAACGTCTCTTTCTCCAGATTTAAAAGAATGGCGATCGAAAACTGTAGTAAATGGCTCTGAGGATGTAGTGAAATATTCAAAAGTAACAGATCAGCTTAAGGTATACCATAGTAGCTTCCTAAATGAAGCTATTGGAAGAATCTCATCAAATGAGAAGAGGGTTGAGTTTTATCAATAATTAGGGGCAGAAAAAAGATATGAGAGTTAAGAATCGAAGCACTCTAACCCCCAATCAACCTGACGTGAAACAACGTTAGCGTGGTTTAGGGTGTTGAGTGGTTTTATGAAAGTGAATTTGAAAAAGAGAAAAACTTGTGTCAATAATTTTCACGAAGGTTATTTCATTAGTTAGACACTAAAAATATAAATGGCACTAACACCTGAAGAAATTATACAAATTGCTCAACCGTATAAAGTACCCTATTTATACAAATATCGGTCTTTCCAAGATCGAGGAATAAAGAGAATATTCACACATCAAGAAATATACTTAGCCAGCCCAGTACAATTCAATGATCCTTTTGATTGCAAACCAATATTAAAAGCCAGTGATGACCTTTCTGTAAGGAGTAAATTTTTAAGTAGTATAGTCAAGAGTAGATTTCCAAACGCAACCCCACAAGAACATTTATATCGAATTAAAGAGGGGCTAAATCGCACCGATTTATTTGAGCGTGATATACTTGAAGATACTTACATGAAATCAATTAAACCTTATGGTATCTATAGTCTATCTGAAATTAATAATGATATTCTTATGTGGTCCCATTATGGGCATGCACACTCTGGAATCTGTCTAGAATTCGATTCAAATATTGAGGGAACAATATTTTGGGAAGCAATAAAAGTACACTATCAAAAAAAAATACCCGTTGTCGATCCATTGTTATTTGAAGAAGATGACAATTTTTTAAAGGCACTTGCGGTTAAATCAAATCATTGGTCATATGAAAAAAAGAGACGAGTTATTAAAACTAAAGAAGAAGGCGGTTATGGTATACATATATTTGGACCGAATTTACTAAAGGGCGTAATTCTTGGATTGAATATTAGAAGTAAAGACGAAGAATTAATAAACGAATGGGTTGATCTTTATCCAACACCTATTAATATCTATCGAGCAGTAATTAATAGGGAAAAATATTCTCTGTATATTGTGTCTAACGAATCTAACGAATCTGCTTCGCCTCAACGGAGGTCTCTGGCGAGACACCTGACGCCATATAAATAAAATAACGATAGCAGAAAATCTTTTATTCGGCGTGATCGACATAATATCTAAAGCATTTATTTCTGTAATAAATTTTTCCCACAACTGAGAACTTATATATTGAGATGATGTGGTAGTTTCCTTTTCGAAGTAAAAACCAATTCCGTGAATTTTGTTTTGATATTTGAGAATAATTATAGATAAATATTGAGATAAAGGGATCACCTTTTTTAAAATGCTAAACGTTTTTCTCCTCGTTTACTGAACTGTTTCATAGGCAGCCTTTCGCATAAACAAATACAATGTGTGCTGGCATTATTTTTGTCTTTATTTTCCAATGTGTTTAAATATTCGATTTATATAATTTGTCTTAGTTTGAATTTATTATGTGTGATGGAATCGTCCCAAAGGGATCTCTTTGAGATAAAAAGTCTCAAAACTGTCATTCTGAACGAGGTACGAGTGAAGAATCTCTACTGGTTCTCGCCCGCCTGCTCCCGAAGGGCGGACAGGTCGGAGATTCTTCTTCTCCCGACAGGTCGGGATCATCAGAATGACACATATAATCACTTTTCACGAAACCATCATGTTTGTTAAATCAAAATTAATGACTAAAAATCGTAAATAGTTAATAGAATAGATAGATATGCCGATCTCTAAAAAAGTAGCGGAAAACTTAACGCATTCATCCTGGATAAGGAAAATGTTTGAGACCGGAATAATTTTAAAAAAGCAGTATGGGGCGGAAAATGTATTTGATTTTTCGCTTGGCAACCCCGATTTACCTTCGCCGCCGGAATTCGATGATGTTTTAGCTGACGAAGCAAAGGGAAAAGGTTGTTTCGTTCACGGATATATGCCTAATGCCGGTTATCCCGAAACACGAATTGCTGTTGCAGATATGTTAAAGCGAGAAACTGATCTTGGATTTACTGAAAACAATGTAATTATGACATGTGGTGCCGCTGGTGCATTAAATGTTATATTAAAATCGGTTTTAGAGTCTGGAGATGAGGTAATCGTCATAGCACCTTATTTTCCTGAATATGATTTTTATATTGATAACTATTCAGGTGTAAAAGTTGAATCTCAATCTACGGAAGATTTCCTCCCGAATTTAGATGATCTGGATGCTAAAATTAATTCCGGGACAAGAGCTGTTTTAATTAATACTCCTAATAATCCGACAGGGCGTATTTATCCATCTGAGACTCTTACGAAATTAGGTGAGTTACTGTTAGAGAAAAGCGAGAGTATAGGTCATCCTATTTATCTTCTTGCTGATGAACCATATAAAAAAATCGTTTATGGTGAACTTAAATATATTTCGCCGTTTCGTTTTTATAAAAATACAATTTTAGCAACATCGTTTTCCAAAGATTTGTCTTTAGCAGGAGAGAGAATCGGATATCTTGCAGTTAGTCCTTTGATTGAAGATTCTGGTGATATAATTAATGCAGCAACTTTTTGTAACAGGATTTTAGGTTATATAAATGCTCCGGCTTTGATGCAAAGAGTGATAAAAAGAGTTTTAGATTCGAGTGTTGATGTATCTGTTTATCAAAGGCGGAGAGATATTTTATATAATGCTCTTAAAAAAATAGGATATAATGTCATGAAGCCCGAAGGGACATTCTATATATTTCCTAAGAGTCCGATTGCTGATGATATTGAGTTTGTAAAAGCATTACAAGAAAAACGCATATTAGTTACTCCTGGTTCGGGTTTTCACCGTTCCGGTTATTTTCGGATTTCATTTTGTGTTTCAGAGCAAACGATTAATAGGGCATTGATAGGATTTGAGGAAGTTTTCAAAAAATACAACCATTAGGTTAAAAAGTTATTTGAAAAATAATAAAAATTTAAATTGATGGTTTCATAAAAAGGGAAAAATATGTCATTCTTGAACGAAGTGAAGAATCTCCATCGGATTGTTCGTAAAGGAATTAGAGATTCTTCGTTATCACTCAGAATGACACTTCTGGTACTTTTTACGAAACTGTCAAAATTAGCCAAAATGGATTTAGGGGGTGTAATAGAATAAGTTGTATATTTGATTATCACATGTTGCTATTAAGCAGTTAGTTATGTATTAGATTTGAATATGTTATTTTATTACACCCCCTTAATGTGAGGCAAAGCAATAAATTTAGTACTTTTTTCAAAATACAGTTGTGTACAGCGGTGAATTAAAAGTTTGTCTCGCTCCGAAGGAGTCCCTATGGGAAAGAGACGCCTTTGGGGTAATTTGAAATCAAGGGCATTGAATTTATTAAATAAAAAATGTATTGTTTAAATCGGAGTGTATTATGAGTAAAACAACAACTAGGGGACATGTCGTAATCAATACGGAAGAATGTAAAGGTTGCGGTTTATGTATTGAAGCATGTCCTCCAAAAGTATTGCATTTCTCTGAGAAATTTAATACTCACGGTTATCATACCTCAGCCTATAAAGGCGAAGGCTGCACAGGATGCGGTGTATGTTTTTATTCATGTCCGGAACCAGGCGCTATTACGGTTTTTAAGCGATGGGACCTGATGACAGATATAAGGATGTGTCCGCATTGTGAAGAGAAGCACAAAGTCTTTAGCGAAAGTACGAATCCTGACAGGTTGATTTGTACACAGTGTTTGAAACCGATAGACGAAGGATAATGGTTAAGTTATCGAGTTGTAAAGTTATTATGTTAAGAAATACTCGAAACTTGCGATAATAAAGGAGGTTGTTTTGCCCAAACAATTTTTAAAAGGTAATGTTGCTGTTGTGAAGGGAGCAATTCTTGCCGGGTGCAAGGCTTATTATGGATATCCTATTACACCGGCAAGCGAAATAGCACATGCGGCAGCATTATATTTTCCACGAGCTGGTGGAACATTTATTCAGGCAGAGAGTGAAATTGCGGCGATAAATATGGTTTATGGAGCAGCATCTGCAGGGTTAAGAGTTTTGACCGCTTCTTCAGGACCAGGTATAAGCCTGAAGCAAGAAGGTATATCATACTGTGCTGGTTCAGAACTTCCGTGTGTAATTGTTGATGTTATGCGAGGAGGCCCCGGTCTTGGGAATATCGCACCCGAACAGGGTGATTATAATCAAGTCGTTAAAGGCGGAGGTCACGGAAATTACAAAAATATTGTACTTGCTCCAAACTCTGTTCAGGAGATGTGTGACTTCGGGATGTTGGCTTTTAATCTTGCTGATAAATATCGCAATCCCGTGTTTGTTCTTACTGATGGATTTATAGGACAGATGATGGAGCCTGTAGAATTTCCAGAACCAATAGCGCCGGAAAAGATTCTGGAAAAATTCTGGGCTGTTAAAGGTACTGCTGAAACATCAGACAATTTGATAACTTCAATTGAGCTGGATCCGGATCACCTGGAACGCCATAACATTAAACTTCAACAAAAATATAAGATTATTGAAGAGCAGGAAGTTAGATTCGAAGAATATCATACTGATGACGCAGAAATAGTACTTATTGGTTATGGTATTGTTTCGAGAATTATCCACTCTGTAATTGATGAACTTCGGGAAGAAGGCGTTAAAGCCGGGATGTTACGACCAATCACACTTTTCCCATTTCCAAAGAGAAAAATTGCCGAATTTGCCGAAAGGGTTAAATTCTTTTTAACATCAGAAATGAGCAATGGTCAGATGGTAGATGATGTCAGGTTAGCCGTAAATGGGAAAACACCTGTTCATTACTGGAATAGAATGGGTGGGAATGTTCCTTCAATGAAAGAGGTTCATGATAAAGTAATTAAGATAATGAGGTTGTCATGAATAAAATATTAAAAAAATCAAAGGTATTTTATGATGTATATGAAAGACGTCCGGGCGCTGATAAATTAACTACAACATATTGCCCCGGCTGCGGGCATGGAATTCTTCACAAGTTAATTGCCGAGGCATTGGAGGATTTTGGGGTTCAAGATAGAACAATATTTATTAGTCCTGTTGGTTGCAGCGTATTCGCATATTATTATTTCCATACCGGAAATGTACAGGTTGCGCATGGAAGAGCTCCTGCTGTCGGTACGGGTTTGAAACGTGCGTATCCGGATAGTATAGTTATAAGTTATCAGGGTGATGGTGATCTGGCAGCTATTGGTGGATTGGAAATTATTAATGCAGCAAACCGCGGTGAAGGATTTACAGTCTTTTTCGTTAATAATGCTATTTATGGAATGACAGGCGGTCAAATGGCTCCGACAACTTTAGTTGGTCAAAAAACTATGACCACTCCTCTCGGCAGGAGGGTTGAGAATGAGGGCTATCCAATCCAGATGAGCAAAATAATTGCCACCCTGGAAGCACCCGTTTATGTTGAAACTGTTATGCTGGGTGATACAAAGTCAATTATGCATGCTCGACAGGCAGTTAGGAAAGCACTTAAGATCCAGATTGAGAAGAATGGCTTTAGCTTTATCGAAGTTCTATCTCCCTGCCCTTCAGGATGGGGAATGACTCCATCTCAGGCTGTAAAATGGGTAACTGAAACCATGACTAAAACTTTTCCTTTAGGTGTTAAAAAGGATATTTCGGATACGTTTGAGAGGCGTGACCTTTCGAGAAAAAAGGTAGAATCTTCTGAATTACATGAACTTCTTGATATAAAAGAGATAAAAGTAGATGCTGAAAAGATTGCTCTATTTGTCAAAAAGTCCGTTTCTGAGGAGATAAAGGTTGCCGGATTTGGGGGTCAGGGAGTGCTGAGCCTGGGTACGGTGCTTTCTGAAATGGGAATGCGTCATAATTATGAAGTGAGCTGGCTGCCCTCTTATGGACCTGAGATGAGAGGTGGAACGGCTAATTGCAGTGTTAAAATTTCCAGTAGAAAAATTGGATCACCGGTTGTCGCTAATCCTACAATTCTTATTGCAATGAACAGGCCTTCGCTTGATAAGTTTGAAGTTGATGTTGTTTCCGGTGGATTGATTGTTTATGATAGCTCTCTTATTGACCGTTCACCAACTCGGACGGATGTAACAATCATTCCGATCCCTGCTACAAAGATGGCTGATGAATTAGGCAATACGAAAGCTGCAAATATGATCATTGTGGGTGCTCTTGTAAAGCATCTGGGGATTATGTCGCAGGAAGTAATTCTGGATTCTCTTGGTTATGTTTTCAAACGGGAAAAATTAATTCCTCTTAATCAAAAGGCGATTCTCAAAGGCGCAAAGTTTATCGAAAACCTGAAATAACAGTTCGGAATTTAGCTCGGGTAAAGTGCTAAAATATATTGCTTAAAGTTTGTCTATAAACTCAGTAAACCACTTGCCGTAGGCATCCCTTGCGGGAAAAGTGGTTGTATAATATTGGACATCGCTTATCCACCACAATAAATTGTGGTGTTATCTCAATTATCACATTATTAAGATGTTAAGACAACACCCTGATTTATCAGGGTGGGCATGAATACATTAAAAAACTCTAACCGATTCATCGGTTTATTCGACTTTATAGATAGACACTACTTAGCACTTTAGGGTCTAATGGTTCAACAATAATGCTTTTTTCGAATTTAATTGAGACTAAACCGGGTGGACTGTTTTTCCTTTTCCATACATATTTTTTCATAGTATAAACTACCGACACAATTCCTGAATGTTTTGCTTTGCAATAGAAGGCTGCAATACCGGCAACTTTTTCAATTACCGGTTTTGGAGCTGAAATGAGTTTTTGTGGATTTCTCAAAACAACGTGAGAGCCGGTTACATTCTGAGCGTGAAACCAGAAATCATTAGGGCGGGCAATTTTAAATGTTAAAGCATCATTGTCACGTGCACTTTTTCCAACAAGAATTTCCCATTTATCAAGTGTGAATTTATAATAGGGCAAATGTAGTATCCTGTTGTGATAGATTTTGATTGACTATCTCAGTCGGCAATTCTTTTTCTATTTTGCGAAGTTGTTTAGTCTCAGCAGCGTTTTCGATAGCAGAAAGTGAGGATGTCATTCTTTTAATAGAGTTATATGTTTGCTCTATAGCAAGAATCAAGTTTTTTCTGGAAAAGTCGATATTCCGTGATTTTTTGTAATATTTTTGTGCATTCTCAGCGGGTGTAAGCTTTATGTTCAGCGGTATTGAAATTTTTTCGGATGGATTTTCTGTTTTGGGAAGTGTTACTATTAATGTGTTTTTTTCTATTTTATGGAGATTATTCAGAATTGTATCCGCCCATTCACGGTAGGTATCGGATGACGGGAGATTTTTAATATCTTTTTCCTGTCGAGTCAGTTTATTCTGAAGGGAAAATATTGCGGCTTCGAGTCTGCGTGAAAGTGTTTTTTTCTTTTCTGTAAGGGTTTTCCACTTGAAGTAAGTGGAAATGTAGTGATGCAGTGCTTCAAATAAATCATTGAAACTTCGGGAAGGCGTATTTGGTATGGATTCAAGTGGGATTAGTGAAAATATCGGTGGTTTTGAAAGATAGATGGTTAGTGAAGGCTCATTGATTTCATCTAAAATATTTTGAAAGTGATTTATTAAAATGTTTAAGTCATCCCCTCTCAAATTGGCAATAAGAGTAGATGGGTTTAATTTTGATCTGAAAAATATCTCTTTCTTTAATGTCCTGGAAAAAATTGGTATGGAAATGGAAGATAGAAATTGTGAGATAGTTTTATACTGATTATCGGCAGCGGTTTTTAAAAGTAAGTCTTTATTTAAAATAATATTATCCTGTGCTATGAAATCCGTTTTT
>Ga0307432_1000687_pt1 | contig 23716 bp, 21 predicted proteins | sample SalMarWE160150MG_FD_202158 | JGI IMG/M metagenome (GOLD analysis project Ga0307432, IMG submission 202158) | Salt marsh sediment microbial communities from the Plum Island Ecosystem LTER, Massachusetts, United States - WE1603-150 | ecosystem: Environmental > Aquatic > Marine > Intertidal zone >...
GCTCTTCGCGCATGCAAATTACTTCAGTACTTATCAAACACGCAATACGTTATGCGCTGTTGTGAAGGTTAGATAACATGCTCATCGATGCTCATACACATCTGGACAGGTACGAAGCGGAACTGGACGCCACCCTGCAGGAGATTGTGGACAACCGCATTTTCTCCATCAGCAACTCCATGGACGTACCGTCGTACAGGCGGAACCTGGAGATAGGCGAGCGGTGTCCCCTGGTGCTGCCCACCTTCGGCATACATCCGTGGAGGGCTGCCGAATATGTCGATAACCTGAAAAGTCTGAGCTGGGCAATGGAGCAAAGCCCCATCTATGGTGAGATCGGACTGGACTACCACTTCATTGAGGATACCTCTCAATACCCCGCTGAACGAACCGTGTTGGAGTTCTTCCTGCGGGCGGCAAAGGAGCAGAACAAAATAGTCAACCTCCACACCAAGGGCGCTGAAGAAGACGTGCTTCGATTGCTGGAGCGCTACGATATTCAGCGGGCCATCATCCATTGGTACTCTGGGCCGGTCGACATCTTCCGCAAGCTGGCATTGAGGGGCGCGTACTTCACCTTTGGCCCCGAGCTGCCGGACTCGGAACACATTCAGGCGCTGGCGATGGAGTGCCCTGTCGACTGCTTACTCACCGAGACGGACAACGCCGGCCAGCGCTTGCCTGATGGGTTGGTGAGAATGCCGTTGCTGGTGCGGGACGTGGCGACCGCCCTGGCGGGGGTTAGAGGGATGACCGTCGAATCGATGATCGACACGGTGGAGTCAAACCTGTTGCGGCTCATTGGAGACGACCCCTGGCTGTCGCCGGTGCGCGAGCGTGTATTTGGACGGCGCTAGCGCGGCAGTCCGCAGCAACTGTGATGAGAGAGAGAACCATGTATTGGGACAGTGAATATGAGAACTATCAATATGTTTGGGGGGAACAGCCCAGCGAGCTGGCCAAGGCTGCGGTTCGATATCTGAGACAACATCAGCCAAACACCGACGTTTTAAACATACTGGATATTGGCTGTGGCTATGGTCGTGATGCATTCTACTTTTCCGACAATTGCAGTTGCAGCATTCTTGGGATAGACATTTCTGAAAAGGCTATAGATATTGCCTCAAAGGCAGTCCTCAAGGGGCATAAGAGGGATGTGAGATTTCAGTGCTACGATTTCACCGAACTGAATGAAGGCAAATACGATATGGTAGTTGTGTCAAACTTGTACCAGGTGCTGAGAAAGGATGAAAGAGAGGAGCTTAGAAAAGCGGTTCCAAGAACACTAAAGCCAAACGGACTGCTATTTCTGAGCACGCTGTCAATACGAGACCCCGAACATTCCGGAAAGGGCACTCCTGTTCCCGGGGAAGCCAATTCATTCATAGACAAAAGATACGTCCATTTATGCACCAGAGAAGAGTTGATTGAGGACTTCGCGTTTCTAGATATCGGTAAACTATATGAGCACGAGTATTATGAACCTCGTGCCAACGGCGAGGTTCACCATCATATCTCATGGATATTGATAGGCGAACAGGCTGTGCCAGATTCCGTTCGTCCTGAGCTTGTCGACAAGCTCAGGACAGTCCCTCACCCTCTCCCTCTCCCTTCAAGGGAGAGGGGACAGCCTCAGGAGTAGGGTGGGTGGAATGAAATGGAACCCACCTTGCCCAAATGATGATGGAAAAGGTGGGTTTCGCCCTTCTGTTTAGGCGACCAATCACGCCTGAAGCCCTTCTGCTGAAGGGCTTCAGGCTACCCTTTACCCCCGACGTTTATCCAATCTCCCTTTCACTCTGATTTGGACGCCTTATGCATCAACCGCTCATAGAGTTCTTCGCCGACGCACTCCTTGGCATACTTACACCACTGGATACACGACTCCAAATCGTTGTAGATGGTGCACCCGCACTTTGGGCATTGTACCTGCATGTCGGTAGAGAAGATTTCCACCTCCTCCCCGCATTCCGGGCACGTCTTTATTTTTAGCGTTGGCGTCCGTATATCGTCGGCTCCCGGACATTTATCGAACATCGCCCTACCTCCTGACCATGTTATAGTTCATCTTGCTACGCTACAGGCCCAATATAAACCATCATTGGATGCACAGCCGCAACCAGCACACACCTGCGTTCCTATACTATGATTCTATTATCGAGCAAAATTCAATGAACCACCATGACTTGTATCATGTAAGCTCAGATGCCCAATTTCTTGCGGTTACCCTCGATATGGGCCATGATGGCGTCCACTGCTTTGACTGCGTCAGTTTCAACATTGAGCAAGCCGCCAGTCACCTCTTTGCAGTCTTCGGTCAAGAGTTTGACCAACTTTGGTGCTCCGGTAACCGTTGGCACAGGATTGACGTAGGTATAGAGACCCAGAGCCAAAGCGAACACTGCATCAATAGTGGCCTTTTGCTCCATGTATTCCGGTGCAGCGGCAACAACGGGAAGGTCTGGCAGAGGCACGTCTCCCAAAGCACTTGAGATCGCCGCCAGCAGGTCGGCAAGTCGTCCAGTATCAGTGCAAGTCCCATAGCTGAGAACAGGAGGTATGTTCAGATTGTCACATATCTTTCTCAGCCCTGGGCCGGCTAATTCCCTGGCTTCAGGACTGCACAGACCGGCGACTTGCATAGCGGCGTTGCCACATCCCATTGAAAGCACCAGGACATCCCGCTTAATCAGTTCCTTGGCTACACGCACACTATGTACATCCTGGCCAGAATCCCTCAGCGTTGTACATGAAACAAGCCCGGCGACCCCCCGCAATGCCCCATCTTTTATAGCCCCCAGGAGGGGATCGAGGCTGCCGCCAAGAGCCTCCAGAATGCTTTCGGTGGAGAAGCCAACCAACGCCTCTCCCATGGGTAATTGCTCAACTGGCTCAACGGACGCTCTTCGCTCTTTGAAGTTATCGATCGCCATCTGCAGGAGCTGGGCCGCCTGTTCTTCCGCCTTCTTTGGCTCATAGTTAACCCGGTCCGTTACGCCTTCAAAAACGACCAGGTCGCTCACCGGCACAAGTTTGAACTTATATTTCTCAGCATATAGAGGGTCCAGTGGCAAAGCACAGTTCATGTCACAGGCGAAGAGGTCCACGCACCCACTGGCCAGAACGGCTTCCTGCATAATCCAGTTCCCGGTAAAACCATAAAACGTGTCGTCCATCTCCCATCTTTGAATCATCTCCTGACCCGTCTCGATGCAGGCGACGACACGAAGTCCTTTGGCCCCCACGGCTTTTGCTTTCTCCTGCCACTCTGGCTTCCGAGCCAATTGAACCATAGCAAAGCCGAGAAAAGGTTCATGGCCGTTGGGCAGAACATTAACATAGTCGGGATGCGATACGCCCAGATCCACGCGCATCTCATGTGGCTTCGGTATGCCAAAAAGGATATCCTGACAGTATTCGTTGACAATCTGGCTCTGGTAGGCCATTGCCACACCAAGGCGCATAGCCTTGAGAGCCAGGCTTACGTAGTAACCGTCGACATTGGTAAGGCACGAGCCTGTGGCCCGCATCATCTCGCCATAGATACCGCCGGGGAAGATATCCAGCTTTCTCCATAATTCCTTGCGTTCCTGGGGAGCCAGGGCCTCAACGACTTGGCTTGGTTCATCGAACTTCCGATTAAAATCCGCCTCGGCAAAATCACACAAGCGAATGGCGATTTCATCCGTCGATCCTGACGTACTCACCCCCAGTCGTTCGGCGAAATCCTTCAATTTACCAGGCTCTTTGATCTCGAAGGGCGTTTGCCCCTCGGCGGTGGCTCGAAGCGTCTTGATCGTCTGTTCAGCATGGTAGTGGTAGGTAGACGTACCCATGACATTTCTGAGCAACATCATGCGCATGGCCATGCCATCTGCGGTAATACCGCACACACCCCTCTTGTCCTTGGATGCGTCTGCACGGCAAGGCCCGTTGGAGCATAAGTCGCATCTAACTCCTCCCATGCAGAAAGGGCACCTCTTATCAGGATCGGTTCTCACACCCTGGGCTTCATACCTATCCCAGACATTGTCCATACCGTCTTTCTTTATCCGGTCGTACACCTTACGAACAGACTCGTGGTAAGAGATTCGATCACCCTCCATCTTTCACCTCCATACAGTATTTTCCGTATTGAAAACTTTCAGGACTTCAAGTCACCCCTTATACCGACTGTTACCTCCCTGAGTGGAATATCTTTGCCACTTAGGCGTATTGCCTCCTTCGCCATATGCACCAGCCCGGAGCAGCAAGGCACCTCCATGTGCGCCACGAAAAGGCTCTTTACCAGTGAATGGCGCAGGATATCTGTCAGCTTCCTCTGATGTGCCTGGAAGTCATCCAGCTTGGGGCAAGCCACCAGGAGAGCATGGTCCTGTAGAAAATCACGGTGAAAGCCAGCATAGGCAAAAGGAACACAGTCCGCAGCCAGCACCAGGTCAGCCCCATTTAGAAAAGTCGCAGTCGGCGGGACTAGCGTAAGCTGAACCGGCCAGTGACCGAGCATCGACTGCTCACAAGCTATATCTGTCGGGCTGGTGCTGGTTGCCGCGTGCCTCTCAAACTGAGTAACCGCGGCCGAGGGGCAGCCACAGGGAAGTTCATCTGTAGCAAGCTCCATTTCTTGCATGTGGTGCTCCACAGCCTCTTCGTTGAACTCTTCGGCTTCCCTCTCCTCGACGGTGATAGCACCTTGAGGACATTCCCCGAGACAAGCGCCGAGTCCATCGCAGTATCTCTCACTAATGAGCTTCGCCTTGCCACCGATAATCTGAATAGCCCCCTCGGCGCATGCTGGGACGCAGTCGCCACAGCCGTTGCACTTGTCCTCGTCGATTCTAATGACCTTCCTCAAAACCTTTGTTGTCATCTCACACCTCCGCTAACGCTTGACTAACGCCAGGTTCATAACCACGCGCTGGGCGATGCCGAGGCTCATCGCAGGCCAGTCCGTAATACCTGCTACGGGAAACAACCCAGCTGGCAACTAACGATTTTTATGTCCAGCTTGTTCGCCGTTTCGCCAACCTGCCTGGGACTGACTTTAAGCTTCCTGGCTACCTTGAACGCTACAGCGCAAGGGAGCCTGCCGTTAACCAAGGATGCTTGCAGTTCTTCTTCGAGCGTCAGGTTAGTGTCGTTCCGAGATTCAGGCGTTGCGTCCACCATTGGATTTACCTCCTCAGTGTTGTCTCAATGACTTCGTTCCTGTCTTGTGCCACCACCATATTCCTCTCCCAGGCACTGGAGGGCCGACGCACACCAGTCGATACAAGGCGGTAGATTTTCTCGATAAACCGTTTCACCACATTGTGAGCACTTTGCCTTGACCTCGTCGGAAAAGATTTCTACTCCATAGCCGCAGTTCGGACACTTGTAGAGTCCAACCCGCAAGTCTCTGTTATCTTTGCTGGGACATGGATAGCTCATCTCAACTTCCAAAATCACTATAAAGCATGGCTGTACGGCTTACCATGATTTGAATCATATAAGCGCACCATTTCCCTCCCCCAAGGATGCTCCCTCTACCTCGATGGGAGAGGCCAAGGGCCTGTCCTGAGCTTGTTGAAGGGTGAGGGTGAAATTTCCCCCTCCCTCTAACTCCCTCCCTCAAGGGGAGGGAGGACTAGCTTCACTCTCCCTCGACGGGAGAGGGTTGGGTGAGGGTGTAGATGCCTCCCTCAATCTCAATGTTTGTAGTTGCCTGATTTATCAGGCTCTGTTGGCAAAAGATGTGAATCATCACCGGGAGGCAACGCTAATAGTAAAAATGGGGTAGCCTAGAGCATCTGCTCTAGGCGTGGTTGGAGCGGATGCTCCAACCTACCCCCGATAGGTGAAGCGGCTGCCACACCCCAACCTCTACCAATTTTCGTAGTTGCCTGTCCTTCAGCGGAAGGATCAGGCCAAGCTGCCCAATCCTTCAGAGAAGGATGGGCAACTACATTATTGGACAACGCCGAAGACATGTAGGGTGGGTGCAGCCTTTCAGCGGAAGGGCGAACCCCACCATTTCCAGCTATATTTGAGAAGGTGGGTTCCATTTCACCCACCCTACTCCTTTATCTGGGGTTCCATACTTGTGGTGGGCCTTCGCTCAGTAACCTGAGCTTGGTCTCATCGAGGATGATCGTTTTCCCCCTGGCGGAACGAATGATGCCTCCGTCCTTCAGGCGGCTCATAACCCGGATCGCAGTCTCGGTAGTGGTCCCGGCCATGTCGGCGATCTCCTGCCGGGTGAAGGGCAGATTGGTGCCAAGTTTTGAATAGAGCATGAGCAGTACTCTGGCAAGGCGCTGCTCAACTCTCTCTCCAGCAATGTCTCTAAGCCGACCCTGGGCATCCCTCAGCCTCCCTCCCAATACATAGATAATCCGCAGGGCTACATCAGGGCGATGGGCAAGGAAAGATAGAAATTCCTCTCTCTTGATTCCCAGTACTTGTGTATCAGCTACGGCTTGGGCTGAAGCAGGATAGGGCTTGTTCTCGAAAACGGCAACCTCGCCGAACATCTCGCCAGGGCCGAAAAAGGCGATGATAAAATCTTTCCCCGACGAAGAATGTTTGAGAACCTTTATCTGCCCGTCAGCAATGACGTAGAACCAGTCAGGATCATCCCCGTCCCAAAATACGAACTCGCCCGTATTGAAACCGCGCTCGACAGCGATTTCACACAGCTCGGCGAGTTCACCTTCACTCAAACTGGAAAAAATCAGCGACCTTTTTAGAATCTCGGCTCTGGCAACATGCTCCACGGATAAAGTATAGCACATGCAGTCTCTTTGCAGGCGTTCAGAGTAATCGCTGTGTTGAAGCGAACTCAGAAGAGGTTGCTACCCCTCCCACACAACCCTGCCGTCTATGACGGTCATTATCACCCTTATGTCCTTTATCTCCTCGGGTTCTATTTGAGTAGGGTCACCGCTTAAGACGGCAAGGTCGGCAAGCTTACCTGGGGTTATGGAACCTTTAACTCCTTCCTCGAACGAGGCATAGGCACCGCTCAGGGTGTACATTTTCAGCGCCTCAAATGCGGAAATGCTCTCCCAGGGTGAAAGCGTACGCCCTGTATCTACCTTGCGGGTTACAGCGGCATAGATGCCCATCAGGGGGTTGCAGGGTACCATCGGCGAATCCGAACTTCCTGCGACCCTCACACCTTGTCTGAGAAAAGAGCCAATAGGATAAAGCCAGCTTAGCTGCTCAGAGGGGACTTGGTCTAAATACCTTTGCCCGCTGTAGTAAAGGAATGAGGGCTGGCAGACCACCATAGCTCGGCTTGTTCCAAGGCGTTCCAGTAACTCGGGAGGACAAACTGCGCAGTGCTCCAGACGATGGCGACGATTTGCCGTGGGACCCTGCTCTTCGAGGAATTCCATGGCAGCCAGTGATGCTTGCAGCATGTATATGTCACTGGCGTGAAAGGCAATCTGAAAGCCAGCTTTATATGCCCGCAGGGCATGGTAGTCTATCTCTTCTTGAGGCGGATGGAGGCAGCCAGTGCTCTCATCGAGGGCTAACTTCACACCACCGAGGCGCAACCGACTATCGCCATTGCTCATAGATAGACCAGCGCTTTGAACCTCCTCCAATGAGTCAGCCCCGATCAGCATGCAAAGCCGGGGCGACAAGCTTCCCCGACCTATGAGTCGCTGGAACCTTTTCCATTGACCCAACCCGTTGCTCCAGGTTGTGTCTTGAAGCGAAGTGATTCCAGTCGAGAGGTATTGCTGGTTAGCAATCCTCACGCCTTGTTCTAGCTCTTCTTCATCCAGGGGAGGTATTGCCGACTCCACATGCTCATTCCTGCCTGATATGAGCCCGTTGGGCTCGCCTGTTTGAGGTTCTTTATGAATGATCCCCCCAACTGGATCCGGAGTCTCTGCTGTGATGCCCACCAGCCGTAGCGCCCGGCTATTTAAGACACACTCATGTCCAGAGCGATGAGTAAGAATTACCGGGTGCTGAGGGGATGCTTCGTCCAACTCCCAGCGGTTGGGAGGGTGCCTTTCGGCGAGAGAGGATTCGTCGTAGTTAGCCGCTCTCACCCATTTGCCCCCGGGTTTCTGCTGCGCTTGTTCTCCAATACGAGCTTGAAGCTCAGCGATATTCTTCACTGCCAAGGGCGAACAATCGACGTAGAGCAAAGTAGCAGCAAATGAGAAAGGATGGCAATGGGCATCGTTGAAGCCCGGAACTATTGCCCTTCCTTCACAATCGATGAGCCTAGTTCCCGTCCCCTTGAATAGCTCGAGGGTGTCCTTATCACCAACGCCCAGAATCTTATTGCCCTCTATAGCAACTAGCTCTGCATCTGGGCATTCCTCATCCAATGTTATTACCCTGGCATTGTAGAGAATGAGATCCGCTGAAGTGCCAAAATTAATGCGATGCATTGTAAAACAGCGAAACCTATACAATGAGGGGTGTGAGAAGCTATTCCCTGGAGAATTCGTTGGCCGTCTTGATCGCTTCTTGTATCAGGTCAGCTCCCACCCCCATATTGAAGACCAGGTCAGCAAGCTGGACTCTACTTTGCTTTGTGGACAACTCTCCCGCCCGCACTTTTACCCCCTTTTGAGCCGCTTTGATAAAGGTATCTAACCCTTTCTCGTATGTTTGCTTAGCCTCACGCAACTCTTTCGCTCTGGGTCTGGGCACCTTTTCCATAGCGCTTAATACAGGCGGCAGCTTCTCGACCGCTTCCAGGTAATCTTCTAAGCTGGCGGTCGGATTACCATCAGCGTCAACCCGACAAAGTGCGCGTATTATCATGGCAATCTGGTCTTGTAAGAGGGGAAGCGCCTGTAACCACTCCATCTCACCTGTTCTCTCTACCTCTTCCATTGGATCCACCTCCACAATGGTCATTTTCGCAAGCCCGCAGGTCTTACCTGTGTCACTGGCTATCGATCTTGAAGTACCAGTTATAAGCCCTTCTCATCCCTTCCTGAAATGGCATGTATTTGTAGTCCAATATCTCCTGCAGCAGTGAGCCGGAATAAATGAGCTGCTCCTCCAGTGGAAAGAGCAATGGTATTCTCTGACTGTCTATGTCGGCGATGGACATTCGCTGAATATCGAGCTTGCCGGACTTTATCTCCTCCAGGACCTCTATAATCCGGTCACACGAGACCAATCCCTCGGAAGCTACATTGAACGCTGAATTGAAAACCTTCTCGTTCCCCAGACAAGCGATGCAGACGTTGGCTACATCCCACACCGACACTACTGAGAAGAGCGCCTGGGGCAGCGGAGGCACAACTATCGGTTTGCTCTCGGCAATGAGGTCGAAGAAATAGGACTCTCTTGGTGCGTAATTGTATTTGCCATAGATAAAGGCGGGACGCAACGAGGTATGAGCGATGCCCTTTTCCTCACACAGCTCCTTCAGCTTCAGTTCGGTGAGCCACTTCTTATATGCATAGTCGCCATGTGGACCGGGCAGCGGACCAGCCAGTTTGGGGAAGTCCTCTTTCATCGGCAGGTCCAGCGAGTTTTGATATACAGTGGCGGTGCTGATATAGACATAGTGTTCAACTGAGCTGGGGAGGTTATAGAGTAATAGGTCGATGTCATCCGGTTCGTAGGCGCAAAAATCAACCACGGCATGCCACTCCAGCTCCGGCACAAAGGCACCTATAGAAAGTGCATCGTGCCTATCACACACTATCTCCTCTACGCCCTCAAAGTTCAGAGGCGCATTGCCCCGGTTCATAACATATACAGCATATTCACTGTGATTTCTCAATTCCTCAACGAAAACCCTGCCGACAAAATAGCTTCCGCCTACGATGAGTACGTTCTTCATGTCCTCATTCATCTCCTTTCCCCGGTTGCAATAGCAGGTTTTCGTCTTAACTTCAGTCTATCCACACATCCAGGCTTCTTATCTCCGGATCTTGAATCTTGTTTTGAACTAGCGGCCCATGGTCCAACAGAAAATCGCTTGGTGAATCGCTCAGCCCCTCTTTTCGCAGTTGGTCAATGATGAGGGCACAGGTCTCTTCTATCAGCCGGCTCTTTTTCTCGTAGAGACCCTCCATCAGGTCGGACTCGTGAGTGTTGACGATCTCCAGCAGCAAGTCATGGACAGCCTCGCCGAGAATGGGCAGTGACTTCATCGCGCGATGCATCCACTTGTAGAATGGCTTATACTCCCTATTCAGCATGAATGTCAATGAAATCGTATCGGCACAGAATTTTGTCTCGGCATACTGCGCTGCTAGGTATTCCTCTCTACTCACACACCGCATGAAATTGTATTGCCCGGACTGGGCGATGGTCATGCAGCGCGACGCAATCTTTTTCAGTCTGACATCCTCAGGATAGAAATCCTTCAGGCCTTCACGAAAGGCAGTGAATTCCCCCAAAGGGTCAACGAATACCTTTCCATTTGTACAGGCCGCCAGGCTGTCCTCTGGTATCGCTCGCCACTCCCAGTTGTCCGCCGGAACGCGGTCGAGCCCAATAAATCGCTGGTAGAACTGGCCAATCTCGAAAACACCGACTCTACCACTGCCCCAGGCGCTCACCTGTCTTCTAGGAAAGCCTTCGAATTCGGCAGGGAGCTTTGCAAACTCCTCCTGCAATTTTGCGCCGATTGCTTCGTAATCTTGACTGTTCAGCCACAGGCAGAAGTCTGGTCCCCAGTCGTGATCCCTTGAGATCTCGTCATCAAACCCGTAGCATTCCGAACCGTCCCCCACCAAGCCGGCGGCAATTCTTTGACTGTAGCCGCCGAATTTCTGCTCTATCATAGGGGCACCGTGCGCCAGAAAATACCTCTCGGAAATCTCCAACCCCTTCACTATCCATCCCTGCTCTAGGATACCCAGTTTATCATGGCTTCCCTTCCACACACTGCGGGTAGGTAGGAGCCCTTCAGCTGAAGGGCTCCTACCGTGCCTGGAGCAGATGCTCCAGGCTACCCTGTATAATAAATAACTTAGACACCCTCTTTATATGTTCAGGACTATTAGGGACTGCCTTTTGCCTTTGCGCGGAGCCTTGCTGCTTCAGACACTTTGCCCATTTTCTCATATAAGGCCGCCAGATTACTCAAGTTATCAACATATTCGGGATGTCCTTCCCCAAGGAGCCGACGGCGGATGTCCAACGACTGAATATACAATTGCTCACCTTTATCATAATTACCTGCCGCCTCATATACCAGCCCCAGGCTACTAAGCGCACTGGCATAGTTTGGATGCCCCTTGCCCCATATTTTATCACAGACCTCCAGCACCTGAAGGTAGCGCTGCTCCGCCTCACTATATTCGCCCCTGGCGTAATACAGCCCAGCTAAATTGTTGAGTGCCGAGGCGTAGAGTGGATGCTCCGTACCCACAGTCCTGCCGTATATCTCCAGGGCCTGGCGAAGAGCCTCCTCAGCCTTCGGCAGGTCATCCTTCGCCATATATATCACCGCCAGATTGCTCAAGCTGGTAGCATAGGCAAAGTCATCCTCTCCCCGTGTGCGGCGACCGATCTCCAAAGCCTGAAGCTGCAATTCCTCTGCCCTGTCATAATCGCCCATATCCTGATACAGCAGCGCCAGATTGTTCAGATTGCTAGCATAAAGGAAGTGCTCCTCGCCTAGTGTCTTGCCATAGATATCCCATGCCTGAAGAAAAAGCTGCTCAGCTTTGTAATAGTCTCCCATCAGACGGTATAGCCCTGCCAGATTATTTACGCAGGTAGCATAATCTGGATGTTCCTGGCCGATGACGTCGCCGATAATGTCCATGGCTTTGACGAAGGCGGACTCCGACTTAGTATACTCGCCCGTCGCACGATACAGCGCTCCAAGGTCATTCAATGCTGTGGCATAGAGCGGGTGATTTTCGCCATACTCCTGAAGCGTCAATTCCAGCGCCCGCTGTAGCAAGGGCTCAACCTCATTGTACCGTCCTTGCTGATTCAGGCTGGCAATCTGCTCGTTAAGGTCTTCCAGTTCTTCTTGCATTGGACTATATCCCCCTTTCGCAGTCTTTGCGCTACTTATGGGAGGTCACATATAAACTGGGGTAGGTTGGAGCATCCGCTCCAACCAAGCCTAGAGCAGATGCTCTAGGCTACCCGGTTTGGCTACCCTTTTTTGCGTCGATAGTGACATATTCCACTTGCCCTGAGCCTGTCGAAGGGACGTTCATGGTTCGACAAGCTCACCACGAACGGTGGAGGCTTACCACGAACGCATTTGCAAGCCTGTCCTGAGCTTGTCGTAGGGCCGATTTTCTTTTTATCCCCTCCCCCTTGAGGTCCTTCTTAGAAGGACTCGCCTCTGGTGAGGGGAGGGTTAGGGAGAGGGTGAAACGCTTCACCTTCCCTCTCCTTCCGCTAAAAAGCTCCAACCAAGCCTGGAGCATCTGCTCCAGGCTACCCGGTTTACTTGCGCTGCTGGCTGTACCCTGATCCCGCATTCGTATTCAGCGTTAAGGACCGATCTCGCCGTACTCGGTCCAGGCAAGCACGGTCTCCAGCCCAACCTCCTCGTTCAGTATGTCGCGGATTCGCTCCATCTCGGCGTCACTGGGCGGCGAGATGTGGCTTCTGTAATCGGCTCGGTACCGCAGGACGCCCACCTGAATGGCAGGGTTAATCTTACAAATCCTCTCGCCAATGTGCACCACCTCAGCCGGTGGGATGAGCGCACCATTGTAGGGGATACCAACGCCGATAAATACTTTATCCCGATAGCTCTCGACTATATATCTCACCGCCTCCCAGGCGGTATCCTTGTACTTCTCAGCTATATCCCTGTCCTTCAGGCCTGTTATGCGCATGAAAGTATCCGTTTCCATACCTTTAAGGTCTATTCCAATGTCAGTCATGCCTGCATCTACCAGTTCGTCAATATAATCGTGGCTGAGCAGCGAGCCATTAGTTTGAACGTGGAAGCGAGCCTGGGGGTCGGGGTTAAGTGCCTTGAGCTCTTTTATGAACTGGACCAACCACGGTCTGTTCAGGGTGCACTCACCACCCGAGATTAGCATCCTGCTTACCCTATGTGTCTCCCTCTCTTTTGTGAGCCTCTCAGCCGCTTGGTATGGCGTTAAGGGGTCGCCTTTCCCCTGATAGGTGAAAGACCAGTTGTAGCACTGGGGGCACCTGAGGTTGCACCCCGCCGCCAGACAGACTGCCTCAACGTAAGGCTGTGGGGAGCACCTAACCTGCCACGGTGTTCCTACTCCGCCAGTTTCATGGCCCATAAAGCCCAGAACGAGCCTTCGTGGCGTGTAGTCCGGTGGCAACTCAGTTTTTATTCTCATTCCCTCTTTTATTGCCGTCACGCACGCCGGTCTTACCTTGCCGTCAACCTCCACAGCACATGCCCAGCAAGCGCCAACCCCACAGGGAGCAAAAAGCCCAGCCTCATCAGGGGTGTCGCCAAGCTGGTATCCCAATTCCGCAAGAGCCGCCTTTACGCTTATACGCTCTGGCACCCGGACCACCTTCCCATCAACCTCAATGGTCACCTCATTTTCTCTCGGCTCCTCCACCAGTTCCAGAGCCTGGTTGGGGCAGGCCAATACACAAGCTCCACAGCCGATACAAATCAACTCATCCGCCCCAGGGCAGGCAACTATCTCAGAGCACCAGCCGCATTCACGGCACTTTTCCGGGTTATGCACTGCAACATAGGTCTTCATCGATCCTCCGTAAAAAGCTGTCTATAAGCCGAACCTTCCAGGCGATTCCTTCTGGCAATTGGGGCAGAAGTATGAGCCCCGCCCTCTAATGGGTACGCGCTCGATGGGGGTGGCGCATACCGGGCAGGGCTGGCCTCTACGGTGAGCTACCTTGAAGACGAATTGCGCCGTGCCAGCCTCGCCATCGGGGCGCCAGTAATCGCTGATAGTGGCCCCGTGGCTATCGGTAGCCTCTTTCAGCACCTGACGCAGGGCGCTATGCAACCGCGTTATCTCCTCCGCTGAAAGGCTCTTCGCCTCCCTCAGAGGATGAATACCAGCGGCAAAGAGGGCTTCATCGGCGTACATATTGCCCACGCCAGCTAGGAGGCCCTGGTCACAGAGAAGCGCTTTGATCGGCGCTGAACGGTTAGCCAGGCGCCGTGCCAGAGCTTCAGGGGTAAAGTCTGGCCCCAGAGGCTCAGGGCCGAGGCCGCCTACCACTACATTCTCGTCATCCACCAGCCACATCTTTCCAAGCTTGCGCGGGTCGCGAAAGCAGAGCCGCACTCCGTCGTCCAAAGCAAACACAGCCCGGCAATAGGCATCGTGGTCACCCTGAGAAGCGAAGAGCAGGGAGCCGCTCATCCTGAAGTGCAGTATAAGTGCCTCACCGCTGGCGAGGCGTATAATAAGGTATTTTCCGTGTCTATCCAGCCCTTCAATACATTGCCCTACCAGACGACGGGAAAAGGCCTCTGGCGACGGATTTAGCACCATATTAGGCCAGTTTAGGGTAACATCCAGGAACCTGCGGCCCACTATTGTGGGGGCTAGGTCCCTCTTTATGGTCTCCACTTCGGGCAGCTCAGGCATTTTTTCGCTCTTTTCATCCTACAAATGATGTTGCTGGGAATCGCAACTTATTATCATTGTGTACTGCCATATCCCACAAGCGTCTTTTGCCCTTTACTTCATCTCCCCCCAGTTCTTGCTTACACTCGTCTCTATCTCTAAGGGGACGCTGAGCGTCATTGCGTGGGTCATGATGTCCTCAACCAATCCCTTCATCTCCTCCAGCTCATCTTTTGGCACCTCGAAGACCAGCTCATCATGGACCTGGAGGATCATCCTGGACCTCAGCCCCCTTTTGTCCATCTCCTGCTGGATGCGGATCATTGCCAGCTTGGCTATTTCGGCGGCAGTGCCCTGGACAGGCATATTTATCGCCATGCGCTCAGCCGCCGCCCTCACCTGAGCATTGGAGGAGTTGATCTCCGGAATATACCGCCTCCTGCCCAAAACGGTCTCTACATAGCCCCACTCCCTGGCCTGGCGTTTTGTAGATTCGACGTACTCTTTCACCCCGCTGTGCTTCTCGAAATAAGCGTTGATGAACCCGGTAGCCTCCTCCCGCGAAAGCTCGGTGGCCTGCACCAAACCATAGCCACTGATGCCGTAGATGACGCCAAAGTTCACCGTCTTGGCCACCCGCCTCATGTCAGGGGTCACCTCTGAGGGGGCCACGCCGAAGACCTCAGAGGCAGTTGCCTTGTGGATATCCTCATCTCGCTGGAAGGCAGCAAGGAGGTTGGCGTCCTGAGAGAGATGCGCCATCACCCGAAGGTCTATCTGGGAATAGTCCGCAGCAAGCAACAGATAGCCATCACTGGCGACGAAGGCCTTCCTCACCTGCATACCCAGCTCGCCTCTGATGGGGATATTTTGCAGATTGGGGTCGCTGGAGGAGAGTCGCCCGGTGGCAGTGCCTGTCTGGTTGAAGCTGGTATGCACTCTGCCTGTTTTCGGGTTGGTTAAAGCAGGGAGAGAATCGACATAGGTGGACTTCAGCTTGGTTAGCTGGCGATACTCCAATAGCAGCTCGATAACCGGGTGGGCACCGCTGAGCCCCTCAAGGACAGAGGCATCGGTGGAATAACCGCTCTTCGTCTTCCGCCCACCAGGCAGTCGCAGCTCCCCAAAGAGGATGGCGCCCAGTTGCTGGGTTGAGTTTATGTTAAATCGATGCCCGATCGAGTCATATATCTCAGCCTCAAGCTCCATCATTCTCTGCCCCAGGCTCTCGGACATCGCCCATAGGGACTCCCTGTCTAGCGCCACGCCGTTCCTCTCCATTCGCAGAAGCACTGGAACAAGTGGCATCTCCACCTCAGCAAAGAGGTCCCACAGCCCCTCTTCCTTCAGTTGGCCCTCAAACAATCCAGCCAGTCTAAGCGTCATATCAGCATCGGCACACGCATATTCACCAGCCCGAGAGATATCGACATGCGCCATGGAGACCTGCTTCGAGCCCTTCCCTATCAGGTCGGTGATCGGGGTCATCTCCACCCCCAGCTTACTGAAGGCAAGGGGCTTGAGCCCCAGCGCCTTCTCACCCAACAAATGGGCGGCGATCATGGTGTCGAAACTCAGATTGTGAAGCTCAATACCGTACTCGGCAAGTACAGTCATATCGTACTTGCCATTGTGAGCCAACTTGGCGATACCTGGGTCCTCGATGATGGGCTTGAGTCTATCAAGGACATAGTTCATGGGTGGCTGAGCACCGGTGAGATGTCCCACCGGCACGTAGTAGGCCCTGCCTGGCTCCCACGATAGTGAGATGCCCACCAGGCCGGCATACATCGGCTGTATACTTGTGGTTTCCAGATCTATGGCGAAAGAAGTAACGGACTGTAGCTCAGCGACAAGCCTGTCAACTGCTTCGGGGTCAGCTATAATCTCATAATCTCTTTTTAGCGTCTCTTCCTTCACCGCTGGCGCAGCGTCGATCCCCCCAGCATCCAGCCCACGGAGCTTGTCCAGCAGCCTGGTGAACTCAAGCTCCCGAAAAAGTGCTACTACCTTGTCTCTATCGAAGGGCGAGACGGCACAGGCATCGAGATCGAGCTCGACAGGCATATCACTGTCGATAGTGGCGAGCCACTTGCTTTGCCTCGCCACTTCCTCGCTCTCTTTCAAATTCTGCTGAAGTTTAGCCGGTTCTACCCCGTCGATGTGGGAGTAAACCCCTTCCACGCTACCGAACTGCTGAAGAAGCTTCACCGCCGTCTTTTCGCCAACGCCGCTAACGCCGGGGATATTGTCAGAGGGGTCACCCTTCAGCCCTTTCAGGTCAACGACCTGTGAAGGGGAGATGCCGTACTTCTCCGACACCTTCTCCTCGTCATAAAGGATGGTATCGCTGAACGTTCTTCCCGGGCGTGGCGTGAGTACCTTAACCCTCGGAGAGACAAGCTGCAATGTATCCAGGTCCCCGGTAACGATGATGGTGTCGACATCCTCGGCCGACGCCTGTTGTGAGAGGGCGCCGAGAATGTCGTCCGCCTCGTATTTCTCCACTTCAAAGCTGGCGATATTGAAGGCTTCCACCAACTGGTGCACGCGGCCAAACTGAGCCTTCAGTTCCTCGGGAGTCGGCGGCCTTTGTGCCTTGTAGGCAGCAAATGCTCGGTGCCTGAATGTGGGGGCAGGGTAGTCAAAGGCGATGGCATAATGCGTCGGTTTAAGCTCGGTGATCACCTTCAACACCATGCTGGCAAAGCCAAAGACCGCCCCTGTCGGCTCGCCGGTCCTGCTAACCGCCAGCTCAGGCAGGGCATGAAAGGCACGATGCACCAGCGCATTGCCATCGAACAGGACAAGTAAAGGCTTTCTATCTTCCATTCCTGCCCTATTATAGCAAGAAGTGCGGAAAAGGTAATTAGGAAGACATGTCATTGCGAGGCGCTCTAGCGCCGAAGCAATCTCGGTGGAGGGATGAGGACGGGATACACCACCTAGATTGCTTCGCTGCTCCTTCGGCTTGCTCGCAATGACATAGCGAATGTGGAGGGAGTTAGAGTGAGGGGGAAGCTACACCCTCACCCTTTCCCTCTCCCGTCAAGGGAGAGGGAACACCCTCAGTAGTAGGGTGGGTGAAATGAAACCCACCGTCCCACTTGATGCGTTTGAATAGAATACGGAGTGGCAGGGGTTACCACTCCGCATTTCGTGAAAAGGACGTATCGTAGCTCTTGGATGCAGCCGTTACCCTTAAACCTTTTGTCCTGTGGCTTCAGCCTCTTCCTCCACGATTTCTACGCCCATCGCTCTGGCGATAGCTCGGAAAAACATCTTCCCCGCCTCAGCCGCAGTCTTCCCAGTCATGAGCATGTATCTGACGTCCTCTGGCCTGTCTGCATTTGGAGGCACCATGCTGCCCTTGCCTGCCTCCAAGATGTCCTGCTTCTCCTGGTCATACAAGTAACCCACAAGTCTCTCCATGAACTGATCGAGGGTGAGGCGCATCGGTGCGCTAACCGGCGCTTGTGGGCGAGGCAGCAGTGCGCCGGAAGCACCACTCCCAGAAGTGGCCATTCTAAGGAAAGCCAGCCTCTCGAGGATCCACATCCGTGCCAATGTTGTTGGACCTATGCCCAGTTCATGAGCATACCGGTAAAGCTCTGACCAATGCTCAGATGACAAGCGAATAGGTACGATTTTTTGAAGCGGTTGTTTGACTTCAACTTCCACCTGCTCTCCTATCTCTTCTACGGTCAATCCTTTTTCTATCTTCGCCATAATTCACCCCTTCTTGGACAATTTGTAATAGCGCCTCTCTTTTGGTGCCATCCTCCTCGCAGTATTGATTTTCCAATCACCGCATCCAAGAGGACTCAGAAATACAGTAACATAGTCGCCTCCCAAAGTTTTGAATAGCGCGCGTATCTGACCTCCGCCAACCTTGTGGAAGCAGCGTTCGCGTGAATGGACTAATCCCTCTTCCACATCCTGAAATCTGAGGCCGTGTTTTCCTTCAATTTTATCTAGAACATCATCATCTACCCAAATCGCCTCTATTCTTAACATCTTTGTCTCCCAAGCAAAAACAATTGTATCACAAATGTATACATTTGTCAACATATATCGCAAGTCAATTCCTATTTTGTGTTGTGTTCTTCATAGATTCTTAGCATATTTTGTTAGGGGCGGCCCTGTGCTATACTATGGCCACTATCGAAAGGGGAAAACCCAAATGAAACAACTGCTCTCTATTGCTGACCTTGACTCTCAGGAAATCCATAGCCTGATAAGGAGCGCCATCGAAATGAAGCAGGGAGGCAGAAAAAGGATGCTTGAGGGAAGGACTTTGGCCCTCATCTTTGAGAAGCCCTCGCTACGCACCCGGGTGAGCTTCGATATCGCCATGTACCAGCTTGGCGGGCATGCGCTATACCTGTCCCCGGCTGAGGTCGGTCTGGGGGAGCGGGAGCCAATCTCCGACGTGGCGCGAGTGCTTTCTCGCTATGTAGACGGCATCGTCGCCCGAACCTTCGCCCATGAGAGCATCGAGACGCTGGCACAGTATGCCACCATCCCGGTGATAAATGGCCTCTCCGACCGGGAGCACCCCTGCCAGGTCCTTGCCGATCTTTTAACCATCTATGAGAAGAAGGGTAGCATGGAGGGTCTAATCGTCAGCTATATTGGAGATGCCAATAATGTCGCCAACAGCCTGCTCCTGGCTTGCTCCTTAATGGGCATCGACCTCAGGATTGCGTGTCCGAAAGGCTACCAGCTCTCCGACGATGTTGTGGCACAGGCGCGAAAAAACGGTGGCCAGGTCATGCTAACCGAGGAGCCTGATGAGGCGGTTCAGGGCGCCGATGTGGTCTATACCGATGTGTGGACGAGCATGGGGCAGGAGGCAGAGGCGCCGCGCCGCCGCCTCACCTTTTCTGGATACCAGGTGGATAGCCGCCTTCTATCCTTAGCAAGGAATAACGCCATCTTCATGCACCCCCTTCCGGCGCATCACGGCGAGGAGGTCGCCGAGGGCATTCTGGATGCGCCCCAATCGGTGGTGTTCGACCAGGCGGAGAACAGGCTCCACATGCAGAAAGCGATTCTGGTGAAGCTGTTGGGAACAAAATGACCAAACCCATCGTTGCCATCGTTGGCAGGCCGAATGTGGGCAAGTCCACCCTGTTCAATCGCCTGGTTGGAAAGCGTCTGTCCATCATCGAGGATGAGCCAGGCACGACCAGAGACCGCCTCTACGCCGACATCACCTGGAATGAAAATGCTTTCGCCATAGTCGACACTGGCGGGCTGCTGGTCGCCCCGGATACGGATATCGGCCATAGCGTGAAAAAACAGGTGGAGGTGGCTATCGACGAGGCCGATGCCATCATCTTCCTGGTCGACGTGCTCGACGGAGTGACCCACATGGACAGGGATATCGCTGAAATGCTGCGGCGTTGCGATAAGCCGGTAGTGCTCGCCGCCAACAAGGCGGACAACGAGCAGCGCAGCTACCAGGCCCAGCAGTTCCACCAGCTTGCCATAGGCGACCCACTGCCCATAAGCGCCCACCACAACATCGACATCGACGTACTACTCGATAAAGTCGTGGAAAGTCTGCCCTACGTACCGCCTGAAGAGGAGCTCGATATGATGAAGGTGGCTATCGTGGGTCGCCCCAACGTGGGCAAATCCCTGCTGTTGAACGCCATCCTGGGGCAGGAGCGAGCCATCGTCACCGAAACCCCAGGCACCACCAGGGATGCTATAGACACCGTTTTTGAGTATAATGGCGACCGAATGCTGCTTATCGATACTGCCGGCATCAGAAGAAGGGGGCGAATCGAAGGCGGCATTGAGCGCTACGGTGTGATGCGGGCGCAGCGCGCCATCGACCGGGCGGATGTGGCGCTCCTCATCACCGATGCTACCGAGCCCCTTACCGCCCAGGATACACACATCGCCGGCTACATTCAGCGAGCCTTCAAAGGGATGGTATTAGTAGTCAACAAGTGGGACCTGGTTGAACAGACAGCAGACCGTAAAGAATACACCCGGTACGCCCAGCAAAAGCTGAAGTTTATGCCCTATACGCCTATTCTGTTTACCTCGGCCAAACTCAAGCAAGGGGTGGAAAAGGTCATTGCCACCGCCAGAGAGCTATTTGAAGAGCGCCAAAAACGTATCCCCACCTCACTACTGAACGGCGTAGTTCACCGTGCGGTGGCGGACCACGCCCCACCATCGGTGCAGGGCAAGAAGCTCAAGATACTCTATGCCACTCAGGCTGAGAAAAGCCCCCCCACATTTGTCTTCTTCGTCAACAACCCCAGCCTGTTGCACTTCTCCTATCAGCGCTACCTGGAGAACAGGCTACGCCAGAGCTTCGGCTTTCATGGCACCCCATTACGATTTATTTTCAAAGGAAGGGGCGAGGAATGATCGTATTAATGTTCATTGGCGTGATTATTCTGGGTTACCTTATCGGGGCAATCCCCTTTGGCGTCATAGCGGGAAGAGTAACTCGGGGCATCGATGTCAGGGATTACGGTAGTGGCAGCATGGGAATGACAAACGTGTTGCGCACCACTGGTAAGAAAGCCGGGGCTTTCGTCTTCGCCGCTGACCTGGTCAAAGGAGCCGCTGCGGTGGGGCTTGCCTGGGCCATCTTCGCGTCCGATCCCACAATGCACACCTGGGGGATTATGGCTGGTGGGGCGGCAGCGGTTATCGGGCATAACTGGCCGGTTTACATTGGATTCCGTGGAGGGCGTGGCGTTAGCACCGGTTTTGGCGCCCTCCTGGTGATAAGTTGGCCAGTTGCGCTCATCTGCTTCGCCATTTTCATCGCTGTGGTGGCGCTGTCGCGCTATGTCTCCCTCGGCTCCATACTGGCAGGGCTTGCCATGCTTGCAGCCATGATTGCATTCGTTCTTTTTGATTTGGAGCCATTCGCCTGCCTGATCTTTGGCCTGATCGTTGTGCCCATCATCATTTTCCGTCATCGCGGCAATATCCAGAGGCTGCTTTCGGGTACGGAACGAAAGATAGGCCAGAGAGCGGAGGTCCCATGAAGGCTGCCATCATCGGAACTACCGCCTGGGGGACAGCATTGGGGATAATGCTGTCCCGAAAAGGGATAGAGGTGGCGCTCTGGGCGAGGACAAAAGATGAGGCCGACAGGCTGAATACCGATAGGGAGAATACCGCCCGCCTGCCCGGCATCACCTTCCCTGAAAATCTGTCGCCCACCTCCTCCGTAGAGGAGGCACTGAAAGGCGCTTCATTGGTCATTCTCGCCGTGCCCTCGCAGGAGATACGGCGAAACGTGAGGCTGGTGAGAGGACATATCGACGCAGACGCGCCTATAGTGAGCGCTGCCAAAGGGCTGGAGAAAGACACCTCAAAGAGGATGAGTCAGGTGCTTGCCGAGGAGCTCGACCCCTCCCTCCTCGATAAGATTTGCGCCATTTCAGGTCCCAACTTCTCCAAAGAGATCGCCCAGGGGTTGCCAGCATCGACCGTGGTCGCCGCCCAGAATGGTACCGTGGCGGGAAGAGTTAAGGAGATAATGAACTCGCCCGCCTTCCAGGTTGAGACCAGCAATGACATGGTTGGTGTTGAGTTAGCCGGGGCGCTGAAGAACATCGTTGCACTGGGGGCGGGCATGATGGACGCCCTGGGCTATGGCGATAACGCTAAGGCTGCCTTCGCCACACGGGGTCTTGCCGAAATCACTCGAATCAGCGTCGCCGCCGGGGCTAACCCGGCCACTCTCACCGGGCTTGCCGGCGTGGGTGACCTGGTCGCCACCTGCTCCAGTACACTCAGCCGCAACCGCACCTTCGGCCGGGAGCTTGCTAAGGGGCGCCCCGCAGAGGAGATAAGAACCACTATGACCAGCGTCGTCGAGGGGATTGATACCACCTCCGCTGCCCTGAAGCTAGCCAGAGAGCTAGGGGTAGAGGTGCCGATAACCGAGCAACTGTATAAGGTGCTCTTTGAAGGCCGCGACCTCGCTGCGGCGATGGAGCGGCTAATCCGAGGGCAAGGGGTCTAAATCGCCGCATTCATACAATACTGCGCTGGCCGCCACCAGGCCAGCGGTCTCCGCCCGCAACACCCGGCTACCCAGTGTTACCAAATCTATGCCGCGATTTCGGGCAAAGTCTACCTCAGAACGGGTGAATCCCCCCTCAGGACCGATGAACAGGTTCACCGACAACAAATCTCCCCGGTGGTTAATCTCGTCTTGCAGTGCTGCACGAAGCCCCACCGTTTTCTCCTCTTCCCACGGTAGCAGGGAGAATCCCGCTGCCGACTGGCAGGCCTGCTCAAAGGGCGCCACCGGCTCAAGCACGGGCAGCTTTCCCCGCCCCGATTGCTCCGCCGCCTCGATGATTATCCTTCGCCAGCGCTCCAACTTCCTGGTGGACACGTCGCTTATCTCTTGGACGGCGCATCGCTCGCATAGCGTGGGAACAAAACGCGCCACCCCGAGCTCAGTGCACTTCTGGATGATGAACTCGAACTTGCTGCCCTTCAGCAATGCCTGATATACAGTGACCCTGGTGCGGGGCTCGGCCACCGAGGTTGTTTTCCTGACCACACCGTAGACATGGCCTCGATCGACCCTTTCCAGCTCAACCTCATATTCCAGGCCAGTGTTGCCCAGAACGGCAATGCGGTCGCCACTCATCAATCGCAGCACGTCCCTGAGCTGATGAACCTGCCTGCCTTTGATGACCACCCTATCCTGGTCGATCCATTCCGAAGGGATAAAAAAACGGTGCATCCTCCGCTGCCATTACAGTTAAAATAGAGAACTTGTTGCTATTGTGGTGGAATTCCTTCGGGGTAGGTTGTCGCCTAAGGTACCAACCCTCCAGAAGCAGATGCTCCCGGCCACCCTGTTCTTATACAGGTTTTCGACACGTTATATGCAAACGGGCCATATTTACGCCTCGAAGACGTCCCTGATTTTTTCGAAAAGCCCCTTCGCCTCCTTGGGCATCTTCGCTTCACCCAGACTTTTCTTCAGTTCCGCAAACAGCCTTCGCTGCTCCTTATTCATCGTTTCAGGGGTGACTACATGAACCATTACCAATTGAGAGCCCCTGCCCCCACCCCTGAGGTGGGGTACACCTTTGTCCTTGAGTCTGAATAGCTTGCCTGTCTGCGTCCCCGGCGGTATCTTGAGTTTGACCGAACTATCCACTGTGGGAACCTCAACCTCATCGCCCATCGCCGCCTGAACGAAGTTAATTGGCAGGTCA
>Ga0307432_1000690_pt1 | contig 23638 bp, 18 predicted proteins | sample SalMarWE160150MG_FD_202158 | JGI IMG/M metagenome (GOLD analysis project Ga0307432, IMG submission 202158) | Salt marsh sediment microbial communities from the Plum Island Ecosystem LTER, Massachusetts, United States - WE1603-150 | ecosystem: Environmental > Aquatic > Marine > Intertidal zone >...
TCAACATGATGTCCGGAAAACTCATCTCGTTCGACGTTCGAGTATCAGTGTTGGTATCATCCGCCGATTACGAGCGGGCCGAGCAGTTGGTCAAGGACAAACGGGCCCGGCTCGAGGACAGCGTCAATACTGTTATCCGAGGCGCCGAGCTGAGGCATTTCAGCGAACCGACATTGGACACCGTTAGACGTAGCCTCAAGCACGAGTTCGATCGAATCTTCGGTGACGATGAACTAGTCAAGGAAGTACTCATCCCGCATTTCCTCCAATCCGAGCCCGGGGTTTAATTGTCGCCCGTGTCGATGTTTCTCCGATAATAGCGGGTAACCGACCGTTTATCACGCGACGTTGACGTGGACTAGCTCTGTGGAAACTCCATCCGACGGACAACCGGAACAGGCACCTCCCTCCAGCGGAGATGCGTTTGACCAGGCTGCGATTGATGCGCCGCTCAACGGCGCAGCCGGAGATGGCGCGGCTGAGGGAGCAGCAGCTTCATCGAGTAAGGCGGGCGAACAGGAAGGCGATTCGACCCCGGAAGTGTCACAGGGTGTCAGTCAAGCCGATGTTGACGCGCTGTTGAGTGCCGCGGGTAATGCGGGCGATGCGGGTGGTGCTGAGGCCTTGCAGCAAGCGTCGGAGTCCACCTCGTCAAAGTCCGATCCTGACACACGTACGGACGCCCTCGGACGACCGTTCGACGAGGCGGCTGCGGCCATGCAGGCGGCGATCGAGGAGGAGAAAGCCTCTACATCCGGTACGGCGCAGGCTTCGCCTGAACCCGGCGAGCCTCCGCCGGATACCGAGCCGTTCGACCTGCCGCAATTCAGTGCGCCGACGAACTTGGGTATTGATCCCAAGCGAGTGACCATGCTCAACGACGTCAACCTTCGCGTCAAGATCGAGCTTGGGCGGACGAGGATGTTGGTCGAAGACGTACTCAAGCTCGACGAGGGCAGCGTCGTTGAACTGGACAAACTCGCCGGTGACCCGGTCGACGTCTACGTCAATGACCGCCTCGTTGCACGGGGTGAGGTGCTGGTTTTGAACGATAGTTTCTGTGTGCGGATTAGCGAGGTGCTTTCACGCGATCCGCATCGGATCACGGCATGACGCGCCGTACTACGCTGCGGAAAGGAGGCCGTATGAAAACGGTGCGCCGCATCGCTGTGGCTTGTACCATGATCGTTTCACTTATGACGGTATTGGTCTGCGCAGCCGGTGATTCGAACGGCGCACAGCCCTCGCCCAAAGACCAGGACGTTGCCCTCAATCAGAGTGTCTCGATCAATGAAACCACCTCGGGAGCGGCGGTGGCCGAAAAGACCGGGAAGGCGTCAGGCGGAGCCGCCGACCACCTATTACCGGCGGATGAAGAGAAACGTACGCCGCGCTCATTGACGAGACTGCGGAGCGCCAAGCAGGGGAAGTCGTCCCGTCAGGCCTCGGGCTTATCCGGCGATCAGGATGTGCCCTGGTACCGGACGGGCGTTGGGGCTCTTGCCATAGTGTTGGCACTGCTCGGCGCGGGCGCCTGGGCGATTCGGCGATGGATGCCGATGGCGCGGGTTGCTGACAGCAGCGTCCTTCGGGTCGTCGCCCGTGCGTGCCTGTCGCCGAAGCACAATCTGGCGCTCGTTCGAGTGGGGCGACGGTTCGTTTTGGTCGGTGTGTCCGGGGATCGAGTCAACACACTCTGTGAAGTGTGTGATCCGGACGAAGCAGCCCAGTTGACCGCGTGTTGTGACACATCAGGCAAACCGGGCGTCGGCGCGTTTGATGACCTGTTGCTCCGCGAGACCGTCGACTATGGCAAGACCGCGGAGCCGCAGGCGGACGAAGCGAAGTTGACGCGGGCCGACGGTGTTCGCACCCGCGAGCCGCTGAACGATCTATTGCGCAAGCTGCGAACGTTGAAATCGAGGTAGTTGTCCCGCCGCAAGGGAGCGGTGGGATTGTGCGCATTGGAGTAGCGCATGACCGGTGAGCATGGATGCTCGTTGGGCGGTCGCCGTCTGGCGATCGTCGGACTGGTGGTTGTCCTGTGCGCAGGCGGCGCCTACGCGCAGAGTCCCACAATCGTCGCGCCCACAGGCTTCGACAACTCCGCAGGCATCCCCGACGTCACAAGGCTTTTCCCAACCGCCTCCGATTCGAAGGGTGTCAGCGCCAGTCTCCAGATTCTCGTTCTTCTGACGGTTCTGACGCTGGTCCCCTCCATTCTCGTGATGACGACGGCCTTTCCGCGGGTCATCGTCGTGCTGGCGTTGTTGCGCCAGGCGGTTGGCACCCCGCAACTTCCGCCCGGTCAGGTGCTGCTCGGGCTGTCGTTGTTCGTGACCATGCTGGTCATGGCCCCGACGTGGCACAAGATCCAGACCGACGCACTGACTCCGTACTTCAACAACCAGCTCGGGCAGCGAGAGGCGTTTGACCGAACAGCCGGTCATCTCAAGGACTTCATGTATCGCCAGATCGAGCAGGCGGGCAATCACGAGGACGTGTACCTGTTTCTCGAATACGCCCAGGACCGTCAGGTCGCGCCGGACGAGGTGCTTGACACGGACCGGATGCCTCTGACCGTGATGATTCCGGCCTTTATGCTCAGCGAACTCAAGACGGCGTTTATCATGGGATTTCGGATCTACCTGCCGTTTCTGGTGATCGACATGGTGATCGCGACGATCCTGCTGTCGATGGGCATGATGATGCTGCCGCCGGTGCTGATCTCCCTGCCGTTCAAGATTCTGCTGTTCGTGCTGGCGGATGGGTGGCATCTGGTCGTGGAGACGTTGCTGTTCAGTTTTGCGTAGCTATAGTGACTACAGTGTGTCACTGTATCTGCTTTGGAGCATGACATGGAGTTCAACGAGGCGTTGGAGTTGGGGAGAAACGCGTTTTGGATGGCCCTATCGACTTCCGCCCCGATTTTGCTGATCGGGTTGGCGGTGGGATTGGCCATCGCGCTGTTCCAGGCGGTGACCCAACTGCAGGAACAGACGCTGACGTTCGTTCCCAAGATCGCAGCAATGGTGGTGGCGGCTTCGATCTTCATCCCGTGGATCTCGGATCGGATGGTGGCGTTCACACAGGAAATGTTCACGAGCCTGCCGTGGTGAGGCCGTTTATCCCGTCATGCGGTGTACTTGGAAAGCTATCGAGAGAAGCGTGCGGGACGGGTTTTCCGGTCCGTCTTTCGATCCGCGTTCGGATGGTATGAGGTGGTTACATGCCCTGGTCGTTGGTTGACATCTTACTGTCACTACCTATTTACGCCCTTGTGCTTTTTAGGATTTCGGGATTGATGTTGACCGCGCCGATCTATGCAAGCACGGTTGTGCCCGTCCGAATTCGAGTTGCGATCGCGGTGACCGTTGCCGCGATGATCTTTCCCATGATGCGTGCAAAGGCGCCGGCGGAGATGACCCTGTCGATGGCTGTCGTCGGCGGCATCGGTGAGATGATGATCGGAGCGATCATCGGGTTGTCGCTGGGAATCCTGCTTATGGGCGCTGAGGTCGGCGGATTGATTGTCGGGCGTCAGGCCGGCCTCGCCCTCGCCAACGTGTACGATCCAACCCGCAATCAGCAGATCACAACCGTCGGACAGCTTTACTCCATCACCCTGACGCTGCTCTTTCTGCTGGCTGGCGGACATCGTGCGACGATGGCGGCACTGCTCGACACATTCGACGTGATACCGCTGCTGTCGTTTCGCTTTGATGAATCGTTCGTCCTCCTGCTCGTCGAGATGCTGGCCTCCGCGTTCATTCTCGGGATTCGCCTGGCCGGACCCGTCTTGCTCGCATTATTCATGATGGGCACGACCCTGGCGTTTCTGTCCAGGACCATGCCGCAACTAAACATCCTCACGGTCGGTTTTTCATTGCGGCTTCTGGTGGCGTTGGGTGTCGGCGCGCTCGCCCTGAGTGCGTGCGACGAGATGATGCTGGATGCCATCTGGGACGGACTGGGTCTGGTTCGTGCGACGTTCGGGCTCGATCCCAATCATCACGGTCTGGTGAACTAATGGCCGGGTACGCTGACGAAAAGACCGAACCCCCCACACCAAGACGGCGCCAGGAGGCGCGCGAGAAGGGGCAGGTAGCGCGGAGCCAGGACTTGACCGCCGCGGTGCTCCTCCTGGCCGGTTTCACCGCTCTGGGCCTGTTGGGGCCGCAGATATGGCATACTCTGCTCGCCATCACGAGGGTCGGCCTTACGGCGGAGTCCGCCGTCCGCGTCGAGAGCCTAATGACGTTTGGGGCGGCCGCAACGGTCGAGGCGTTCAAACGGCTTGCGCCGTTCCTGCTGATCCTCTTTGTCGCCATGCTGGTGACACTTTTGGCGCAGGTAGGCCTGCTGCTTACGTGGTACCCGCTCCTGCCGAGCCTCAGCAAGATCAATCCGTTGAGCGGCCTCAAGCGTCTGTTCTCGATCCGCTCGGTGATGCTGGCCGTCACCAGCTTCGGCAAGCTGCTCGTGGTCGCCCTCGTGGCTTACCTGACACTGTCCGGAAGTGCGGCTGCGATCATCCACGCCTTTACGTTCGGCTTCCGGGATGTCTTCACACTTGGCTCAACACTGATGTTTCGTTTGGGGATGCGACTGGCCGTTGCTCTGCTCATCCTCGCCATACTCGACTTTGCCTGGCAGCGGTACCGGCACGAGCGGGATTTGCGCATGACCAAGGAGGAGGTCAAGGACGAGCTGCGGAGCATGGAGGGCGATCCGCATATCAAACGCCGACGCCGCGAGGTTCAGTTGCAGCTCATCATTCAGCGGCTGCGAAAGGACGTTCCCACAGCCGATGTCGTGGTAACCAACCCGACGCATGTTGCCGTCGCGATTCGTTACGATGCCGAGGCGATGATCGCGCCGAAAGTGGTGATCAAAGGCGCCGACCGGATCGCATTGAGGATTCGTCAGATTGCCGCCGAGTTCGGTGTCCCGATCGTTGAGCGCCCGCCGCTGGCCCGCGCGCTCTACGAATCGGTTGAGGTGGGAGAGTATGTTCCGGAGCGTCTTTACCGGGCGATCGCGGAGATTCTCGCGTATGTTTACGAGCTGACAGGCAGACGACCTATGACCGGAGGACGAAACCCGGTCGCGGTGCATTAATAAATGGCGACTGGATCTAATTGCAGGTGAGCAATGGCGTTAGCTGACGTAGCAAAGCTGCGCATACCGAATGCAATCACGACGCACTACGGCGCACTCTTGCCGGCCGTTGTGCTGAGCCTGATCCTCGTCATTTTGATCCCGTTGCCCACGGGTGTCATGGATTTTCTCTTGCTCATCAACATCACGTTGTCGGGCGTTGTCTTGTTGACCGTCATGTATATGGAGGGCCCGCTCGAGTTTTCGTCGTTTCCCTCGCTGCTCTTGGGGCTCACCTTGTTCCGGTTGGTTCTGAACACCGCGACGACGCGATTGATTCTTACCAACGCAGACGCAGGCAGGGTCATTGAAACCTTCGGCGGGTTTGTGGCCCGCGGCTCGCTGACGGTGGGGATAATCATCTTCACCATCATTGTGATCATCCAGTTCGTTGTGATCACCAAGGGGGCGACCCGGATCGCCGAGGTGGCCGCCAGGTTCACGCTCGACGGCATGCCCGGCAAGCAGATGGCCATCGACGCCGACCTCAACGCCGGTACGATCACAGAGCAGGATGCCAGGAAACGACGCGCCGATATCACGCGCGAGGCCGATTTCTACGGGGCGATGGACGGGGCCAGCAAGTTCGTGCGCGGTGACGCCATTGCAGGTATCGTCATTACGCTCATCAACATCCTTGGGGGGATCTTTGTCGGACTCGTGGAGTTGGACCTGCCGCTGGTCGAGACGCTACGGCGGTTCACCATCCTGACGATAGGTGACGGATTGGTGTCACAGATCCCCGCGTTCATCGTGTCGATTGCCGCCGCCATGGTCGTCACGCGGTCAGCGGAAAAGAAGAGCCTCGGTGAGGAACTCCTCGGCCAATTGACCAGCCAGCCGATCGCGCTGGTGCTGACCGGCGCGTTTCTGCTCGTACTGATGTTGACGCCGCTGCCGAAACCGCCGCTGATCCTGCTGATGATCTCGTGTTACGCGATGGCCCACCTGCTTACCAGGCATCGGCGGGTGGCGGCTGCGGAGGCGGCCGCCGCCAAGGCCGGACCCGCCGCCGCCGAGCGCATCGAGCAGCATCTCTCGCCCGATCCGATGGAGCTTGACGTGGGCTACGGATTGATCCGCCTCGTCGATCGCAAGCAGGGCGGCGATCTGCTCGACCGGATTACCAACCTGCGACGGCAAGTCGCCCAGGAGCTGGGCATCGTGGTGCCCCCGATTCGCATCCGTGACGACATCCGGCTTCAGCCCAACCAGTTCCGCGTGAAATTGAAAGGACTGGCGATCGGCGAGGCGGAGATCATGCCCGGTCATCTCCTGGCGATGGACGCCGGAGCGGTGTCCGAACGGATCAATGGGATCGAGACGACCGAGCCGGCGTTCGGTCTGCCCGCCCTGTGGATCGATGAAGATCAACGTCAAGAGGCGGAGCACCACAACTACACCGTCGTCGAATCCTCCAGCGTGGTTGCCACCTTCCTGACGGAACTGATCAAGCGGCACGCCGACGAGTTGCTCACCCGACAGGAGGTGAACCGGCTGCTCAATCATCTGCGCGAACGTGCAACGAGACTCGTCGAAGAGGTCGTTCCGGAAGTGCTCAAACCGGGCGAAATCCAACGCGTCTTGCAGGCGCTGTTGCGCGAACGCGTACCGATACGCGATCTGGAGTCGATCCTCGAGGCCATCGCGGACGTAGCCCCGCGCACGAAGGATTCCGAGATTCTCACGGAATACGCTCGCGCCGCGTTGGCACGCGCGCTGTGTCATCAGCACAAAGCCGACGACGGTCGGATTCATTGCATAACCTTCGATCCGTCCCTTGAGGAGTTGATCAACAAGGGGCTGGAGCGGACGGAGCGTGGGACGATGCTGACCCTTCCGCCGGCCCTTCAGACGAAGATCGTGGACGCGATCCGTGTCCAGGTGGACAAGGTTACCCCGTCGACGCGTGGTAGGCCCCCGGTTCTGCTGTGCCCGCCGCAAGTGCGCCCGTGGGTACGCAAGATGATAGAGGTTCAGCTCCCCGCAGTCGCGGTGTTGTCCTACAACGAGATTGTGCGGGGCTTCGAGATTGAATCACACGGTATGGTGGTGCTCACGGATGAAACCTAGAACGTTTCGAGGCAAGACGATGGCTGAGACGCTTGAACAGGTCAAGCGCCGGTTCGGACGCGACGCGGTGATACTCAATACGCGCACACTGACGAAAGGAGGGATGTTCGGTTTCGGGGGGAAACCATACGTCGAGATCACCGCCGCCGGCGGGATTTCAGACTTGCCCGCGCCTCTCAGACGTCGTACACCGACTACGAGGTCGGGTCGAGGCGGTCGCGCAGAGGGAGCTGCCACGCCGATGTCGTCACACCCTGCATCCACGGTTGCTCAGCCCTCCGACGTTCTCCTGTCGGAAGTCGGCGAGCTTCGATCACTTGTGGGCGAGCTGGTCCGCGAGACGCGGCGCTCACAGGCGGCGAACCTGCCCGACGAGCTCTATGAGACCTATCAAAAGCTCGTGGAAAACGCGGTGGCTGAGGAAATCGCCCGGCAGCTAGTCAATGGTCTGCGCCGCGAATTGACCGAGGACCAGCTTCGCGATCCACACACCGTGCGGACGCGTTTGGCGCGTGGGATGGAGCCGATGCTGCCGACCGCGGGCCCGATTCGACCGGCGCGTGCGACGGCACCCACGATTGTCGCGCTGGTCGGTCCTACGGGCGTCGGCAAGACGACTACGATCGCCAAGCTGGCGGCGAACCTGTGCCTGCGGGAACACCGCAGGGTCGGCCTGATCACCATCGACACCTATCGAATCGCAGCGGTAGATCAACTGAAAACGTATGCCCGGATCATCGACGTACCGCTTAAAGTCGTCATGGCGCCGAAGGACTTCGAAAGCGCAGTCGCGAGAATGGCTGATCGCGAGGTGATCCTGATCGACACCGCTGGGCGAAGCCAGCGCGACACATGCAAGATCAAGGAGCTGAACGAATTCTTCGCCGTCGTCAGACCCGATGAGGTGCATCTGGTTTTGGCAGGAACGTGCAGTGAGACGGTATTGCTCGAGACGATTCAGCGATTCAGAGAAGTCGGTGTGAATCGCGTGATCTTCACCAAGCTGGATGAGACGATCGGCTTCGGCGTCATGCTGGCCTGTCTGGAGAAAGCGGAGGCGCAGCTTTCCTACGTGACGACCGGGCAGGATGTTCCCGACGACATCCAGGTGGGGGAGGGCAAAGCACTTGCCCACCTGATTCTGGGAAGGCGATCGTCCCGCGCCGATGATGCTTCATCGGTGCGGCGGTGATAGACGGCGGGATCAGATTGGCGTGCGATAACAGGCACATTGCTTCGGGTCGTCCAAAGTGGGACGACGCGCGTGGTGATACGCCATGGAGCAGTTAGAACGACGAGCTTATCACCGAGACCAAGCCACCCGCCTACGCGAGCTGGCTCGCCGTGGACGATACACATCGACGACAATCGCCGTGACAAGTGGGAAGGGCGGCGTGGGAAAATCCAATGTAGCTGTAAATCTTTCAATATGTCTGGCTGCGAAGGGGCTACGTGTCGCGCTGATCGACGTCGACATGGGACTTGCCAACGCGGATCTTTTGATGAATGTCCGCCCTCGCTACACGCTGTCGCATGTCCTCTCCGGTCTGCGCACCATCGAGGAAGTGTGCATGGAAGGACCTGGCGGTGTGTGCTTCATACCCGGTGCCTCCGGTCTTCACGAGCTTGCTGACCTGTCGGAGTTTGAGCGGCAGAACCTGATCAGTCAGCTCCAAAAGCTGGAAAGAGGTACTGATATCGTGGTTTTGGATTGTGGGGCGGGAGTCTCGCGGAACGTGATGAGCTTCGCGCTGTCCGCCGATCAGGTGCTGGTCGTGACCACGCCGGAGCCGACGGCGCTGACTGATGCCTATGTCACAATTAAGGCATTGCACCGGGAGGGATGTACTGCCCGGATCTGTTCATTCGTTAACATGGCCGACAGCCGGGCGGCAGCCATCGCTACCTACGAGCGTCTTGCGGACGTGGCGAAGAGATTTTTGAATTACTCCATTGCGGATTGCGGCTATATGTTGCATGATACAGCCGTGGAGTTGGCTGTTCGGGCGCGGTGCCCCTTTGTGATTCGTTATCCGGGGTCGAACGCCAGCGCCTGCATCGCCGCGACGGCGAGGGAGATGATCCGTACGCTTGCGGGTCAGCGACGCGGCGGCGGATTCTTCAGTCGCGTGGCCGGATTGTTCGTCTAGCCAGTGCCATGAAGTTGACGCTGTGCGTTGTGTTAAGCGCCGGCATGGATGCCGGAGGCAATTGCCTGAGGCGGATGACAGCACCGGAAGGAATCGTGGCTGATCCTCCGTTACGCATTCCGTCCTCTCCCCCGCGCAGCCGAACACGGCGACAGGGATGTTGCAGTAATGGTTGCTCGCTTTGCTGGTGCCAGTCTAGGTTTGCTTGCCTTCACGATCACCATTGTCGCCGGTCTGCTTGCCCGGAATCCGGTGGGTGTCACCCTGTCGCGTAGTATTCTCGCTCTATTCGTATTCTGTTTGATAGGACTTATTCTCGGAACGGCGGCGCGGCTCGTCGTTGCTGAGTATGAGAGGAATCGGGAAGCTGAACTCCGTAAGCGATACCACGAGGATTCCGTGGACGTGGACAACGCCGCCGGCGCGAAGGACGCGCCGAATGAGGGTGTGGGCGAGGGCGAATCGGTGGGTGCGTAAGGATTCTTTTGCTGTGAAAGCTCGATCCTTTGGGGACGTACCTGTTGGTTAAATATCGCTCTTCGGCATCTTGTAATCGGGCGTGAGAGGATTCAAAAGGAGCAGGTTTGATGCGGACAGCGGTGGAGAAAGCCGACATTTCTGAGGTGTGGCGTCGGTTCAAAGCCAGAGGCGACCGGTCGTTGCGAAACATTCTGATGGAGAACTATCTCCCCATCGTCAAGTACAACGCGGAGCGCATTGGCACCAAGCTGCCGGACGAGATCGATCCGGACGATCTGATGTCAGCCGGCATCTTCGGCCTGATGGACGCAATCGAGGCGTATGATCTTAGCCGGGGTGTCAAGTTTGAGACCTACTGCGCGCCGCGCATTCGCGGGGCCATTCTTGATGAACTGCGGGCCATGGATTGGGTTCCCAGGTTGGTGCGCAGCCGCGCTCATAACCTTGAACGTGTCGCCCGAGAACTGCAGTCGCTCCTGGGCCGCGCACCGTCCGAGGCGGAGATCGCCAAGCGACTTGAGTTGACCCGATCAGAGTTTGACAAGCTCGTGCGCGACGCAACGGCCGTTACCCAGGTCTCTCTCTCTCGCAAATACAGCGAAACCGACTCGAACAAAGATGTCTGCGAAATCGATGTCATTGAGGACAAACGCGGCAAGAATCCGATCCTCGAGATTCAACAGAAGGATCTCAAGGAGCTGATCACCCGCGGCCTGACACGCGCGGAACGCCTCATCCTGATCCTCTACTACTATGAAGAGATGACGATGAAGGAAATCGGGATGACGCTTGACTTGTCGGAGAGTCGCGTCTCACAGATGCACTCGGCAATCCTGATCCGGCTGAAGGAACAGCTCGAACTGCGACGAAAGGAATTCACTCATTAGGCGCACCCGAACGGCTGGAACTAGCGAGAGACGCTGGATTCGTCGATAGTTCTAAGGGGTGCGTGGACATCGCCGCACCGTCCTACGCGCGGGCGCCATAAGCGTGGTCAGACGGAGTGCTGCCGTGTCGGAAATAGCTCCGGATTTACCCTCCTCCGCCGCTCAGACCGGTGTGCAAGCGCGGGAAGTGGCGAAAGAACGGGATGCCCGTCGCGCCGGCCAGGCCCACGGGGCCAGTCGCCAGATCAAGACCATTGATGAGGCCGGCAGCACGGTCGAGACCAACGACGACGACATGGCTGTCTTCACCGACGCCGAGGGAAGCGGTAGTGAAGGGCGTGCTTTCAAGGAAGAGAAGGCTACGCCCGAATCCACCGATGAGTCCACCGCCGGCGGCATCACAATGGGGAAAGACGGTCAACTGCATGTCGATCTCGAAGCATAACACTTGCACCAGGCGCACATACAGCACGTATCAACGCTTCCTTCCCAGCCCCAAACGCAAGTGCTGCGAAGCACAGCGCACTATCGATGTTCCATCCTCCGATCACAAGACATTGGACCGGGATTTCCGGAAGTTTTCCGTTCGATAGCCGCACCGTACAATCCCCAACATGAAGTTCACGAAGATGCACGGGCTGGGCAATGACTACGTCTGCGTCAACGTTTTTGAAGAGCATGTCGAGAACCCGCCGGTGCTGGCCCATGCGGTCTCCGATCGCCACACGGGGATCGGTAGTGACGGTCTGATTCTGATCGGGCGGTCCGAGGCAGCGGATGTCCGCATGACCGTGTACAACTCTGACGGCTCGCGGGCCCGGATGTGCGGCAATGGTATCCGATGCGTCGCCAAGTACGCCGTTGAACGCGGCCTGACACCCGGCCCCGAAGTTCGGATCGACACCGATGCCGGCATGAAGGTTGCTGAGTGCCATGTAGTTGACGGTGTAGTGCGATCCGTGCGGGTCGACATGAGCCGGCCGGCGCTCGCGGCGTCTGAGATTCCGTCGACGATTCCGGTGGACCGGATCATCGATCACCCGTTCCACCTCCGTCAGAGCTATCCGCAGGCTTCAGCCTGCGCGGAGCTTCATACAGAGTACGTCATCACCTGCGTTTCGATGGGCAACCCTCATGCTGTTGTCTTCGTCGACGATCTCGTCTCGATCGATCTCGACAACATCGGTCCGAACTTTGAACACGCCCCCGAGTTTCCCGAGGGCGTCAACACTCACTTCGTCCGCGTCGACTCACCCCGGCACGTTACGATGAGGACCTGGGAACGCGGGAGCGGCGCGACCCGCGCCTGCGGAACCGGCGCATGCGCTGTCTGCGTCGCCGGCTCGGTGACGAAGCGAACACGGAGGAAGATCACGGCAACATTGCCCGGCGGCGACCTCGATCTCGAGTGGGCGGACAACGATCACGTCTACATGACCGGCCCCGCCGTCGAAGTCTTCACCGGTAATTGGCACGGCTGACTCAACGGCACGCGTGGAATCCGCTTCCCGGATCGGAGATGCGAAACGGGGATGAGTCTAATCCTGTTCGGCACGGTATTTGCTGAATCCCGGACCCTGGCGGGGTGCGCAGCCGCGGCATCGGGGAGGGTGGTCCGCATCCCGGCGCGCCGGGAGACCCTACCGGTTGTTGGACTCTCCGTCCGCCATTCTGATGAATCGGGAGAGGCTTGGGGTGGACGCTACACGCCTCGTCTCCTGCGACGGACTTGGACCCCGCAGAGCACAGGGCGAACTTGGCACGGGCAATACCCCTTCAGGTGGCAACACGCCCACCAACAGTCTGTTACGATCCAAGCGTTGCATAGAACGCCTGCCGGATGGCGTGGGTATAGAGCTTGTTGGCCAGCTCGTTGGGGTGGGCGTCGTGGTTGTTGACCATCAAGTCGGTGGGATTATGGCCGGCGATGGTCGGTAGTAAATCGAGCACTTGAACATTGTTGGCTTGGAAAAAGCCGTGAAGGGCGGCATGGATACCCGCCGGCTGAAACCTCTCGCCGTTTACGCGAATAAACGGCAAGAGCACAACGCGCAACGTAACGTCATGATCCCGGCACTGCTGGATGATGGCATATAGCTGCTGCTGATGCTGTCGCCAGATTGTCTCGTCGGCGAATCCGTCAGCCAGCCAATCGTGATAGCCACTCACGGTGTCCGCCCGTGGCACCGAAATTCGATGGAAGAGGTAATCGACAAGGCACGACGTCGTAGGATTGAGCAGCTTCGGCGTCGGCGGGCGGATCGGATCGAATTCCACCGTCCGCGGCAGCAGCTTCTCGATGTCGTTGGCCACGTAACATAGCACAACCTCATCCACACCGTAGACCTCGATCATGTCCACGATCGGCTGCAACTGCGCACCGGTGTCCCAGCCGGGCTTGGCGACGTTCATCACTTCAACCGTCCCCGGCGATTTCCGCTCGAACATCGCATAAACCAGATCGGGGAAGCGATCCCCGACCCGCTCGATCCCCCAACCGTATGCAAAGGAATCTCCCACAAACGCGATGCGCCGCACGCCGGCGGGCTTCTCAATCGTCCATTCCTTGTCACGGCAGCCGAGGGAGTTCAACCGGGTGTGCAACGCAAACCACCTCTGCGCCGGCAATGACACACCAAAGGCATCGGTCTCAACGCAAACGAACCGGTAATAACTCTCAGCCATAAGCGCCGCGACGCCCAGCATGGACACGAACACAAGTCCGTTGCCGATGACCAGACCACTTTTGCGATACCTTTTCCTGGGGAAGAAGCGAAAGAAGCACCACGTGTGAACCAGCAGCGAGAGGCACAACACCCACCACAGGACGTAATCGACCAGGTACCCGAACGCTCCACCGGCAAGCATCAGACGCGCTCCACGGATAAATCGAGCGCAGTCGCTGAGTGTGTGATCGCGCCGACGGAGATCCGGTCCACGCCCGCTTCGGCCACGCCTCTGACACTGTCCAGTGTGATTCCGCCGGACGCCTCCAGCGCGACCTTCCCACGCAGACCACGGCGATCGCGCAACGCAACAGCACTGCGCAGGTCGTCAACCGAAAAGTTGTCGAGCAGAATGACGTCAAGACCGACGACTTTGAGCAGCTCCTCCACCTGAGCGAGCGTATCCGCCTCCACCTCAACGAAGGCGGGCTTGGCACCTGTCGCATCCAGACGGTTCAGCAAGTCAAAGACGTGTGCCGCAAGCCCCACCTCTTCCACGCCGACAAGGTGATTGTCCTTGATAAGCACCGCGTCAAAGAGACCCTCGCGGTGATTGTGGCCGCCGCCGCAGCGCACTGCATATTTCTCGAGCTTGCGCCAACCTGGTGTCGTCTTACGCGTGTCGAATATGTCCGCGCCCGTCCCGTTGACCGCGTCGACATACGTCCGTGTGAGTGTTGCAATACCGCAGAGGCGTTGGAGGAAGTTGAGCAGGACGCGCTCGGCCGACAGGATCGGACCGACCGGTCCACGGATCGTCGCCAGCTCCGCCGGTGCCGCGGCAATCGTTGCGCCGTCGCTGCCAAGATTAGCCCAGTCGATGTCGATGGCTGGATCATACGATCGCAACACGACCGGCGCAATCTCTCGACCCGCGAAGACGCCCGGCTGCTTCGCGATCAACCGAAACGTAGCCGGCGCACCCGGATCGGCGATCAGACCGGTCGACAGATCACCCGAGCCGAGGTCTTCACGCTTCGCCGAATCGATAAGCCGGATGACACTTTGGTCGTCGCAAATACTCATCGCACGATTGTCAACGGTGTGTGCCCGTCCTGCAACGGGCGTTATTCGATCATCTACGAAACAACGACCGTGCACTCGAATTGCGCTGCCACCCGTCCGACAACGGCGGCGGCTTGGGTATGACGGCGTTTGAACGCTGCAACAGGCTGATCCGCCCGAACCGATGCATACTGTGTTCGTAGTCCGAACGGGCTCCGGCGTGGCGAGCGGTTGCCTGGGACGACCAGCTACTGACGTCCATGGTGGTGTATCCGTCCCAACCGGACGAAGGGATCGCAACTTGACGGCAACCAATGGGTAGAACAACGTGAGGAGCAGTGGGCTCGGTCTGTACTCGGATGGCTCTGAGGGTGGACAAACGAATCATACCCACGACAATGGCGGCTTGCGTAGTGCGTAGTGCGCTCGCTTGTGAGGGTTCTCAACGTCTTATGCTCATCAATCGTCTTTGCGTAACGTTGTCCGTTGCCGTTCTTTCAGCCCCGGCTTTGGCGCAGCAAATCACTATTATCCCCGGTATACGCGCGGCCCTGCGCCCGGTATCGCACCACATTCCAATGGGGCAATCCGTCTGGATCCGGTTCTCTATCGAGAACGTCAGCGACGAGCCGATTACTCTGACAGTACCCGGCAAGGAACCTACAATACCCTCACCGGAGCTTGGGCTCCCGCTCTGCCATGTTTTCAGTGACAGTTCAACTTCCGCTGTGACAGTCACTACGGAATCCGGGCGGCGTTGGGAGCAGCCTCTCGGCTATCGGGCGAGCACGGAAGCCCCGATTCTGTTGATCGCTCCGCGAAGCAGCGTCGGTATTACGCTGAATCTGCGGGATTACTTCCCGGCTCTTCGTGGAGCCGGGCAGTACCGCATTACATGGCAGCCCTACGGTGGTAGGGTGAACACCGAAACAGTGGTGCTCATGATCGCCCCGCTGAACCGTGCGGAAATCATCACGGACAAGGGGACCATGACGCTTCGGTTTTTCTATGCCGATGCCCCGCAGCACGTAGCCAATTATCTCGACCTGGTCAAATCCGGTTTCTACACCGGCAAGACGTTTCACCGTATAGAGCCGGGATACTTCCTGCAGGGCGGGTGTCCACGCGGTGACGGAACGGGCATCCGAACGGACGGCAAACGCCTTGCGGCTGAGTTCAACGGCCACCCCATCCGGAAAGGCACGGTGGCGATGGCCCTGCTCGAGGACAACCCCGACTCCGCCAGTTGCCAGTTCTTCATTTGCAACACGCGTCAAAAGGAGTGGGACGGACGCTACACCGTCTTCGGCGAGCTGGTCGGCGAGGACTCGTACGAGACGCTTGACCGCCTGATGACTACCCCTGTCGACGAGCAGGGTCGGCCCATTGAACGAATGTACATGCGCAACGTGCGCATCATCGACGCACCACACGACGAACTCCCGTAATACGGATCTCAATATCAAACTGCGCCCTTGATCAGAGCCGCGACTGTCAAGGAGCGGTCTTCGGCGAGCCGCATCCGGTTCCACAAGTATTACGCGTCCAACAGCAAGACGCAGGTATTCCAAAGGATGCGTATAATACGCCGAATGACTCGTCGATCGGGGCCAGGGCAACTGAACCACCTGTACCTTAGGAACGCAAGCATGAAGTGCTGCAAGCGCCTCTGCGACGACCGAAGTAGACTTTGCCTAGCACCGCAAGCAGAAGGAGTGTGATCAGCAGACCCCACGCCGAAACCACGGGTATGTCGGGCGGTCCGCAGGCGTCATCCCGCCCATCGCCGTCGTTGTCACCCAAACAGGCGTCAACCACGTATCCCCCTTGCGCGGCGCAGTCTTGAACGGTAATCTCCACACAGCTACCGTCAAACAAGCAGCAGTTCCGCATATAGGGCGGTTTGCAGGCGTCGTCAAAGCCGTCGCGATCGCTATCACCGAGGCAGGCGTCGACCACGGATCCTTCCTGCTCGGCGCAGAGTTGAGCGGGGATTGCCAGACAGGTGTCGTCAGTCAGGCAGCAGCTCTCATCCCAGGTGCACACGCATCTGTTGAAGATGCACAGTCCGGGTGTGCAGTCGGCGTCTTCCGTGCAGGGTCGCATATCATGAGTGACCTCACCGGTGCTTGGATCGCAATAGTCGTCGGTGCAGGGATTGCCGTCGCTGATCGTAACCGTCTCGCCCGTGGAGTGGTTGCAGCATTCGGTCTCGGGATCGTAAAGGGTTGTGCGCACGCACCCGCACGTAACCTCAAGATCGCAATGTTCGTCCGTACATGCATCTCCGTCGTCGCACGAAGAGTCATTTACGCAGGATCCGCAGCCAAAGCAAGGCGGGTCGAAGCAAGTCACACCTGGGGAGAATATGTAGTCACCTTGGACGACGCAGTTTTGGCCAACCGGGCAATCGAGGTCCTTGTCCGGCAAGCAGGCGTCGCCGGCTGTGAACTCGCACGTTGCGCCGGCGGTGCAGTCATTATTGGTCCAACAAAGGCTGCCGTCGTCGCTGCAGGCACCGCTGCAAGTCTCACCGGGCGGGCAGTCGTCGTCCGTAAGGCAGAGATCACCGCTGGTCCTGCAGGTCCCGTGGCACAACCCGGCGTCTGCGCACTGGCCGACGGTGATGTTGTCAACGCAGCCGAGCTTGCCCTTGATACCCAGACCGAAGCAGCATTGGCCAACCTCGACCGTGATCTTCGCGGGAACGGTCCCAAGTAACGGCATGAACTGGTTGTTCTGATCCAGCAGGTTCGTGTCCGGGAGCGGCTCGATCGGGATGGTGAACGTACCCTTCGCGCCCTCCGGTACCCACAGGACCAACGTGCCGGCGTACGAAAGCCGACCAGGGCTTGGAATCGGATCGCCTTCCTGGATCACAGCTCCCCAACTTGGGTAGTACTCTGGGTGGGGCAGCTCCTCGAAGGCGTCGGGGTGGTAGAATATGTAGTCACTGCGACTCGTGTCGAGGAGGGCAAACTCACAGAAATCGCTCCATTTACACCTCGAACCCGACCCAAGGATCGGCGGGCAATGGGCGTGGCTGGTGCAGGCGTACTCGTACGGCGCAAGCGTACCTTCAAGACCGCTGTAGTATCCCGACGTGTCCAGTGCTATCTGCCATGCTTTCAGGAGACACCGGCACCAAGCCTCCCATGGATGGAGGGGATCGCTCGGCGGGCAATCGTCGTCGCTGGTACAGGGCTGGCCGTCATTGGGACCACCGGTACAGGTCCACGGGGGCGGGTCCCAATCGCTTATGTACCACTCCAACCACACCGGCCGGCTGCCCTGGGCCATTGTGATCTCATTGTCCGTGATGGTCCACTCACTACTGCTCGTAGTGTCCTTCGTGTCCGCAGCAACCGGCAGGAGCGAGACAACCACGTCCGTTGTCGCAAACACGTCGGCGACAAAGGTGGAACACTTGTCGGTAGGATCGCCCGTGCATGGACCGCCCCACGACCCCAGCGTGCCATGCTCGGCATCACCATCGCTGCACCACTGACGCTGCCCGTCGTCATCGTCGAAGCCCTCGAACTCGGGACAAGGATCGTCGTCTGCATTACCCGGCACGTTGTCCGCCCCGTCGCAATCGCACGCGCCGCTTCCATCGCAGCAAGTACCGAGGCCGTTAAAGGAGCCGTCAACGTCTCTCTGGTCCTGCCAGACGTCAGCAGGAGCGTCCGACACGATCAACGGTTTGCCCCAATCGACGTGCCAACCGAGCTGGCAGGCGTTGGACGTGATCACCATCCAGACACGCTCGTTGGGGATCACGATCTCGGGATCGAATTCCGCTGTCAGCCATAGGTGAGTGTTGTACGGAATGTTCAGGAAGTCCGCTTCGGTGCCCGAGATCACCGCCCCGGAATACCCGTGGGCGGGCGTGTCATATACCTGAAACGGATCACCATCCCACAGCTCGACATGAACGTCCGCCAAGCCGGGCTGGGGATCAAGTGAACTGCGATAGACATACAGCTCGTAACCCGAGATCGTCATGCCGCCCACAAATCCATTCCCGAACGTCAGGTTGTCGGCCAGGAAAACGCCCTGGATTGTTGTCAGGTCACTCGTCGTCGAGTTGTAGTTGTAGAAGATTCCGTATGGCCACAGCTGATTGTACCTGTACACGTACGTCTGCGTCGAGCCGGATGCGACCCTGCCCGACTGTTTGCTCTGCTCGCTGTAGACCGTTATGACCGGGGCATCCTCGTCGATGTACTCCACCGCCGCCCGTGCTGATCTTGTCACGCCGGTCGCGAGCATCTGACGCACCGACGGGGCTTTCGTCTCGATCTTGTCCTTGCGATTGACTCGTCCGTTCGGGTTGACCGCGCGCGCCTGCCCGTACGCGTGCAGAGCCACTACGGTGACACCAACAACCGCCATGCACCAAATCCGTCCTGCATACTTATTTCGTGTTTTCATTGTTGTAAACCTCCTGCGTCGAGTTGACGTGTGGATGATGCGTCAGATTGGTCTCGCGCGATCCCATGTCCTTCCCGCCTTGCGAAATGCCTGCGCCGCATGTACGGGGCGCGAATCCGCGGGTGTTCTTGATCGCCGTGTTCGATCTCTCTGCGGCCGAAATGATTATAACCGATCCACCCGAATGACACAAGAGAAATGACGCCCAAACAACCAGGTGGTCGTCGCAGCGGGCGGCTGTCGCAGTGATCGTCCGTAAGTCACGTTGTGACAAGGACTTATCATAGATGCACCAGTGACGCTCGGTCAGCGGTCCAGGCGTTGGGCCCCCTGTCCCGTCCCCACCCGACGCCGGGCACCTGCAATCCGCAATCACCAATCTCCAACCGCCCGTTACGGACACGGAAGCGGACCGGGTGAGAAGGGATACGCAGCGCCGCGGAAGGCATCGAGTGTGGAAACAATGTCGAGCATCGTGGTCCTCTGATCCGGGACCGGACCGCCGTCAATGGCGATCAGATCCGCCCGGCTTTGCAGAATCGCACACAGTGAGTTTTGGTACTTGTCAACCATTGAGACCACGTCGGTCGTCATACCGATGCTTCCGTCGGGCGGACCGCAGGGGATGGTTGTGCAATTGCTCAACAAATCGCCCCAGATGCTTGTGGTCAACTCCAACGGCGCCGTGTAGTTTTCTTCCACGGAAGTGTCGAGGCCGAACTCGATCGCCTGAACCTCATACACAGCAGCCGGAACGATGCCTTCGTGATACAGGTGAAGGGCACGAGTCGTGTTCCAATCCGCGAAGTACGGCTTACACTGCAGCGACGAGGCCAGGAATGTGGGCGCAAGGCCCGGTGAAGGCCCACACCCCTCCGGAGGTGGAGTGGACTGACCGGAGTTCTCGCAATACTCCGTCTGCGGCCCGACCCACATCTGAACACCGTTCCACACGTTGTACGGGTCGGGCAAATCCATAAACGTCACCCGTATGGCACTGTCAGCACCGAGGTTCTGGGGGAGTAATGAGATATACCGGCACTTCTGATAGAGCGTCTCGGACACGCAGTGGCAGTAACCGTCGACGCAGTCGAACGCCACACCGGTTTTGCTCTTGCAGATGGCAGACGTCGTACACTCGACAGCGTTTACGTCCAGGCCGGCACAGCCGGACGGATTTTCTCCGTCGCAGATGTCATTGTACGTGCAATGGTTCCAGTCGTCGCACTCCGTACCGTATGCTGACGGTGGATTGTGCGGCACCCCGCACTGCGGCGCCACGGCGCATCCGCTGCCGGGCGTGCACAGGTTGTCGGTGCACTGATCGTCGTCAACGTTCGACACGATTCTGCCATCACCGGCCAGGTCATCTGCGGTCGAACCGGGTGTGGAATTGCAGCACTCGTTCGGCGTGATCGTTACCGGCGTGTGATTACACGTCAGGTACTCAGTGCAAACGTCAACGGTGCAGGCATCCCCGTCGGCGCACAAAGGATCGTTCGGGCCGGGATCAGTGCACTGAATACATGGTTCGCTACAGTCCTCACCCGGATAGAAAAAGGAGGTTCCGTGGACCACACAGGTCTCGGTAGGGGGACAGCCCAGACTTGTTCCCAGGACGCACGTGTCACCGCTGGGTCCGTCGCTGCAGGTCGCACCACCAACGCAGGAGCGCACTTCGGTAGGCGTAAGAGTCCCACAAGGCTCGGGATCCCACGGCTTGTCGCAGATCGGCGGATCATACGCGGTGCACTCAGAATCATCCGTGCACTCGACCCAATCCGAACCCGAGGTCCTGCCGCAGGAGCCCTTGGCCGACCCGCAGACCGCCCCGGATTCGGGACAATCAGCGTCCGAAACGCAGTAGTAATCCCAACTCGAGCACACACCGGGGTAGCAGTCCCACCAGCTGAGGCAGGCATCCCCACTATCTGCACACGTCTCGCCACACTCGGCATCGGCGTGGCACGCCGATGCGTCGTGGCTGCACGCGCCTGCGGTGCAGTCGTCATCGCTCCAGCATGTACTGCCGTCGTCGTTGCAGGCACCGCTGCAGGTCTCACCCGCCGGGCAGTCATCATCTGACAAGCAGGGATCATGGGTGTCGCTGCACTCACCGTGGCACAACCCGGCATCCGCGCACTGCCCAACAGTAATCCCGTCAATGCAGCCGTCACGATCCCCGGTCCCCAGACCAAAGCAGCACTTCCCAATCTCCACTGTGATCTTCGCCGGGATTACGGCCAATAGCGTCATTAACTGGTTGTTCTGATCCATCAAATCGCTGTATGGCCACGGCATCAACTCGATCGTGAAGGTCCCCCTAGCGTCAGGCGGGACCCAGATCACCAACGTACCAGCGTACGTTTCATACCCGGGGCTGGGAATGGGTTCCCCATCATTGATGGTCGCCCCGTAACAGACGTTGTCATCGCTACAGATGTTCACACCGCTCAGCTCCTGAAGATCATAGAATACGTAGTCGGTTCGGGTGTCGTCGATGAAACCGGATGGGCAGGTATAATCCAACGGCCACAAGGGATCCGTGCACTTGGACCCCCGTCCAAGCGCCTGTTCGCAATCCTCGTCTGTCACACAAGCTACGGTGTAGAGCTCAAGCGCACCATCCAGACCGGTCGTGTAGCTCATGTGGTCAATCCACGCTTCCCACGCCTTCAACTTGCGACCGGTTTGCCCCGGATCCCAGTCGCTGATCCGAATCTCCAACCAGACGGGTCGGTTGCCTTCCGTCATCGTGATTTCATCGCCGGAAATGCTCCAACCGTCGGGAGTAGGATTCTGCTCCAGCGGCGCGTCCGCGCTGACAGGAACCAGTGACATCACGACGTCCGTTTCCGAGAACACCATATGCATGAAGTTGGAACAGGAATCCGCTAAGTCATCACCTATGCACGGACCGCCCAAGTTCCACCAACCCGGCGCTTCGGCATCCCCGTCGCTGCATGCGTCCGCGTTAGCCTGGCCGCAACCGTAATCAGGCTCCAGGCACGCTGATCCATCATGGCAGCAGACGCCACTCCCGTTGCTTTGGCCATCCGAGTCCGTCCTGTCTATCCAGAAGTCGCCCGGAGCATCATCCCCGACCTTCGGCTTCCGATAGGTTATGTTGTAGAACATCCGGCACGACGTGCTCTGAGTCACGGCCCACATACGCTGGTTTGGGATCACCACCGGCGTGGCATACACGTGGCGGAGTTCGAACTGCCCGCTCAACGTTCCGATGCTCCAGTCCGCGTCGCTACCGGCGATCTTCGTCCCGGAGAAGCCGTTTGCGGCCGTGTCGACGAACCCCTCCGGGTCACCGTCCCACAGCTCAAGATGAACGGTTGCCTCCTGGCCAACCGACAGGTCGCCGGAGCTGCGGAACACAGTAATCCAAATCTCCGAAATTTCGTCACCGCCTACGAAGCCGTTGCCTAATCCGAGGTTGTCGGCACTGTATGCCCCGGGGACCGGGCCGCCGCCGGAGACATTGTAGTTCATGACTACGCCGTACCCGCTATCGTTCCAGTTTTCGTAGACGACCGTCTGCGCTGCGCCCGCCGCAGTACGACCTGACTCCAACGTCTGGTCAGAGTAGAGCACGTGCCTCGGGGTGTCCGGACCGATGTCCAGCTTCACGACGTTACCGGGAGTGTCACTGCCAATCAGAGGCTTGGTCCATGAAAGGTGCCAACCGAGATAACACGCGTTCGACGTTAGAACCATCCAGACATGTCTGTTGGGGATCACCACCTCGGGATCGAACGAAGCCACCAGCCTTGCGTGCGTATCTGCGGGGATATCAACAAAGTCCGCCTGCGTGCCGGGAATCGGGGCGACCGCATACCCGTCGGCACCGATATCATACGCCTCGAACGGATCGCCGTCCCACAGCTCAACATGAACGTCCGCCAATCCGGGTTGGGGATCAAGTGAATTGCGATAGACATACAGCTCGTAACCCGAGATCGTCATGCCGCCCACAAATCCATTCCCGAACGTCAGGTTGTCGGCCATGAAAACGCCCGGCACGGTCGTCAAGTCACTCGTGCTCGAGTTGTAGTTGTAGAAGATCCCATACGGCTGAATCTGGTTGTACCTGTAGACGTACGTCTGCGTCGAGCCGGATGCGACCCTGCCGGATCGCTTGCTCTGCTCGCTGTAGACCTTTATGACCGGGGCATCCTCGTCGATGTACTCCACCGCCGCCCGTGCTGATCTCGTCACTCCGGCTGCGAGCATCGCCCGGGGCGACGGCGCTTTCGTCTCGATCTTGTCCTTGCGATTGGTTCGCCCGTTCGGGTTGACCGCGCGCGCCTGCCCGTACGCGTGCAGAGCCACTGCGGTGACACCAACAACCGCCATGCACCAAACCCGTCCTGCATACTTATTTCGTGTTTCCATTGTTGTAAACCTCCTGCGTCGAATTGACGTGTGGCCGATGCGTCAGATTGGTCTCGCGCGACCCCATGTCCTTCCCATCTTCAGAAGTGCTCGCGCTGCACGTTGACAGCGCGCCTACAAATAGCCGCGACCGTCGTTACGGCTCTGAACGGCCGATAGTATTGTAACCGATCCACCCGAATGACACAAGAGAAACGACGCCCAATCAGCCGGGCGGCAGGGCAATCGCATCTTAATTCAGACCGCGATTACCAGCTTGAAAACGCAGATCAGAGCGATCGTACGAAAAACGCCCGAGTGGGCGAACCAGCGTTTC
>Ga0307432_1000692_pt1 | contig 23629 bp, 16 predicted proteins | sample SalMarWE160150MG_FD_202158 | JGI IMG/M metagenome (GOLD analysis project Ga0307432, IMG submission 202158) | Salt marsh sediment microbial communities from the Plum Island Ecosystem LTER, Massachusetts, United States - WE1603-150 | ecosystem: Environmental > Aquatic > Marine > Intertidal zone >...
CTATTGCAGCTTGGGAGCGTTTGAGAAATGAAGACAAAATAGGCATAAACTGGCAATTCACTACAGCCGACGCCCGGATAAAACTGAGAAAACTATACCCGACAATCTAGCGTGGACTGAGTACTAGTTCTATTCCCAATTTAGCATCCTCGCCGTAATTTCCCGCACTCCCAGTCAGTGGTAATATAACTCCAATTTTTATCTCTTTAGTTTCTGGTTGTTTTTTTGAACAGGCGAGTGGGAAAAATACTGTTAGAATCAATAAAGAAACGCATAGAACTGCCAACAAATTAAAGAGTTTTCCGAATGGTCTCATTTTGAATTCCCTTCAAATTCTCGCATTTTTAACTGCTAAGCAGAGGTGATAAAACACAATAATTAAACTCCATTATCCACAAAATGCAACCATTTTTTTGATAAAAATCGTATTCCCGCCACCCTTTTGTCCTTATAAAGACGAGTATCTGGAATCGAGCATCAAGCATCGAGAAAAGAATTTACTTGAAAATTAACACTTAATATTGTATAATATGTATCAAATATAGTATTTAGTATTTAGTATTTAGTATTTAGCATTTAGCATTTAGCATATTGAATAGCATATCATATTTAGCGGATATTAAAGTTCACCCCATGAGATAAAGTCATTTCTATTATTTACAGCCTATCTCACGGGGTAAATCAAAAGCCAAAGTGCAAAACGCAAAACCACAACGCAAAAATCAAAAATCGGAGACTATTTGCTTAACAGGCCGTAATTTATGGAGACTTTTTTCCGTACGAAATCCAGATGCAACTCCATCGGTTCACCTGTGGCAGGCGGAATTCTACAATTGTCGAGAATCCTCTACAAATCGGCCTATTTTTATGCAAAACAAAGCCAATTTTCTTAAGGCCTAAATGAATGTAAACTCAATTTTGACAAAGGATTATGAAAATGAACGCCTTCGCAGACCGCCTGGAAAACAAACCCAATCAAAGCCAATCTCAAAACGGCTGCTGTCTTCAGAGTTCGGCTAAAAGGACGGGTAATTGCCTGAGTTCGTGGATTATATGCCGCGCGGCGGCGCGTCGGGCAAGAGAGCAGGGGGGAGGTGAGGTTTCTCTGTGAATGCGGGCGGGACGGATTACCTGAATAGTCAACATGCCCAATTTGTTCGGTGCAATGAAGTCCTTTTCTTCGTTGTCGGCAACGTACACAGTAGTTTCAGCCTTCGTGTTCAGTGTTTTCAGCAGCTTTTCAAAGCCGGCTGGCGATGGTTTCCAATAATTTCGGCCGAGCTGCTCAGTATAAATTATGCACTTAAAATATTTTTCGATTCCAAGAGCCTGTACCTTTAACTGCTGGGCCGGCAGGAAACCATTCGTCAGCAGAGCCAAAGTGTATTTATCGCTCAGCTCAGCAAGAACATCTCTGCTGTCGTCCGGCAGGGCGATTTTCGGAATGTGATTACGGTACACCTTTATCAGCTTCTGGATAAGGTCGTCATCGTAGTTAATGCCAAGCTCATCGAGGGCGAAGTTGATGGTCGTGACAGTGAAGAAGTCGATTGCCCAAGACATATCCAGGTGGTTACGCAAAAATGGCAGCCATGTAGTCGATCTTTCGCGAGGTTTTCGCGGCTTGTACATGTATTTGCCGATTGTGTCATTGCATGGTGGGTCGTAGTTGAGAAGCAGAAGCGTATCACGAATCCTTTCAGCGCTCCATAAGGGATTCTCTTTACTTAGCTTGTAAATCAGGTTCTGCATCTCCTTGGAAATCGGAGGTCGACCACCTTTTCTACGCGACTTCCATCGCCAGAAGTATCGGAAAGCTGTGTTATGCCATTTCTTGACTGTGGCTGGCTGCATAAGGTGGACAAAATCTTCCCACTTGTCCAGAGATTTTGAGAGCAAGACCCATAAGAGGCGAAAACTTGCAGTAAATCTTGGCAGCCGGCGCTTCCTCTGCCCGATCTGGTGTTTACAAGCAGCGAGCTGGCTCTCCACTGCCAGCAGCCTGGCAGCCAGCACTGCCTTGGGAGAGAAGAGGGCCAACAGGAAAATCGGGGCATATCGGAACAGTTCGCAAGCACAAACAAGAAGATTGCAGAGGTTTATCAGAAGGTTCTTTATGGTATTCATGCCGCCAAGATAATACAATTAGTTGCATGTAGCAAGTTCACGTAAGTCCTTTACTGACAAGGATGACCGAATTTTTCGGGTGGACAGGTCGAGCTTCATTTGGCCGTACTGCTTTCGCCATTTGTAATAGGTCGCATCACTGATTTGGAGCTGTTTGCAGGCTTGTTCAACAGTACCTCCCTGGGTTATAATGGCATCAGCTTCTCTTAAGTTTTTAACGATTTGTTCTGGCGTGTGTAATTTACGTTTCATTTGGGTATCCTTTCATAAAAACCTGCCTATCCGCTATTTGTATAGCGGATAAATCTTATCGGATACCCTCTAATCTACAATGGTACAGTTTTTGGGGGTCACACCAACTCCACGTCTACTGGCCACCAACATCTCAGTCTGTGCGCATTTGGCATTCTTGGCGACATGAACCTCTGAACGTCTAGCTTTACACAGTCTGCCTTCCCGGTCGTAATCGTATTCGACCGCATAGAGTGGCTTTGATTCACCATCTTCTGAAAGCTCAGCGCTGGCTATAAGTACCCGACTAAAGGACCCTACGGTGTAGTTAAAGTCGACCTTATACGGTCCCGCTGAGATAGACTTAACCATCCTGGAGTCAGGTGAGACGGCAAAGGAAGCGAACCGGCCATCAGACCTAAACGCAATTACATTTCCTTGCTTGTCGTGCAGCCGAAAAGACGCATCCAGCATTAAGTTCAGAACCTCAAATCTGCTTGTCACTCCTTTCTTGGGGATGTACGCACCAATCTCCTCTGTGAAAACGAATTCCTCACTGGAGTTGTTGAGGAGGTCTTTCACAACCATGACCTTCGGTACGGACACGTTGAGGACCTGAATACGCTCTTGGCCGGCAAGTTGAATCTGACATGGCGATTTCTCGAAGACATCCTCAAATGAGTCAAGATATTCAATCTTGATATGATGGTCGCGCGAGAATGACATATCGGTGAGGTATCCTGCCTTATCGAAACAAAACTCATTGCCAAGCTTGTCCACCAAGCGGTACGATGCGTCCGTCATTATGAATAGACCAACCACCTGGCTTGATTTTATCTTCTCCGGCACATATCCGGCAGCTGTATAGCGCTCTGTGTTAAATGTGAGCACCTCCTGTTTGCCACTAATGAGGTTCTCCACAGCCATCTTTTCCGGTATTCGCACGTTGAGGAAATCTCTCTTGGCTGTGCCAAAAGGTTTGATGCGATAGGGAATCAGCAGATGCCAACCTTGACCAAACTGGCCTTGTGTTTTTCGCTTAGGATTGAAGAAGCGTACGACTTCCAAATCGGTTTGATAATACGCATACTTTTTGGCAAGCGCCGTCAGATGCTCGTCGCTGGATGGCCCTAAGGCACTTTGGACAGCCCTTGTGTATGCTTCCTCACTGTCATATTTCTTTCCTATCAGGTTCTTCAGATTCTGCAAGTCGTTAGCGACCTTCTTCCCGGCCTTTTCCCAAGTCTCCTTGTACAACCTTTGTCCATCGCTCTCTAATTGACTCTTGCTTAGAGTGTCAACGTAGTGATTCCATTGCTTGGCAAATTCGCGATACGTGACGTCGTGCTTCAAGGCCTCCCAGGACTGCTCCGTCAGCTTGAAGCCCCTCGCGCGCAATGCGAAATCCGTCTGGTAGCGTATTCCCCTGCGGTCTTTGCCGGAAGTCAGAGAGTGCTGAGGTACAACAGAATAACTCTGCCCACCTATGTCGAAGGAGAACGACCGTCCTACTGAGGGTATTTCACGGTCTCTGATAGTCGGTTTAGGTGCGGTCCCGTACTTGGAAACAGCTTTGCGAATGGCTTTTACAGCTTGGGAGTCGTATACATAATTGCCTTGTACACCGAGATCGACGCCGCCCTCGATTCGCAGATTCTTAAAGTAATCTGAGCCCTTGGCCAAGGCTTCGACGGTCCCAGGTGAATCCTCGGTCAATACGAGATCTTTATTGGCCATCAGGAACCAGTAAAGTGGCACGCCGCTTTCCTTCAAGTATTTCGCCAGGCTCACCATCTTCGCATAGTCGAACAATTCTTGAAGCACAGGATGTTTTTCAGCAAACTGGTCATATCGGTCTGTCAGGAACTGCGCGAACTGCTCGTTCGCCGGATCGGCATTCATCCCCGTGTTATTGTCAAACAAGTACTCGGTCTTAACGGTCATTCGCCCATCGTCAAAGAGCAGCGTGTTACCAGCCCGTTTGAATCTCATATCTTCGGGGACAAACCAAAATCGGCTGGCACCAAGATAAGCATAACCTCTTCGGCCCGAGATATTGTCTGGATTGCGGAAGCCTCGGATATCGGGCCGCTGGGTCCCCACAGACCATTTCTTCATCAGATAATCTGCGTCTCGCATGACACGCCCTAGATCGGTATTGATAACCTTGCCGATATAGCGAACTATATGCTTGTCAACTCCTGGAGCTATCGGGTCGATAGAAATGCCTGGATCCTGGTTACTATAGTAAACCGACCACAAGGCCGTGACGAACTTGCGGAATGCCTCAGGAGCGATTCGTGCGCCTTTGCCGTCAACAATGATGGAGAAGTTGCCGCTCGTCAGATCGACCTGAACCTTTCCTCCGGAACCAACCTTGGCAACACCATCGAGCATCACACCACCAACATTCGAAGAGAATTGTTGAGGAATCAGGTTGTCGTGTATATTTATTTTCGGCATACTTATTTGTGGATTTGAAAATGTCCTATTCCAAAAATCTTGACGGCCCATGCCTGAGATTTCGCGATCCAAGGAGAATCCGCCGTTATGCCTCCGTCGCACGGTGGACTGCTGATACTCGCCCTCTGTCTCAGCATACCCAGGGATGCACCAGCCTTCAAGCGGCACGCGCCACGACAACGTATTCCGGCTTGGTCTCGACTGAAGAACGGCCTCCCGCAAAGCTGTGACATCACCTGCCCGAAGTCGCAAAACAATGGGGTTCAACTCTATGCCACCCGTAAACCGCAATTTCAGAGTTCTTCCGCCAGAGCATTCTATATCGACATTTTTCTCAATGACATCATGATATTTGGGAGTGTCAACCTCCACAACTTGGTATTCGTTCAGCCAATAGTCAAGTTCAGGCTTAGGCTTCAATAGCTTCATGCCTTCGGCGAGTGTCGTCAAGGTAAGGAGTGTTTGTAAGCGCGCAATCTCTGGATAAGCAGCGCACAAGTCATCAAGACGTCTCGTGACTTGTTCTGTGAAGACATCACCTATCTTGTCCCTCACGCCTTGAAGGTTATCCACGGGCTTGCCATTCACGACAGCATAGTCCACTCGGGTTTCCACACCGAGAACTGACTCCCGGATTGTGGCAACTCCCTGTCGCATGGCGAGAGATGCCCTCTTTGGGTAGAACCAGAAGCGCGACCTTATCTGGTCCTCGAGTTCTCTTGGATTAGTGCCGATGAAATTAACTGAGATGGCGGGATAAGACTTAACACCCCAGAGCTCAGCACTTATTGTACCAAGAGAAATCTCCTTTAGAATAACATCGGCCCTTAGCAGGTCGTTTCCGAATTTCGTGCCGTGTATCTGCCCTCTGAAGTTTACGGTCAGCTTCCCGGTCTTGCTTGTCTCCTGTGTCTTGTCAATACTCACATAGGGATACTCGTCCACAGTTAGTACAGCCCGCATGGCTACGACGAGATCATCCAGAGTAACAGTGTTATCTCTGTTGTCCCTTCGTCCAACCATGATAACGTCCCCCGTATTGTTGTCATATACCATACCAGCAATTCGGCTAATCCCTGCGAGTTTTGACAGCTCTGCGCTTTTCTGCTTCGTATGCTCCATACGTCTCTGTGCCTCTCCGAGGGAAAACGCGTAGAACGATTTCCCGTGCAGAGCCGTGCTCAACAGGCAAAGGATGATGCTAATGCAAAAAACGCGGTATCTTAACGAGATCATTTTGATATCCTCCTTCACTCTTCGACCTGCCGTCTGGCAGGAGCCACGTGATAGGCCAAGCTAAACCAGGTACCCACACCCCAATCTCCTTCGTCAATGTGAGCTCTTCGCATGCTGAAATCTACTCCGCCGGAATGAACATCTGGCACACCACGGGAGCTTAGAATATCCTTGTTTATGCCAATCTGATTATCTAGGTGCCTATTCCAATTGTTGGAAAGAGCTCCGCCGACAATAGGGATGGCCGCTACACTATCGGCCATCGGCCTCCAAAGTGTCTCCATCCGGTTAAGACCGTTTGCGAGATCTATGTTTGGAAGCTGGTTCTTGTGATTCCACGAGTTGACGTACCCAGCGTCCCTCTCCAAGCTGAAACCTGGCGCATCTATCTGACTCATGGCAAGCTGTATCAAGTCCTTAGGGAAACAATACTCCAGAAGTAACCTGTTCAACTTTCGTATCTTTTCCTTTTCACTTTCTTTCATCATGAGGAAGTCGCGACACCGCGAAGACCTCGTTTCTACTATGAGCGCAAGCATTTGTCTCACGCCCGGCTTGATATCTTCAGACTGTTCAGGTAGAAGTACCTTGTCCCTGTTTTCATCGTAGAAGTAGGGGATTTCCAGGATTTTGTTAAAAACTGAAACTACAGCTTCGTCAACTTCCTTGGGTAAGTCCATGTCTCTGAAATACTTGTGCAAAATGCTTTCTGGGTCACGAATTGCGGTCATCAGAGCGGACCAGTCTGCAAGGTCGAATTTTGAGAAAAAGGGGAATTGGGCCCGCTTGGCTGCAACAGCTATGACGCTGAGGTTGTGGCTGATCACCGACATTATTCTGTTGTCGCAGCTAAGATACGTGTGTGCTTTCGCTATGCTATGATTTGCCTCTGTCCAACGTCCGAGCGCAAACTCTGCACACCCTTTTCCGTTATGAGCCAACGCAAAACTTGGAGACAGCTCCAGAGCCTTTTCAAATGCCATTGAAGCGCCCAAGGGACCGAGTCTTCTTTGAATCCACATTGCTCCTGTGCTTGCGTACACATCGGCAAAAGAGGCGCCTGAGATCGTCGCTGCTGTCAGGTCAATCAGCGCACTATCCCAAGCACCTTTTGCGCAATATGTTACCCCTCGTGCGTTCAGCACCAATGGGTGATTTGGGTCAATCTTTAATGCAGTGTTGAAATCAGAAATTGCCTGGTCCCATTGCTCGAGGCGGGCATAAGAGTCGCCTTTGAAATAATGAGCGATAGGACTAGTTGGATATTTCGCTGCGAAATTCTGAGACCATGTTTGCCATTTTTGCAGGTCTTCTTTCGATGTGGCGCTTAAGAACAGGCAGAGGGATTCGTTGTTGCGATTCGTGGCTAAGCAGGCGTGTCCTTTGACCAGCCGAAGAGCTGCTGGCAGATTCGGCTCAGCCTCTGCCGGCAGCAAACGCAAAACTACTTCCCAGTTTTCTGCCAGGATGGCCTCCTCCAGGGCGTTGTCCAGTGCCGTCGCCTGGGCACTGGCCTGGGATGCTGGAATCATCGCCGCTCCAAGTGTGACAATCACGATAAACAAGACTCTGCCACAATGCATGTACCTGTGTGTATTGTTATGTCTTTTTCCGTTCATTTTTTTACTCCTTTCTTCATGGCGTTCTGCCACACTATGTGTTTATTTTATTGATTCATTTTCTACCTTTTTCATTTTGTTATGGTTTCTCTTTATTTAGGAATTACACCTCTGTCACCAGGACGGTTACCATCCGAGTTAGTGGATGTCTTGGAGAAGATGAATGTCCTATCTTCCTCTGGTTCCCATGAGTACGGGATTTTGCGACGTCTAGCTTCCTCAACGGCCAAGTAGAAAGCCCCTATGGAATCTTTACATACCTGGAAATTGACATACTCCTTGTCAGGATTAAGATTGGACAGGAGTTTGTCCAGGCATCCTCCGGTTTTGATAGCCTGGCTAATGGGTTCTCCTTCCTGAATCCGCTTCTTCTCTGCTGCTGGGACTTTAATGCCATTCTTTATGATGTAACCATAGGTAGAGCTGTAGTAAGGCTCATCCATGGGTGCGACACGCCCCTTGTATATCATCACATATACCTGTCTTTTATTCCGAAACTTTTCGTGGATTTCACAGCCTTTTGAACGATCAGACGTGGCCATTGCTTCGGAATTAAGACGGTTGAGTTTTTCTTCCAGGTCCTTTTTCTCACGCTCGTCTTCGGCCAGTTTCTTCTCTAGTTGCTCAATAGATTGCTGCGGTACTTCCTTCTGTTTCGACTCAATAGCTCGTTTCAACTCATCAATTTGGTTCTCGAGCTGCTCAAGTTTCTTCTTTAGAGCATCATATTCCTTCTCAAGATTATCAAGCGCGTTCGCAAGATCAGGCTTATCAAGTGACTTGAGTCTCTCAAGAAAAGAGGGGAGCTTTTCTTGAATAACACGGATGATAGGGTCAATTTGATGTAAGTTGTAGTCGACTTGCTGAAGGCGCTCTGTGTAATAATTTCTATTTTCTGTTTCAGACAGAGATTTGTCTTGAGGATTGGTTTCAGTCGCATGAGCAGCTCCCAGTAGAGCAAGACCAATCAACATGGCTACCACGATGACAATAAGTGATCCTGAAATTGAGTGATTATTGAAAACTTTATGGTTCATCCTTATTTACTCCTTTCTGAGGTATTTCTCGATGGCCTCTTCAGCCTCAATGGGCCAGAAGCTCAAAATAATGGTTTTATCTTTTGCTTTATCATTATCAGCAAAGTCTGTAAGGACTTTGTAGAATTTAGCATACGACTCTTCAAACCCACTTGGCCGGACGACCAAAGCTGCGGCACCTGCTGCCCGTATCTGCTGTTTGAGCCAATCGATTTCCTCATCCGAGGCTTTCAATGGCACTCTTTTCTTATCTGGGTACACAACAACTCCCTTATCGTCGCACTCTAACAGAACGTATGGCCCTGTGTAACTTCCGCCAAAAGGAGAGCCCTGCTCAACGGAGGTTTTTTTGACTTTTTCCTCCACCTCTTTAATTATCTTTTTTAGTCGCTCAATTTCCTTATTGAGCTCATCAATCTTTTTCTGCAGAACTTGAATATTTGCTCTTTTAGGGTCAATTCCAGCAATCCCATCTTTCAGTGTATCTCTTTCTTGCTCGAGTTGCTGAATTTTTTGTTTAAGGGTCTCTATCTGGTCCTTCAGAAACTCGCACATCTTTTGTGGCTCTATTATGTTCAATAACTGATCCAACTTACTGCGCACTTCAGCGAGGTTTTTCTCGGTTTGGGCAAGCTGATACTGTTTGGTCTCAGTTTCCGTGAGTGTGGCTTGGAGTTTCTCGAGAGGCACACTGCTGCAATTATTGAGGACTTGTAGCTTCTGATCAAGGTTATTGGCCAGTTCTTCCTTAGACGCCAACTTATCCTTGAGGCGTTTATACTCTTCTTGCAACTCTATATTTGCCGGCGGTGTTAGAGAGCGGACGAGTCCAGCAGTACTGAACATAATCACCACCAGAACCAAAAGCATATCGATTGCTGGTAGGACCTTGTTTACTTCGCTATTTCCCATCGCACTATCCCTTTCAAATTTGAGAGCATGGTTTTATATCCGCCGGGAGGCTCGCTTCAACATTTCGCTTGTGCTATGATGCTGTAGACCTTCTAAGTCATGCTCATCGCTGCGGTTTTGTTGTTCTTTTAAATCGGAAGTATCCATATCCCTGATGCCGGCTTGGATCATCGCGAGTTGTTCAGCGACATCAGGAATCTGCCCTAACAGATCGTACGTAGTGGCCTCTAAATGGTTTATTAGCTGGTCGATTCTCTGGGCTAACTCAACTCGGAGTTGTTCTTTCTGGAGCTTTTCCTGCAGCGTTTCAATCATTCTATTCAGCTCTGCGAGCTTGTCCTTTAGCTCTATGATCTTTGCTTTGAGATCGTCAGGTGGCTTCGGGCCGTTATGATCTGTGGGTGGAGGACTAGTCAGCAGGACGAAGGCACCCACGCCGATCAAACAACACAACACCGGGACAACAAAAGCTGCTACCATTAGGATATTCTTTTTAGGCAACATGGTTCAGTTCCCCATTACCATTGCGACTGTAGCTAATGACGAGTTCTCGTGGAATCCGCTCATCAATGGCTCCGGCAAACCTATTAAGGGCCGAGGTCACATGCTTGATTGCATCGCCGTTATGTGTGATGATTAGTTCGCCAACGCGTTCCATGGCCTCGTCCAAACATGAGGTGAGGGCCCGCACTAAAACCTCTTCGCTTGCCTCATTAGCGCCTTCGGGTTCCCTCTGGTCAGAACGTTTGAGGGTGGCACAAATGAGTTCTTCAAGACTGCCGAGATGCTCCTGGAGCCTTGACGTGATCTCTGTCATGTTCTCACCCATGGAGGCTCGGAGCTCCGCTCGGACCGTGTCTACAACATTGGATGCCTCCATTGCCTCTGCAAACCTGTTGATGGCCGAGGCAATCGTACGAGTTGTCTCGCTGTTATGCGTGGTAATCAGCTCTGCGATGCGGGCCATTGCCTGATCCAGATATGAGTTAATGGCCTGCACGGCAGCTACAGCATCGGCTTCCTGATCGTGTCCGGCTTCTCGCTGGACGGAACGCTCGAAACCAACGCGAACGAGCTCTTCAAGCCTACCGAGTGACCCTTCGAACGTCGATGTGATCTCGGTCATGTTCTGAGCCACGGATGCTTGCACTTCAGCCGTCACTGTCTCAGCAATATCTAAGTCCCGAGTGTCCCTTGAAGAAGCCGGGCGGTCAGCGTTTAGTTGGAGATTAAACCCGTCCAAGCCAGAGACCGCGTGTATGACGGCCGTCTGTTGCTGATGGAGCAGTTTCTCCTTTCGGTTGAGAAGCCATGCAGTTGAGCCGGCGACCATAGCACAAACCAGGGCCAATACTGTCGTGTCAAGGGCCGTTCCAAGCGAGCCTACGAATGTCTGAATCGAATCAGACCCGAAGCTGCCCTTTGAGAACGCTGCAGAAAGTGCGCCGCTCAAGCCGAGCATTGTTCCAAATAGTCCCAAGGCAGGAAGAGAACATACAAGGAAGTTAATGACGTCACACGCTCGCTGGCAATCCTCCTGTTGCTGTTGTGCAAAACGTTCGGCGTGGGAGAGGGCTACCCTTCCACCGTGGCGAGCCAGCGTATCTCTTAGCGTACTGATGTGATTGTTGAGCGGCGAGTCACTTATTTTCCTCCAGTCTTTACAATACTGAATTTTGCGTACTTCCCTTTTTGACCGGACATATCGTATAAAGCGATAGCCTATGAGGGTCATTGCCAGTGCAAACGAAAAAAGGGTAACATACTGTACAGCGCTACGGTCAAAAAGGAAATCGTGAATCCGATCGCCCGGATCGAACCGCCAAGAAACTGCGCAACAAAGCAGAATGACCGAGTCTGCTGCAATTCCAAACACAAATAGTGGTTTCATGATACGCATTTGTTTGTTCCTTCTGTAATAAAGTTATGTTATGCTATATTCAAGATTATGCTTGTGTCGCTTTCATGCTCCCTTTGTTTGATCTTTTAAGTACTTCCTTGAATTAAGTACTTCGAATACTGACTCGATTCGTTTATTTTCCAAAGAAGCTTGCTTCCATAGTCATATACCCTGAAGGCCGGTCAATCTTGCGCACAGATCCGCAAGTTTTTTATTTTGGGAGTCCAACCCGTTGCCTAACTTTTACTATAGGTGTTTGAGAACAATCGGTACGAGAGCAATCGTTACCCCACGGCGCCTCCTCGTCCCTGAAACGGCAGGTTGGCTTAGCAGATGGGAAAGTAGCAACCTGATTAACAAGTTCCAGATAAGTACAAGGCCTGCATTATAAAGGCAGATTTATTGATTGATGCGCGCAAGATCACGTCTCCTTTTGTGTACATCCTTACAGAGGCACGCATGCCCTGAATAACCAGATATGCGGAGTTTTTTCGCACGAACAAGAAATGTGGCTGTAGTACTATGCCTGGTCAAAATGGCGCATCTTGGTGAGATACTATAAATTTAAATATAGAATTAATGAAAAATATAAAAGCCTGTCTGATAAGCTAATGTGCATTTGGGCTTCACTATAGCGTAATTTGGGAATCACACGGCCTGGAACAGATAACACTGGGCAAACCCTGGAGGTAGAAGTGATGCGCCCTCAAAGCAGGTTAAAAAATTATTGAAAACACCGTATCGTACGTATACAATTATTATTATGTCTAACTTTATTGGGAGAGAACTCGGGGATTACCGCATATTAGAGGAGATTGGTGCGGGCGGAATGGGCAATGTTTTCCTCGCCGAGAACATCCACCACAAAAAGGCATACGCTCTGAAAATCCTGCCCAGCGAACTTGGAAAAGACACCAATTTCCGCAAGCGATTTTTCGATGAAGCCCGTGTCATGTCAGAACTAGAACATCCAAACATAGTCCGCGTCCACCACACGGGTGAGGACCAAGGCACCTACTATTTGGTCATGGATTATGTGACATCTCCAAATGGCTTGCCGCGGTCGATACATGAGGAACTGGCTCAAAGCCCTAAGCATCGAATCAACTCGCGCAAGACGCACAGTTGGATTCTCCAAGTAGCTGAAGGATTAGCTTATGCACATAAACAAGGTGTAATCCATAGGGACATCAAGCCTGCTAACATACTAATCAGTTCAGACGGCAGCGTGAAAATTGCAGATTTTGGATTAGTCAAAATGGTTGGCAAGGAATTTCTTCTAAGTCAGATCCATGATACAACCCGGCGTTCAGATTCTCAAAAGCTACAGACGACGGCTCGGTTAGCTGACAACAGTCAGCAGGATATATCAACCCCGCTGGACGTCAGCCATACGGTTATCGAGACAAAACGCGCCTCAGATTCGAGCGAACGGTATGGAACGTATGATTACATGTCGCCGGAGATTCTTGAAGGGAAAGAGGCGACGATACAAAGTGATATCTATTCGCTTGGAGTCACAATATACCGAATGCTCACTGGAAAGCGCCCCGTTGGAATGCCAAAGCCTCCTTCCAGACTCGTATCTAGGCTTCCGAAACGCTGGGACGTCATAACAAAGCGTTGTCTGGCTCCTGCGCTTGAAGACCGATACCAAAGTGCTGAGGAGCTCTTGGTGGACCTTGGGAAGATAACTAAGCCTCACTGTGCATGGATGATGGTTTTGAGTGTCTTGCTCCTCATTGTTGCGTTGGCAGGTGCAGCCAATCTGGCGGGTATGAGGCCCGACCATGTCCAAAAAGCGTTGAACAAAATGATAGCTCATATCAAGACGATCTTTTTCAAGCAGGCCGGCCCTAACAAAGAACACTTGCGATCTCTCGACACACAAGTTGACCCTAACATATCCCCCCCTCGAGCTTCTGCTCGGAAGCAGTTGCACCCAAGTGTGCAAGACCAACAGAAACTGGTAGAAGATCTTAAACAGATCCTTAGCGGTCACCCCGAGTTTCGCCATTTGCTTCGAAAGGCTAATGAAGAACTGCAAAGGACAGATAGCCTACTTACGGAGGGCAAGTACACCGTTGCAATCAAAGAGTACGGAAAGACAATCAGAGATATTGTAGACACTGTTGGTAAAGAAGCGAGCCAAAATCTTACAATATTAGCTAACTTGCCAGGTGCTAAAGAATTTTCTTTGGAGGTCCAAAGGATTAGGACGGCGAAAGAACAGGCCGACATGTTCCGAAACCAAGCCAAATACACTGGGGCCGTAGAAATGTACCTTGAAGTAGTTAAAGATGCTAAACCAGTTGTTGCAATATTGCGAAGGCGACAAGAAGTATTGGCAAGCAAAAGAGAGACAGAAAGAGCACAGATCAAGGCTGAACAGATGGAAACTAACATTTGCATCTGTCCGCGCGAAAACGCGGAATGCACATGCTTCCGAAAGACCTACAACCAGGCCCGAGTCTTGATGAAAGAGGGTCAGGGCAGTTTCGAGCAGCGACAATTCGACGTTGCCTCGGAACGCTGGAAGGAGGCCAAAACCAGCTTCGAGGAAGCGATCGCCTCGGCCCGGCGAGAGGTGCAGAAGGCCCAGAGCAAATGGCAAACTGCTCTGCAGAGGCCTATGCCAAGCAGGCTCAGACAGTATGCAGATGAAGCGGAACATGAAGCGAACGAGGGTCAAGCAGCTGAAGGGCAAGGGAGACTCAAGACGGCCATCATGTGTTACCGGCGAGCCACGAGACTTCGATCAGTTCAGGAAGAACTCTCTGTGCTTCTTGGTGATGAGACCGAGCTTCTGCTCGTGTTTATTCCATCAGGGGAGTTCGAGATGGGTTCGCCTTTAGATGATGAGGATCGCCGAGATGAGGAATACACGCGGCATGCTGTGGTGATTGACACAGGATTCTACATCAGTAAGTTCGAGATAACGCAGGCGCAATATGCGGCCGTTACGGGCGATAATCCAAGCGCCTTTCTGGGGCCTACGCTTCCGGTTGACAGTGTGAACTGGCACGAAGCAGAGCACTTCTGCGCCAAACTGACTAACAAGCTAAGCTCCTTAGGATACGGACGCTTCCGCCTCCCGACAGAAAAGGAGTGGGAATATGTATGTCGGGCGGGAACACGGAGCGCATACTGCGCTGGCGACGGAGAAAGAGCCCTGAGAAAGGTAGGCTGGTATCGCCAGGTTGGGTCAGAAAGCGCTGATAGGACCAAACCGGTTGGGCAGTTTGACGCCAACAGTTGGGGCCTACACGATATGCATGGCAACGTATGGGAATGGTGCCAGGACTCGTACGTTGCACATCCAGTCTCTGGAGAGGTTGACCCTAATTCGTTGCTGGACAGTTCCTCATGCCGTGTTTTACGCGGTGGATCGTGGAATGCGGATCCGCCCTATTGTAGGTCAGCATCACGTTGTGGTGAGCCCCCGCAGACAAAGAGGAATGACATAGGCTTTAGGGTTGTAATGGAGACAAAGTGACGTATGTTTCCCGTCCCTGAAGTTGTGAGCTCTGTGTGACGCTGTGGCACGGGGATCCAGATAAGTACGGCGCTCTCTACTGTACTCATTCGGCGCGGATTACAGGAAGGAGTAATGAAATGAAGATAAAGCACATTCTCAGTTTAATAATCGCGGTGGGGACCGCAGCAACCATTTGCGGTTGCCAGGGCGAATTGTGCCCTGAGGCCAGACAATTAGAGGACGAAGCCCAGTCAGTGGAATTAGAGCCTCACATTCGGTTGGAGCGACTGAAAGCAACAATTGACAATTACAGACAGTGTCGCCAGGCCAAAGCGAAATCAAAAAGTGCCCGTATGACAATCGATAAGGATCTCGAGGATCTAACACATAGATTCGCGAGTCTGAAACTTGCCCAAATTGGCCAGTGGCCAACCAGAACGGTAGCCCAGTGCACTGAAGTGATATCCGAACTGGAACGAATTCTGGGCTATGATGATCCCAATGAGGGTATTCGCGGGGCTCTGGCGCAGTACCGTGCCAAAAAGCAGAAGCTAATGCAAGAGGTCAACAGATTACTAAGCAAGGCCGCTGACAAGAGATACGCTCGGCAATGGCAAGAGGCCGTATCATTAGTAGATGATGCCCTTGCTGTCGATCCGGAGAACGAGGAAGCCAGGCGGATGCGACGAGAGGTCATTTCTGAACGTGATGCCCATTACAAGCGGGCAATTCAGGAACTGTGTGAAGGCGAGATTTATGACAGTTGCAAAAAGGCCGAGTCACTTCTAAAAGCATTTAAGGCTGAAAAGCCTGACCCGGATAGGGACTTGGTCGCTGACCTGCAGGGTCTCATTGAACGCACAAAGGCAAAAGTTGCTGAACAGCTCATCGGGCAGAAGAAGTATTTCACGGCCTACACACTGGTAAAAGACGTGAATACCCCAAAGTGCCAAGACCTACTCGATATCATCGTGGCGCAGGGTGGTGCGTTTTACATGGCCCTAGCCAACGAAGAGTATAGAAACGTCAGGGATTTCCATGCCTATGCAGCAGCTGTAAAGGCAATGGAGTTACTCGGTAGCGACAACGATCATGCCTTCAAGTTGCATCGTGACTGTGCTGATCGTGTTGATGACTCCATCCAAATAAAGATTGGAATAGCAGTTTTTGAATCAACCGGAGATGAACCAGATATAGGAACGACTTTCTCCAATGAACTGCTGAGTCATTTGCACCCATTGTTGCCGTATGGAATAGAGATTGAGGAACGTAAGAAGATTGAGTTTGGCATTGAGAAGGTCGGATCCAAAGAAGCTGTTAGACTTTTGGGGCTCAAATGGGCTGTGTTTGGCGATATGCAGTGCAAGGTGGTACGAGAACGTGACGAGCGGCAGGTTACAACGTGGTCCCCGGTCTCGAAAACGATTCCCAACCCTCACTACGAGACGGAGTTGAAGATAATTATGGAATCTGACAAACATAGCTCTACATGGCCGAAACCACAACCTACTATCACGACCAAAGTAAGTGAAAAGGTCACGTACAAGGTTGGCGAAGAACGACTTCACGGTCAATTAGTGTGTTCGGCGCGCGTCTATTCAGGCAGTGAAGGTTATATAATTAGCCCCAGGACCTTTACGGCCACGCGCGATGCCAAGGATTTGTTTCAAGATGAAGCTCCTGCTGCCAACATAGCGAGGGACCCGTTAGAGCTACCCCCACAGCTCATGTTCGTGCAACAAATGCTTAAAGAAATGGTTAAACAGGTGGGTGATTGGTTGCTCAGTAATTTTGGCCAGCGGCAACGCCGTTTTTGTGAAGAGGCGGAATACTTCGTCCAGCGGAAGGAATTGGACCATGCTGTAAGAGCGGCCTGCCAGGGTTATCTATATTGTCTTCGCGACAATGTAGCAGAGGATGACCGATGGTTCCGTAGGCTTCGCCAAATTGCTCTCTTTGATCTAACCGAAGGTTATACGCATTGAAACTGAGAGAACTGCTCCGGAGAGAGTGAATGGCACATAGAATACTGGTGTGCTGGTTTAGCACCGCGGGTTAATGAATTCTACAAATTAGTGTTTTATCTATCACGCTGATCTTTGGCCTTACAGTAATCGATAGCCCTCCGAAAGAGCACCTGGAGTTGGGAAGGCATCCATTCCTTGTCAGCAAGGGTGACAAAAGACCTAAGTAACTCCTGATAAGGTAATCGTGTAATTCTGACGTCATGAGATACGAGCGAGTTGGCAATGGTACCATAATAGATGGTAAGTCCAACGTCATGCTGTGATGAATTTTTTCCTTCTGAAAAGAGGCTCTTGCCAAATTCCTTCAGCTTTTTGAGCACAGAGGTTGTTGTCTTATGGTTACAAAGCAGGTCACCAACTGTCTCTATCCGCATGAGTGCAGTAGGATGGCAGGGGATATTTGAAAGTTCCGATGTGCAGAAGCTGAAATTGTGATCGGATGAGAAAGGCTGAGCAAGTTGGTCTCGCAGTAGCTCTGCAGTATTCTCCTGCACAACAAATTCATGTTCTATATCTTCTTTCTCTGAGCCGATCTGCAGGATGTGAACCACCTTCTTACGGCTCAGTCCATAAGTCGTCGGCTCTTTGTTCATCTTGTCTCTTGCTCCAAAACAAAGGTAAAAAACAAACTTGTCATATTGGCAAGTATCCAAATAGAGACTCTGTTTAGTTTATTAAATGGTCAAATCACAAACATCTGTTTTTACAAACATCTCCACAGGTCTAACCAATTTTTTAACTTCATGCAGAGAGGGCCTCAACAAGTTCACAGAATTCTGCCTCCACCGTTGAGTCTTCTCGGACGAACTGACGTAGCTTCAATTCCAAGATCGCCCGGAACCGACGCTTGACAGTAGCTATCATATTAGAGGCTTTCGACTCTTCATCAATCCCATACCTGCCACAGAGCTCCCCTATCGAGGGAGGCTTGACATCCTCAAAGATTGGAGTCAAGACTCTGTCCCTAAAGACTTCCCAATAAGTCGCTCTTCCTGTTTCGTGAAGACCGTTCTTGACTTCAGCCAACACTTCATCGAGCATGGCAGTTGCCCATGCGTAGTTAAAAGCTTGTTCTGGGTTGGCCTCCAGTTGCTCTGTTGCCAGCTCAGGTAGTTCGCCTATGTCAAAATTCTTCGTTTGACTGATAGGCATTCGTTTCATGGCAGTTTCTTTACGATGCTCATTACTGACATACCGGTTGAGCGCCGTCAACAAGAAGGTGCGAAAATGGCCTCTGCTTTTGTCGGCTTGGCGGATAAGGTCTCGTCCAAGGACGATTTCATGAAAAAAGCCTTGTGTCAAATCCTTGGCCTGTTCATTGCCGTACCCCTTTTGTCGTAGATAGCAGTAGATAGGCTTCCAGTATGTTAGGATCAGATTATTGATAATTGATCTTTGTTGATCTGAATCACCGGTTCTAGCCAAACTGATTTGTGACCAGCGTGTCGTCTCGAACATACGCTTTGGCCCCCCAATAGCGGTTTTATCCGAGAACTTTGACATTATGACTCTCCGTAATGCGTAGAGCTTGATATGGTATACCAAGCCAACTTTCCCAGCGGGAAGACCGTCAAGGAAGCTTGGGCCAAACACAAACAGTATAACACAGCGAAAGTACCTGTGCAAGTCCCAGAAGAGGTTCAAACTTAAGGATTTCTTGGGCGCTTTTTTGGAGGCAGATTCAATTCAAGACGCACCCCTGTTCGTGATGATGTAAGCGGTAGATACTGAATTCCTATAAGCCCTTATGTAATAAAGAGATGTATTATGTTGAAACGCAAAGCCCAAATCAGTCTTTATCGCAGAATCTACACCATTTTTCAACAAGACAAGCAAAAAATTCATCTTGCCCGCCAGAAAATTCATTAGAGACACGCTTGTGGGGCTGCCACAGGCGGGCAAATGGGTTGTTTCCCAAGTGGCGCGGCATCTACCAGACCAACGAACAAAGTTCATATCACGAATCGACGGTCTGGACCGACATATGGTAAAATGTAACACTTTGACTTCAACGCTAAAGAAGCGTTAGCTTCCGAAAACGCAAATCATCTTGGCATAGCGCAAGATGGCTTCTTGGAACGGGTATATATGGGTGGAGGAAGACTTTTGGGGCATTTAGACTAATGATATGGGAACGACTAATAACGACATATTGAAAACAGAAAAAAAAGGCGTCCATGTTAAACGACCATCTCTTGTTGGTAACGCTGGTGAGTTTGAAGGGCAGATTATCGAGCTGCCCGAAAGGATAAGGCTGGGAAGGCATCCTCAGAATGATCTGTGCTTCAGTGATCCTACTGTCTCTGCCTTCCACGCACAGATAACAGCGATCGGCACCAGATATGAAATTATGGATCTACGAAGCAAGAACCGATCGAAGCTCAATGGGAAGAGGATTCATCGGCCTGTTTTCCTGGCAGACAATGACTTGATCCAGATAGGAAAGAACAGCTTCCGCTTCAGACTACCGTGGTCTGTAGACGGAGCGGATGCGCCTATTGCGCCTGATCGCGATATTATTTCCAAACCGAAAGTTCGGCTTCTGTCATCGGATGGAATTATGCACACACAGAAGACACGAGGGCGTAGTGCGGCTTGTTCCAATCATACTGGCGTGCGGGACGATTTTCAAGGGAGTGCTGTAAAGGTCGCGGCTCAGGCGGCTGTTAAACCGGAAGCCAAGATGAACACAAAGAAACCGAGGAAAGCTGGACGAGTTGTTGCGAACATAGCTTTGCGCGGCTTGGCAGCTTTCATTATAGGGCTAATCGTTGCTTGGCCGATTGTCACGAGGTTTGTACTCAACACGTCTCCCGCCGCACCCAAACAGAATGCCGTGTCGGAGCACGAGTCGTCGTGGGACTACTCAACTCGCTTGGCCCTGATGCGGCGGATCTGGGAAAAGTGGGAGTCCGAACTTCCGGAGAAAGAACCAGATATAGGCGACATCGGTAGTTTTCTGGATAAGACCTTGAGGCAAGCCGATCAGATGCAGGTCAGCACACCAGATGTTCGGTGGCGGTTCTACAAGACCTGTCTAAGGATAACCAGAGCCACAAAAGGTAAGCCGGAAGATTCTGAATACAGGAAACAAGCTGAGCAGCTTCTTCTGAGAGTCAAGATAGAAATAGAAGACGAAGAGCGACGGTTCTTCAAACTTCTCCAGCAAGCCAAGCATGCTGGAAAGCGGTCTAACGCTGTTGCAATACTTCAGCACATTAAGGATCTGTTAGACCTTGAGCATGACAATAGAGAAAGTGAGCTGGTACAACTGTACTGTGATTTGGAGCAGGAAATCAAACAGGAGCAGGAGAGTTAGGCTGGGTCGTAGAGCCAAGGAATTAACCCGATTTGTTGAGCCACTCGTAGGTTACGCTGTATGTGCTTGAGAAACATAACACTATACTTCCTGTCAGGGACTGTCATCCTACTTGTCGCGGTCCTGGGCTTGGCCTACATAGGCGTCAAAGATAAAAAACCCAGGCGCCCCATAAACCAAGCAAGTTCGGAACTCAATCTTCCTGATCGGCAAGATCGAGTCAATGATGATTCCATGCAGCCTCACCCAGGGCAAAGTACCGCGCGCAATAAACCCACGAGCCACCCGGCCAGCTCCCTTTACGAAGAAGGCCAAGCCTATGTCGAGAAAGACTATCTCTATGAGGCCTTCGCCAAGATCCGCGCAGCATTCGAAAGGCGTCCGACAGAGACCAAGTATCGAAAATCCCTGATTGTCCTCCAGAAACTCTCAAACGCTGAGTTTGCCTTGCGACGGACTAAGGCCAAATGGGAGAGCCAAGTAAGGGTACCCCCACTTGAGAACCTGCTCGCGGAAGCGCAACAGATCAATCAACGTGTGAATGATATTGAAATCGAGGATTACTCGCTGCCAACCACTTTCTCTGCAGCTAGGACACGACTGTTGCATAGGGTGTCCAACCTCGTGGATGAGATGGCTCTGGAACTGAGTGAGAGGCCTATGAGACGGAAACTCGAAGAGGCCTGGCAAGAATTGGACTGGAGTGGCCTAGAAGGGCACATGGGCATTAAGCCGCAATGGCGTATTGGGCCCTGAATAATTTCAATAAGTTGTGAGTGAGGCAAACAATCGCGTAGGGTGCAAATATTATCTCACCATAACCATCTGAAGTATATAGACTTAAAGCTTTGTCTAACGAAAGCATTTGCAAAGCTTTCTCTGATTTATTAGCATTTCCTGACTATGGAACAGAAATTTTGGATTACATTAGTGACTTATCTTGCCTATTGCATCGACAAGGAACTTTATAAGGCTATTGATTATCTTCGAGAACAGGTGCGGGTGCTCGTAGAGCAGCAGGAAAAACAGAACAAACGGATTTTGCTGACCAACAGCCAACGGATGAGAATAGCAGCCAAAGCCAAAAAGCTCAGCAGAAAAATGCTGGAGCAATGTACTATTCTGTTTACTCCAGACACAGTGCTGGGCTGGTTTCGCAACCTCATCGCTGAAAAATATAATGGCTGTGAAAATCGCGGCAAAGTCGGAAGACCACAAATCAGCCAGGAAATAGTAATTCTTGTAATAAGATTCAAGGAAGAAAATCCTCACTGGGGTTATCAGAAAATCACAGATCAGGTCGTTTACCTGAGATATAATATCAGCACATCAACCGTTAAAAACATCCTCATCGAAAACGGCTATGATCCTGAACCTGACTTAACCGTAAAAACTACATGGTGGGAGTTTATCAAAAGCCACTGGGATGTCCTGGCTGCCTGTGACTTCTTTACTGTTGAACTGCTCGTAGGCCGAAAGCTGATAAGATGCACGCTTTTCTTTGTTATAGAGCTTTCAACGAGAAAAGTGTTCTTTGCTCCAATTAAACCTCAGCCTGACGGTGGTTATATGAAGCAGGCAGCAAAAATTCTAACCGATTATGAAGATGGATTTCTAAAAGGCAAGAGATACCTGATCCATGACAGAGATCCGCTTTATACGTCTGAATTTCACAGCATCTTAAAAAGCACTGGAGTAAAACCGGTGAAGCTCCCACCGCGAAGCCCAAATTTGAATCCTTACGCGGAACGCTTTGTGAAATCAGTTAAAGAGGAATGTTTGAATCATCTGGTACTGGCTTCAGTTAAACAGCTTGAGTATGCTGTAAATCAGTATTGCGAGTATTATCACCACGAGAGAATTCACCAATCCTTGGGAAGAATAATTGAACCGATTCACAAAACAAATGAAGATGCTGAAATTGTTTGTATCGAACGGCTTGGCGGATTGCTCAAATCATATCACAGATTAGCTGCGTAATACAAGCTGCTACCCCTGATATTTTAACAGAGACAGTATGCGCATTACGGGAATCTCTACGCCAGAGACTGTCAAGTTCAAGAGCTTCTAAGGGCTACCGGAAAAAACCTGCTCGGATGAAGATTACACAAGCGGCAAGTTGTACCCAACCCAGGTAATTTGCGGACAGACGATCCAGACGCCGAAAAACACGACCAAATTGACACAGCAATGCATGACCACGTTCCACAGCACTGCGAACCCGTCCAATGCCAGCTATTCTGGCCTGGCCACGTTTCGGAGCACGCATCCGAAAACCATGGTGCTCAGCCCGCTGGCGAGTCGGTTCGTTTCCATATGCTCCATCACCGCGAGCCGAAGGCAGATCACGTAGATCAGTGTCACGGGGTATCACTTCAGGTGCTGGCGGCTTTATCACCAAAGATTCAAGTACATCGCCAGCCTGCTGACCATCATTAGCGTTGGCACCTGTAATGACCGCCCCTAATGGCATACCACGCCCATCGGTAGCTAAATGAATGTTAGTGCCCGACTTACCACGGTTTATAGGGCTTGGGCCTGTATCTTCGCCCCTTTTTTTGATGGATGTTTTGGGCCATCTACACATATCTGATCCCAATTGATTCCTTTCAAGCACTCGTACCGTTGGGCAAGGCTCTGCCATGCCCTCTGAAAAACTCCTAAACGCAGCCATCTCTTGAAACGCGTTAAACACGTCTTGTATGAAGGGAAGCCCTTGGGCATCATCTCCCAAGGAATTCCGGTAACCAAAACATATAGGATACCATGTAAACAATCACGATTACTACAAGGTGGTCGCCCATTTCCGACCCATACGACTTGGGGTAAGAGTGGCTCAAAGACTTCCCATATCTCATCTGGTAGTTCCCGTGCAATATCTTTGAGTTTCATAAGAAAGCATCCTGCTATAATCGGCTAACGCTTATCGGACGCTTTCTGTATCGTTAACACAAGCTCCTATGCTTGAGGTTTTTTCCGGTAGCCCTAAGCAAAACTGAAACGCAAACCACAGACATTCGGATTTATCGCTGACGAAAATCAGAATATTAACTCGTTAAAGAGCAAAGAGTTAATAGCTGATTAATATTTGCACCGCACGGGATAAAAAAAGAGATAACTTCTTGCTATAAAGGAAGTTATCTCTAGGTCTTCATAGCGGGGGCAGGATTCGAACCTGCGACCTCCGGGTTATGGGCCCGACGAGCTACCAGACTGCTCTACCCCGCGATCACTAAAATATTTATATCAGATAAGATAAATTATTCAACAACAACAAAAA
>Ga0307432_1000698_pt1 | contig 23511 bp, 20 predicted proteins | sample SalMarWE160150MG_FD_202158 | JGI IMG/M metagenome (GOLD analysis project Ga0307432, IMG submission 202158) | Salt marsh sediment microbial communities from the Plum Island Ecosystem LTER, Massachusetts, United States - WE1603-150 | ecosystem: Environmental > Aquatic > Marine > Intertidal zone >...
TACGAATTTATATATCCTCTTGTAAAGTCTTGCAATACAATTTATAATTAAAATAGAAAATATCTTAAAAACTAAATTAGAGGGGAGTGGATAGGCTCTGGTGGGCCTTGCGGACTTCAAATCCGTGGGCGGTAATTAATTATAATTGCCGCGGTGGGTTCGATTCCTACCCCTCCCGCCATTAATTTTTCACTTCAGGTATTTTTTTATTTTAACTTTCATTATTATCTTTATTTTAAAAAAATTACCAAAGGAGAAATTTTACTAATTGAAGAACGATAAGGATTTAAACAATAATAAATTAAATTTATTGTTATCAAAGATTCCCAGCGTAGAAATAATTTTACAAAATAAAGCCCTAAAACCTTTAATACAAAAACATTCCCGAAAAATGCTTACTCAAATGGTACGAAAAGTTATCTCTGAAGAGAAAAAAAATGCCCTTAAAAATAGCCGCCTGTATTCAGCACAAGAAAGGATGAATAAAATTAAAGAATATTTTAAAAAAGAAAATCTATCTTTTTTACAAGAAGTAATAAACGGCAGCGGAGTAATTCTACATACTAACCTGGGGAGAGCACCGCTGGGCAAAGAAATACTTACAGCAGTTCAAAGCTCTTTGCAAGGTTATGCCAATTTGGAATATGACCTTGCAGAAGGCAGCAGAGGAAAAAGAGGAGAAATTGTCGAAAAATTACTTTGCACTCTCAGCCATTCAGAAAAAAGTTTGGTGGTTAATAATAATGCCGGTGCAATATTTTTGATATTGAATGCTCTGGCTAAAAATAACGAAGTGATTGTCTCCAGAGGAGAATTGGTGCAAATCGGGGGAGGATTCCGCATTCCGGAGATATTGGAACAAAGCGGAGCTCATCTTCGAGAAGTCGGAACCACCAATCAGACCTTTATCGAGGATTACGAAAAAGCAATTAATGATAATACTGCTTTAATATTAAAAGTCCATCAAAGCAATTTTCATATGAATGGTTTTGTTCAGCAAGTTGAAGTTAAAGAACTTAAAAAATTAGGGAAGAAGTATAGTCTGCCGGTAGTAGTGGACTTGGGCAGTGGAACATTCTTAAATACCGAGGATTTTGGATTAAAACACGAACCAACTGTTCAAGAAAATATTAGAGCAAGTGCTGATATTGTCTGTTTTAGTACAGATAAACTTTTAGGGGGTCCCCAGGGAGGGGTTGTTTGCGGAAAAGAAATTTATCTGAAGAAAGTTTCGCAGCATCCTTTATTCCGCACACTTAGAGTGGATAAAATAACTTTGGCTATCCTTCAGGAAATTTTATTATCTTATTTAAAAGGTGAGGCGGTAACCAAAATTCCTGTTTGGAAAATGATTTCCTATCCCTTAGAAAAAATTTCTACTCGCAGCCGGAATATCTGCCAAAAACTGAAAAAAGAAGATATCCCGGCATTTACCAAAGAAGGACAAACTGCTATAGGTGGTGGTTCTTTGCCCGGACAAACTTTACCAACTAAATTAATAATTATAAAGCCTCCCTACCCGGTGGAAATTTTTTCTAAAGAATTGCGCTCATTTAACCCACCACTTCTGGGAAGAAAAGAAAAAGAATTTTTTATCCTGGATCCTCGCTGCATCGACCCTTCTTCCGACAATTTAGTAATAAAAATCATTACATCAGTCTATTTTAAAATGAAATAAAAAGAGGTTTTTATGTTTGTTTTTGGTACAGCGGGCCATATTGACCATGGTAAAACTGCCCTAATCTATGCTCTAACTTCCATAGATACTGATCGTCTACCCGAAGAAAAAGAAAGAGGTATGACTATTGACCTGGGATTTGCCTGGATAAAGCTTCCTTCCGGAGAAAAAGTCGGAATAGTCGATGTACCCGGCCATGAAAACCTTATAAAAAATATGATAGCCGGGGCAACCGGAATTGATGCGGTCATTTTAGTTGTTGATGCCAATGAAGGCTGGATGCCGCAGACCGAAGAACATTTCCAAATTGTAGATTTACTTGATATAAAATACGGCATCATCGCCATAACCAAAATCGATTTGGTAGATCAAACCAAATTAAATATTGTGGAAAAACAGATTAAAGAGAGGTTAAAAAACACCATCCTCTTCAATGCACCAATAGTAAAGGTAAGTACGATAAAAAATATAGGAATTGACCAGATAAAATCAGCCATCCAGGATTTAATCCCCCGAATGAAACCAAAAAGGGATATTGGAAAACCGAGACTATCGATTGACAGGGTCTTTAATATTAAAGGAAGCGGCACAGTGGTTACTGGTACTTTGATAGGGGGAACTCTTCATAGGGGAATGGCGGTAACCATTTTTCCTTCTTATAAAAAAACTCGCATTAGAAGTCTACAAGCCTACAAAGAAAAAGTAGAAAAAGCCTTCCCCGGAAGCAGGGTAGCCCTCAATTTAGTAGGAATGGAAAAAAATGAGCTGCACAGAGGAGACATTGTATTTGGAACCAAGCAGATTAAAGCCAGTAAGAATATAGATGTCCAGATACAGCTTCTCCCCCGGCTTAAAAAACATTCTTTAACTACTGGTTCAGAATTGTTTTTTTTCACCGGGACTAAAGAGATCTTGGCTAAAGTAATTCTTAACCAAAAGAAATACTTCAAGCCCGGTGAAACAAGATTTGCTCAACTTCGCTTTAAAGAACCGCTGGCAACTTATTTGGGAGACCGCTTTATTTTGAGAATACCCAGCCCTCCCAAAACCATTGGCGGAGGATTAATTGTCGACCCTTTAGCCCACAAACACCATTTTAAAGATAGAGATACCCTTCATTTTTTACAAAAAAGAATAAAATTTGACTTGAGAGAATTAATTTTAATTGAATTAAAAAAGAATATCTTTATTAAAAAAGACAATTTATTAATTAATAGCAATTATGCTAATTTAAAAATCAAGGAAGTAGTTGAATCACTAAAAAAACAAGGTGAAATAATTACTACTATCTCCTGGTTGATTGATAAAAACTACTGGCAGGAACAAAAAATAAAATTTGTGAACAGGTTAAACCAGGAATATGAACTTTACCCCTTGCAAACCGGTTTCCCTTCAAATAAATTTCAGAGTTATTTCTATTATTTAAAACCGGAAATATTTAATCATTTAATAAATTCTTTGATTAATACAGATAAAATAGGTTTAAAGAAAGGAAGAATATTTTTACTCTCCCGCAAACCTAAAATTTCTTCACATCAAAAAGTATTGATTTCCAAAATATTAAAAATTCTGAAAGATAACCCTACTAATCCCCCTAATGAAAAAACGCTTATTTCCCAAATTACCGGGGGCAAAGAAATAATAGATTTTTTAATTCAAGAAGGGGAAATTATCAAATTAAGCGACGGAATTTTACTAGAAAGTAAGAATTATGATATTATGAAAAACAAATTATTAGATTTTTTAAAAATAAATGCTTCTATCTCTATTGCCCAGGTTCGGGAATTGTTGGGAATAAGCCGAAAATATATTATTCCTCTACTTAACAAACTCGATGAGGAAAAAATTACTCAACGCAAAGAAAATGTTAGAATATTAAAAACTAAACTTGGCTAATCTATCAGAAAGGAGACAGAAAAGGTTTGACAGACAAAGAAAGATTAACCCAAATGGTTTCTGCTGCCGGATGAGCAGCCAAATTAAATCCTAAAGATCTCGGTGAGGTCTTAAAAAAAATTGATGTTTTAAAAGATAATAATCTATTGGCCGGGTTTGAAAAATATGAAGATGCAGCGGTTTACCAATTAAGCGATAAGCAGGCTCTTATTTTTACCCTGGATGTCATTACGCCAATAGTTGATGACCCGTATACTTTTGGACAAATCGCAGCAGCTAACGCCTTGAGTGATATTTTTGCTATGGGAGCAAATCCCCTTATGGCTTTAAATATAGTTACCTTTCCCGAAGATAGGTTAGATGATCTCGGGCTTATTTTAAAAGGGGGGGCAGAAAAAGTTGCGGAAGCCGGCGCTCTTTTAGTGGGCGGACATACCATAAAAGATAAAGAACCAAAGTACGGTTTAGCTGTAGTGGGATTAATTCATCCTCAGGATATTATTTATAATGATACTCCCCAGGAAGGAGATTTACTGATATTAACCAAACCTTTGGGTACAGGAATATTATCTACTGCCCTTAAAGGTGATATTGCCGAACCAACAGCCTTAAAGGAAGCTATTTTTTGGATGACCAAGTTAAATCAGCTTTCTGAAGAATTATTAAAATTACCCATACATGGTCTGACTGATATCACCGGTTTTGGTTTAATCGGACATTTAAATGAGATGCTGACTAAAAATAATTTGGGGGCTGAATTATGGATTAATGATATTCCTGTAATAGATAGCTTGGATAAATATATTTCTTTGGGAATGATACCGGGAGGAACAATAAAAAATCAAGAAATTTACTCTTGCTCGGTAGAAAAAAAATCAGACCTTCCTTTAGAGCTGGAAATTATCCTCTATGATGCCCAGACTTCGGGTGGATTATTGTTATCTGTCAAGCCTGAAGAATCAGAAAAGGCTAAAAAGTTATTGTATCAGCAAGGCTTTACTCCCAGCCAAATTATAGGAAAAATCATAAAAGTCCCCTCGGGAAGAAAAATTAAAATAATATAAAATAAAAAGGGACGGTTCTATTTTAAAAAATAGAACCGTCCCTTTTTATTTGACAAAAATATTTTTTTATATTATAATCACTACTAAATTAATAATAATGGTAGTAATTATTCAAATAACCTTCAAGAAGGCTATGCAAATTCTTGAAGGAAGTATGAGTTTTGTGGAATGGAAAGGAGGTGATTATCATTAAAAATAAGAAATTATTGCTTGCTTTAAGTGTATTTTTTATTGCATTTTTATTTACAGGTTGTTACCTTTTCAATAGTTCGCCGGTTATTGAATCCGATCCGGTAACTACTGCAAAGGAGGGAGCTGCATATACTTATGATGTAGAAGCTACTGACCCTAATGAAGACATTCTAACTTATTCCCTGACTATTAGTCCCGCCGGTATGACTATTAATTCTACCACCGGAGTAATCAGCTGGACTCCTGCTGCCGCTGGAAGTTTTGATGTTATTGTAGAAGTATCAGACGTTAGTAAATCAGCAACTCAATCATTTACAGTTACAGTTGATGAAACTTTGCTTAATTCAATAATAGTACTTCCTTCCAGTATGACGATATCTGCAGGTAGTTCAAAGACAATAACTTCTATTAACGCTTACTATGATAATGATACTTCTGCTGGCATAGCACTTAGTGCTTGCACTTATGTATCAAATCAAACTAGTGTCACGGTCGCTAACGGAGTAATTACGGTATCGCCATCATGCACACCCACTACCGCAATTATTACCGTAAGTTATACAGAAGACGATGTAACTAAAAGTGATACCGTAAATGTTACTGTTCCTGCTCCTACTGGTGGCGGAGGATGAGGCTAATAGAAATTACCAGTAGTTTACTGGTAAAATAAAAAAATCTTTCTTTAATTTAATATTTAAGTTGACAAAAATACTCATATTTAGTATTATAGTGCACAATATTATTAATTCAATAACTTAAATAATTTAGAAAGGAAAGACACGAACATAGACATAACCAAAAAAGCTTTAGATGAAATAAAAAAAGTTTTAACAGGAAAAAATCCGACAAGTAAAAAAATAAGAATATTTTTAGCAGGAATAGGCTGAGTCGGCCCAACATTTAATCTTGCTCTGGATGAGCAAAAAGAAAATGACGAAATCTACTCAGAAGATAGTGTTGATTTTATAGCAGATAAAAATTTAATAGATCAATTTAAGGGCTTTAAGATTGACTATTCTAACTTTTTTCTTCAGAGAGGATTTTTAGTCCATCCCTACAGTGGCTCAGCTTCCACCTGTTAACAATAGAATATAATAAAAAGACCTATCAGGATTTAAATCTCCCGATAGGTCTTTTTATTTTTCTCCTTTTTTAGGAAAACCAACCTTCTGAAAACCAACCCTTTGAAAACCAACCTTCTTCTTTCATTACATCTTTTGCTATTTTACTGCTCGGGCCATCTCCCCGAGCTACAGAAATTCCTACGTTCTTCCCTACTGCCTCTGATATCTCGGCAACATTTTGATGAGTAAATCCCGGGCAGAGGAGTATGGAGTGAATACCTTCTTCTTTAACCAATTTTTTACATACTTCTACTGCCTGCTCCTGATTCTTAACCAATCTTACCAGGAGTTTGTATTTGGATGTTTCGACTATACACTGGTTTTTTTCTGGTTCGGCATCAGGGGCATGAGCGATAAAAACTACTTTAAAAGCCATGTTTATTACCTCCTATTTTATTTTTTAGCCTCACTGTTATTTTCTGCTTACCAAATTAATATACATATTAATATTCTATAAATTTTTCAAAAATCCTTTTTTTGGAAAAAGTAAAAATATTATTTTTATCTGCCAGTGAAGCCTTGCATTACTGAAATCATTCTGCTGTAGTAGAGAAAGGGGACAGGCTACTTTCTCTTTCAGTTCAATTATACTGCTATATAGCTCGAATAATAATGACCAGACCTACCACAATTATTATCACCGGCCAAAAGGTACCCCAGGCTATCCAGGTAATCCAGGGGAAAAAGGTGCTCCCCGTAAAGATTAAGCCTGTAATTATCAAAATCACGCCTAAAATAATATTTCTATTCTTCTCTGATTTACCTTTTGACCTTTCTTCCGGTAGATTTTCTTCTACCTTTTTATTTGCTTTATCTGTCCCCTTCTTAATTTTTCCTTCAATCTCCCCTTTGTTCTCAGAATTATCTTCTGTGTTTCCGTTGGGATTCTGGGGAATTATGATCCAGCCAATGATATAGGCAATAATGCCGCTTCCCCCAAAGAAAAATATAAGTATAGCCAATAATCTTACTAAAGTAGGGTCAACATCAAAATATTCCGCGATGCCTCCACACACTCCACCGATTACACAATCCTTTTTTGATCTATAAAGCTTATTTTTCATAATTAAATTCCTTTCCTTTCAATAAATATTTTTTTAAAATTTATTTATATAAATATCTCCTGAAACAGTATCGATTATAATTCTATTATCTCCTATTCCCACAGTGCCTTCAAGTTGATTCATTTTATTAAAACTAATTATTGTAATGGGGAACTTGGCAACAACCTCTCCTGAAACAGTATTAGTTTTTAAATAAAATTCTGCATTTTGAGATAAATCAATTTTAACTTTTCCGGAAATTGTTTTAATATCAACATTATTATCAAAAACTCTGTATCCAACATCTATATCTCCTGAAACTAAATCAGCTTTTAAATTTCCCGAAAAATCTACTATATCCACATCTCCGGAGGCAGTATTAAGTGTTAGATTATTTGAACCAAGAGACTCTATCCTTAAATCTCCGGAGGCAGTTTTACATAGAAAATTATTTAGGTCTAAATTGCTAATATCTACATCTGCTGATGCTGTATCTATAATAATACTCTCCCTATAATCTCGAGGTATATAAATATCTAATAATACATCAGCAGCCCAAGAAAATAATGTTTTGGGATATTCTATTTCAATTTTTAATTTACTTCCTTCCAGATTGGTTATCAACTTCGGCAATGCTTTTTCAGACTTAAGGGCGGTGGCTGATCTACCATAAAAATGAATTTTAATATTCTCTTCATCTGTTGAAAATACACTAACATCTGAACTCACTGAATGAATATAAATTTCTTTCAATTGATCAATGCCAAAAGTCGTAACTTCGTCTATTGAATTTCCTTCAAAATTATTCTTATCCCTAAAACTCACCATATAGTTTTCTGTGCTGAAAAAAGCTATTGTTGCTATAGTTAGTGATGCTACGGCTATAACAAACAGCCATATTACAATCTTTCGGATATTAACATTATTTTTCATCTTGTATTCCTCCTATTGGTTATAATCTGTAAATTCATTTTTAAATAACCGATACTTAATTTATAAAAAAACTTGGTCAAATATAATGCTCCGATTATAGATAAAAGACCCAGAGCAGTAAGACCAATACCCAGCGGAATGCTTACTATAGATGTTAATGGAATATATATATCAAAGACAAACAGAGGCCCCAAAATTGTTCCAAATAATATAGCTACACCCGAAATGGTAATAGCAAACGCTGAAGCAAATAATGCTACAAGTATGCCTATCAATCCCATTGCAGGACCCAAAACAATTACCAAATTAAAAAAGCCTAACCCAACAGCCGCAAAAATTGCTCTCATTAGATTATTAACAGATGTTGTTTTTTCTGCCTCTTTTAATATACAACTTGCCCTACTTTGTTTAGCTATAACTTTCGGATCTCCGAGTGATGCGGCGATCTCCTCTTCTTTTCTTCCTTTCTCCAATCCAATTCTAAAATGTTCCTCATAATCAAACAATATATCTTTCTTTTCCTCTTCAGGTATATCTTTAATTAATTCAGATAATCTTCCTAAAAATTCTTTTTTATTCATTCTTTCCACTTCCTTTTAAAAAATTATTAACATCCTTTGCAAAAGTAAACCATTCTTTTTTTAATTCCCCTTCTTTCTTTCGGCCTAATGCGGTTAATTTATGATATTTCCTTGGCGGACCTTCCTGAGATTCTTGCAGATATGTAGTTACAAACTCCTCAGATTTTAACCGCCTTAATAATGGATATATTGTTCCTTCGGAAATTGAAATACTCTTAGAGATTTCATTAACTAATTCATAACCATAACAGACCTTTCTTTCCAGCATACTTAAGACACATAACTCTAATACTCCTTTTTTAAATTGAATATTCAATTTACCACCATCCTTTTTCAAATAATTTATAATACTGTTATTGAATATTATACTGTACCTTTTAATGTACGATAGCATTGTATCATACAGTATCTTTTAATGCAAGGTAGTAAGGAATATTTTTTTTAATTTTTTTAAAATCACCTAACATCTTTTGTTTTAAGGGTTTTTTAAATATATAATTTTTAGATATTAGATAAAAATATACGTAATATTGACTCAGATACCTAAATTGATTATCATAAAACCATACTACCGTCTAAGTCGGTGATTCTTAAAGAAAAATATTATTTTGTCATTCCACACTTGATGCGGAATCAAAAATAGGGGTGTATTGTAATGCGCCCCCACAAGAATATATTCCCGATCCCCGATCAGGTCAAGGACAGGTTACGTGGGAATGACATCGGCAAAACCAAAATTACGTTAATCAAATATTTAAGTAATCAGGCTTAGATAAAAATAAAAATGAAGCAAAGAACCTCCAGCATTATTTAAAGGAGTGAGGAAATTGGAACAAGTACAATATCATATAAGATGTAAGAAAGGCGAAGTGAACAAAGCGGTATTACTTCCCGGAGATATTGAAAGAGCAGATTATATCGGGACAAATTTTTTCCGGGATTCTGTAAAAATTGTAGAGAATAGGGAATTTCATATTTATAACAGCAGCTATGAAAATAAGCCTGTGGCAGTCTGCTCTACAGGAATTGGTTGTATGTCAGCTGCTGTAGCCATAGAAGAACTTACCAATATAGGTTGTAAATATTTTATCAGAGTGGGAACCTGCGGCTCTCTTTCTTCTCAAATAAACCCCGGAGATATAATTATTGTAACCGGAGCTGTTCGGGGAGACGGAGCTTCTAAAGAATATGTTCCTATAGAATACCCGGCGGTAGCAGATTATCGCATTGTTACTGCCCTGCGAAACAGAGCTAAAAAGGAAAACACTGACTATAGTTTAGGAATAATAAGAACCCACGATGCTTTTTATATGGAATCCCCCTTTGCCTTCGGAGATTATAAAAAAAGAGTCACCATCTGGGCTGAAGCAGGAGTCTTAGCTATTGAGAACGAATCTTCTACACTTTTCGTGATAGGTTCCTTAAGAAAGGTACAGGTTGGTACCATACTGGTCGCAGCGGGAAATTTAATCACCGGTAAAAAAGGCACAAAAGACGAGCTGCAAAAAAGCATTGATAAAGCAATAGCAATTGCCGCCGGAGCTTTGGTTGACCTTCAAGGGGAAGAGGAGGAAAAGATATGAAAAAGATGCATCATCTTCAGATAGAACCAGGTCAAATCGGAAAATTTGTAATAATGCCGGGTGACCCCGGTCGTTGTCATCTAATAGCTGAACATTTCGAAAATCCTCAATTAATTGCCCAAAGTCGTGAATATATAACCCATACCGGAAAATATAAAGGACTGACAGTAAGTGTTACCTCCACCGGTATGGGCTGCCCTTCTGCCGCCATTGCCCTGGAGGAACTTATTATGTCCGGAGCAAAATATTTAATCCGTCTTGGCACCACAGGAGCTCTACAAAAAAATATAAACCTGGGGGATATCATAATCCCCACCTCAGCAGTCAGATTAGAAGGCACATCGGTGGAATATATACCGATTGAATTCCCTGCTGTTGCGGATATAGACATTGTAGATACCCTCGTAAAAGCAACCCACAATAGAAATCAGAAATCCTATATAGGAATAATTATGAGTCATGATGCCTTCTATAAGGGCTCTGTATTTGCCGACCCTGATTTTCTGAAAAGAGAACAAGTATGGATTGATTCTAATGTTTTAAGTGTAGAAAATGAATCCTCTGCTCTCTTTACTATCGGTTACCTCCGAAAAGTTAAGGTAGGAACCATACTTACTGCAGTGGCCAATCACCTGACTCAGAAAGTTATTACTGATGAAGAAAAAATAAATCCCATATTTCACCGGATGACTGACCTTTGCCTGGAAACTTTTAAAAACATGGGGAAGGAATAAAAATAGTTTATGGGTTTAATAATAAAGAATGCCCGAATATATGAGAACAGAAAATTATCAACCACAAAATCCATTCTTATTGAAGGAAATAAAATAGTAAAGATAGGTCATAATTTTTCAGATGAAAATAAGCATAAAATTCTAGACATTTCCGGAAGAATTGTTATTCCAGGTCTAATAAATTGCCATACTCATCTTTACCAAACCTTTGGTCGAGGTCTTATGGATGATTTACATATAACCAAATGGCTGGAAATAATCTGGCAATTCCCTCACCTTTTTTCAGAAGAAGCATTGTATTACTCCACATTGTTAGGAGCTATGGAAGCCATCAAATCCGGAACGACAGCAGTGGGAGAATTATTGGGGGAGAGCGCGGAAGAACCAATAATGCAAGGACTGATGGATTCCGGAATCAGAGCAGTGGCAGGAAAAATGGAAAATGATTATCCTGAAGGAGAAAATACTCCGGTCAAATCTACTCAAGACTGTTTGAATGATAGTAAACAATTTTTTAATCGCTGGCATGGAAAATACAATGATCGTTTAAAAGTAAAATTCTCTTTTGCCGGCCTTCCCGCCTGTACGGATACACTAATAAAAAATCTAGTAAAATTATCTAAAGAGTGCGAAATTGGAATACATGCTCACGCAGCTGAAGGTCAGGAACCTACCAATCAGGTGCGGAAAAGATTTAATAAAGGAGAAATTTCTGCTTTATATGAGCTGGGTGCACTCGGACCATTTACTCAACTTGCCCATGTCGTCTGGGTAGATGATGAAGAAATAAAACTTCTTGCCCAAACAGGAACTTCGGTTATTCATTGTCCTTATACCAATTGCAAGGTAACAGATGGAATCTCACCTATGTATAAAATGCAAAAAGCAGGAGTAAATATAACTTTCGGGTGTGACGGAGGAGCAAGCAGCAGTAATTATGATGTTTTATCAGAAGCGCGACTCGGTTCGATGTTACAGAAAGTTTTCTCTATGGATGAAAAAACTTTTAACGCCCTCTCAGTATATGATATGTTAACTATAAATGGTGCTCGTGCCTTAAATCTGGAAGAGGAGATTGGCAGGATAAAAGAAGGGTACAAGGCAGATATGATTGTATTGGAATACCCCACTTCGAAAATGCTTTCCGAAGATGTATTTATTAATAATTTTATCTACTCTTGCTCGGGAAATAAAGTAGTAAGAGATGTAATTATAAACGGCCAGCTAATTGTCAATAACCATAAATTTGTATATATTAATGAAGATAATATCTTAAACAATGCAAGAGAAATATTTTTAAAAGAAAAAGGGAAATTAATAGCTATTAAAAGTAAAATGAGGAAATAACTTTTTTATGAGTTTAACAACCTTTTTTGAACTGCTTCGCTTCTTAATTCTCGAAGTGCATATTTAAAAATGGACACATCCCATTTTTCTTAATAGGATATGTCCATTTTTTTAAGCTTCTCTTATTCTATTCCCAGGGACCGACGATGCCGTCCACCGCCCAATCCATGGTAGTTAGCTCAAACACCGACATGTGTAAGCCTTCCGGAACTTTCAGGTTCCCGTCGCGGTCGTAGATCGGCCCGTTGAACGGATCAAAGACCATCGACGGATCGGCCATCTGCTCCAGCCTCTTCATAACCAGATCGTAAATGCTGATCATCCCCAGGACGGGGTCATCAAGGTGAATCTCTTTTAGTTCGTCCTCATGGACGGGATTTATCAGCATCCCAGGCTTAGCTCCTATCTCCACTGCCTTTTCCTTCAGCAGCCACCAGTAGTCAACATCAGCAAGGTTATGGGCAGTGTATACACCAGCGTAGACCTTAGCCAGGAAGTCAAGGTAGATTTCCTCCCAGTGCGCAATCTGTCCGGAGACAACATGTTCGGGGCCGAACTGATACATCGGGGAGTAATGCCCGAAGGACGGGAAGCCGCTTTCCGCAGCGACCTGTACGACCGTCGGCGAGTCCTCGGTGAACGCAAACACGTCACATCCGTCAGCGATCAACGCCTCGGTAGCCTCCTTGGCCGCTGTGGGGCTGAACCACTCATAAATCCAGCGTATATGCACCTCGGCCTTGGGTTTAGCCTCCCGTACACCCACAGTGAACGCACCCATGTGGCGCTTTAATTCGGGAATTGGGAAAGCACCTACGTAGGCAGTCTTGTTTGTTTTGGTGAGAGCTCCGGCAATCAACCCATTCAGGTAGTAAATCTGATAGAAATCGGCCATATAGGTCATCATATTAGGATTACGTTTGAACCCGGAGCAATGGGCAAAGATCTTGTCCGGGTACTTCTGCGCTGAAATCAGCGTTCCATCCATGAAGCCGAAACTGGTAGTTAAGACGACGTCACAACCCTCTTCCACAATCAGCTTGTCGATGTAGAGCCCCTCGTTTCCCTCGGCGACACTCTCTACATAAACTGTCTCCAGCCAGGGGAAGGTATCCTCACAGATTCTCCGCGCCTCATCGTGCGCATAGGTCCAACCCAGGTCACCGATAGGCCCGACGTAGATGAATCCCACCTTGAGCGGCGTGCCGGCGACATACTCCTTGGCCATCATCACCGAAGCAAGGCTGAAGATGACTGCTATTACTAACGCAGTTACTAATACAATTTTGTTTCGTTGAGTAAACATTTTAAAACCTCCTTTATTATATTATAGACTGTTCAAACAGCCTTTTCATTTTCACAACTTTCACTGCTTACTTTACCATATATTCAGGATAGTGCAGTGCTAACTATCCAGAATACTTGATAAATTTAGGATTAAACACCTCACCTCCTCCATTTTTTAGCAGGCTACAACCATAATCGGATGATAACATACTTCTTCTTACTCTGTCATTAATCATATTTTCCTGATTATCTTCTATTATTATAAATTTACCAAATACCCAGGAAAAAAGCAAATACCTCGGGTGAGGGTATCCAAAATCACTCCTCGCCCCTGGTGTAAGGCAAGCTTAGCGCGGCCGGTGCCCCCATCCGCTTCTGCAATGTCCCACGGGATACAAAGATCAAGACCAGAATTGCAAATGCGTAGGGCATCGCTTTAAGAAATTCCGGCGACACCCACGGCTGCAGACGGTACGACAGGTGATAGAGAGCTGCGAACAAGTAAGCTCCCAGCATACCATAGACCGGATTCCAGAAGGCAAAGATAGTTAAGGCAATAACGATCCACCCCATTCCCGCAGTCATTCCCTCAGTCCATGCCGGTCGATAGACAACCGAGAGGTATCCTCCGGCTACGCCGGCGAGAACCCCGCCGAGAAGAACACACATGTAACGGACCCGATCAACATTTATCCCCAAGGAGTCGGCAGTGGCAGGACTCTCTCCTACGGAGCGAATCGTGATCCCGATTCGCGTACGATAGAGGATATACCACAACAAGGGGACGAGGAGGATCGTCAGATAGACAATCAAGTTCTGCCCCTCGAAAAGAATCGGTCCTAAGAAGGGAATTTTGGAGAGACCGGAGATAGTGATTTTAGGGATCGTTGCAGGAAGCGGCTTACCCTCCCAACCCCGTCCGAACATACCTGATAGACCGAGACCGAGCATGGTGAGGGAGAGCCCGGAGACAATCTGATTCGCCTTTAGTGTCACACTGGCAAAAGCGTGGATCAGAGAGAAAGCACCGCCGACAACCGCCGCCACCAAGATCCCCAGCCAGGGATTTCCGGTAATATAGGCAGTAGTGAAGGCAGAATAGGCTCCCATGATCATCATCCCCTCAACACCAAGGTTTAGCACACCGGAACGCTCTGCATAGATCTCACCAAGCGTCCCTAAAAGAAGCGGAGTCCCGTAGGCAAGAGAACGACTGAATGTTGTAATTATCCATGTTTCCCAACCCATAACTACCTCCTCAATAAAAAGGATATTTTGTAACGAAGAAGAATCTCACTTCCAATAAGGAAGAATAATATTAATCCGTTAAATACATTGATCAATTGGAACGGCAGCCCAAGTGATACTTTAATTACGTCCCCTCCGGTCATGATAACACCGAACAGAAGCGAGGTTACTATCACGGCCAAGGGATTGCGTCGCGCCAGCCAGGCAACAATGATTGCAGTGTACCCATACCCCATTGAAATATTAGTCGGCCCTAATAGACGCATATGAATCCCTGCTACCTCACCTACCCCGGCCAATCCCGCAAAACCTCCAGAGATAAGCATTACGATCAGGGTTGTCTTGAGTTGGCTGATGCCGGCAAATCTTGCTGCATCGGGGTTCTCCCCAATAACCCGGATCTCAAATCCGATCCTGGTGCGGGTAACCATTATGTACATCACAACAGCAAGAACAAGTCCCAGGACTAACGTCGGCCAGTGAATACGTGTACCGTAGATAGTCGGCAGCCATGCAGCACGCGGGAACGTGTCGGTATAGGCGAATCCACGAGCGGTAGGCCCTTTCCATGGACCGTGGATTAACCACTCAACGAAGTAGATGGCAATATAGTTCATCATCAAAGTCGTGATTACATCATTTAGCCCCAACATCACCTTTAAGATGGCCGGAATAAGCCCCCATGTGGCTCCACCAATAAACCCGCCGATAAACATCGCCGGCAGGAGCAATGGACCCGGCAACCCGCTAAAGAGAGCGACCCCGGCTGCGGCAACCGCCCCCATGAGTAGCTGCCCCTCGGCACCGATATTCCAAAAGAGGGCGCGGAAGGCAATTGTTAACCCCACCCCGCAAAGTAATAGCGGAATCACTCGACGCACTGTCTCAGTCAACCCAAACCTGCTTCCCAGTGATCCACGCAGTATCAGCTGATAAGCATGAATGGGGGAGACTCCGTAGATCCGGAAGAATATCCCCGCCACCACGAGCGCAGCAAGAATAGCAAGGAGCGAGACGAGAAACACCACGCGACCAGATGCAACCGGCCTTCTCTCAACCTTGAATCCTACGCGTCTCTTCATAATTCTTCTCCTTTGTGCCGTGTGCCGGCCATCATCAAACCAATCTCCTCTATTTCGGCACTCTCCGCGTCGAGGATCCCCATTACCTCACCGTTGAATATGACCAGAATCCGATCAGACAGCGTTATAATCTCCTCCAGATCCTCCGAGATGAGCAAGGTCGCCGCGCCCCGTTCCCGTTGTGCCAAGAGTATTTGCCGTACCTGCTCGGTAGCACCGATATCGAGACCATAGGTAGGATGAACCGCTACAATCAGATTAGGGTTTTCGGATAATTCGCGCGCCAGGATCACTTTTTGAATGTTTCCTCCGGAGAGGAGCTTTACGGGTGTCTCACAGCTCGGAGCAGCTATCTGGTAGTCCGACATCGCACGGCGTGCGTTCTCCTCAATCTCCTTGTTGTCGAGAAACTCCCTGTAGGAAAAGGGAGGACGACGATATTTTTTCAGAATTAGATTCTCGCGGATACTAAGAGCGGGGACGATCCCCATCCTTATCCTCTCCGCCGGGATGTGAGCAACATTAAGATCATTCATCTCTCGCGCGGAACAATTGGTGACTTCTTTCTTCGCCAAGAATACCCTTCCCTTTGTCGACTTGCGTAGTCCAGTGAGCACCTCGGCAAGTTCATATTGCCCGTTCCCCGATACCCCGGCTACACCAAGGATCTCTCCGCCAAAGAGATCAAACGATACCTCGCGAAGGGCGGGGAGTCCACGGTCGTTTAGTGCATGCAGATCATTCATCTCAAGGATTTTTTCTCTTTGTTTCAACGGGCTCTTCTCCAGCCGGAAGATGACCTCGCGGCCGACCATTAGCCTGGCCAAAGCAGGTTTATCCGTCTCAGCGGTAGGAAGAGTCGACACGACTTTCCCCTTTCGCAGCACCGTCACCCGGTCACTCACCCGCATCACCTCGTCGAGCTTGTGGGTGATAAAGATGATAGTCAGCCCGTCATCGACCAAGGTACGTAGTGTGGAAAACAGTTGGTCGACCTCCTGGGGAGTGAGGACACTCGTTGGCTCATCCATGATTAGGATATCGACCTCGCGGTACAGCGCCTTTAAAATTTCCACTCGCTGCTGCTGACCGACCGCTAGCTGCCAGACCTTGGTCTGTAGGTCAACTGATAGGCCATACTCGTTGGCGATCGACGAGATCTTCTCGCGCGTCTTACGGAAATTCACAAATGGGCCGGTCCCCTCGTCTAACCCGAGGACAATATTTTCTTCCACCGATAACGTAGGAACGAGCCGGAAATGTTGGTGGACCATTCCGACATGATGATTAAGTGCAGCCCGCGGGGAGGTCATATGGACCTGTTGGCCGTTTAAGATGATTTTCCCCTCCTCGGGTCGATAGAGGCCATAAAGGACACGCATCAAGGTTGTCTTACCCGCGCCGTTCTCTCCGAGAAGGCAGTGAATCTCGCCACGGCAAACCTTAAGGTCGATGCCGTCATTGGCAACTACACCGGGAAACCGCTTGACAATTCCGCATAATTCGATTGCATAACCTTCTGAATTATCCAAAGCTACTCCTTTATGCCTGCTTGTCACAGGGCTATTATTTGTATTATCTATTACATCACTGATTGTTCTGGCAGGATGTTTCGGTTCTACAAAATCTTATAACGTTGAATGCAGCAAATTAATTTATTTCTGGTCATACTCTTCGAATATTTTTATACCGTTCTTCCCGGATTTTATTCCTCTTTTATTTTACTATAATAATTATAAATATACCAAACACCCAGGAAAAAAGCAAGAACTTTGAGTACTCCAATTTTAATAGACACATCCTATTTTTCTATTAATTTATTTAGCTTTCTTAAAAATAATCCATATCCCGATTACTACTAATACAATTCCTGCTAAAAGCCAAAAATCAATAAAAAATAAATTATTAATTAAGAAAAATAGAGAAATAGCCCCTAATATTCCTATGGGAATCAAGAGTCCCTTCTCTCGTCCTCCAAAAAGATAAAGCTGGAGCAAACCTATTGCTACTCCCAAAGGGAATATAGGCCACAAATCTTCCATTAAGTGCCAACCGTAGATGACATTAACTAAAAATAAGAGGCCATAAGTAATAAGTATCCCTCCCGGAACCAGAAGACCTGCATCCTTCCGATAAATAAAATAACTCAATTCAAATAGAATTCCAGGTATTAATAAAAACAAAGGCCACAAATTATCCCAAACAATTTCTATTACCCCAAAGTTCGATAATAATAATATCACTCCTATACACAGTAATAGAAAACCAAATATATAATTAATTTTTTTCATCGACTTCCTCCTTTTTAAACAATGTTTCTTTAACTATTTAAATATAATTATCTTTTCTTTTATTAAAAGAATACTATTTATCTTCTGCAAGTCGGCTTATTATCCATACTTTTACTTTTTTCTTGCCCCAGTCCAGGGCTTTTTGCTCATCTCCCAGGTTAAAACATACATCAATCCGGTTACCCTTGATAGCACTTCCACAATCGTTGGCTAGACCTATTCCATAACCTTCTACGTAAAGCACATCTCCATAGCGGAACATACCGTATTCCGGGTCAATAGCTATACTTTTATACCCAGCTTGATAATTAGTCGAAGTAAAACCATCGGCATAAGGCCAGCAAGACCTTTCATGTGGAGTATAAGCTGTTGCCATCACAGTAAATTCCGGATAGGGTATATTCTTATCTTTCCCGGCGGATAATGCTTCTTCTATTTCTTTAGCCTGTATTTCTGCTTTTTCCCAATCTATTTTATTAAAACCATAGGGATCTGTTGTTTTGGGGAGACTATATTTTTCAGTAATGGTATAGCCTGCTGCTTTCTCCTTACTGGAAATCTGATACTGAGAGGTAAAGCGTACGATATTTCCCTCTTTATCCTTGACTACATAAAACTTACCATCTACTGAAAAATTACTTAGCCAGAAGAATGCATTTAAAATAATTATAAAAATTATAAAAAAACTTATTTTCTTTTTTATAATTTTCTCCTTTGGTTAAAAATTTTATTTTTTTTATTTAAAAAGTTAGATATAATTTATAATTCTATAAATACCTTTAAAAATCCTTTTTTTTACAGAAAAAAAATAAAAAGCTCGCCTTGCTATTAACAAAGCGAGCTTGTAAAGGAGGTATAATTATGAAAAAGATTGTTTTGTTGTGTGTTGCTTTAGTTTAGTATATCCTTCAAACAATTGTTAATTATACGTTAGTAATTATACTTATTTTTTCTACAATGTCAAGAAAATTTTTAAAAAAATTTTTTTATTATTTAATAAATAGAGAATCGCTTATTATAACTTTTGAAAATATTTCTCAAAATCTTTAACTATAGGTGGATTTTTCCCTTTTCCTGCTTCAATTTTATGTCCTTCTTCTCTTAAATGTGCAGATTGTGCTTCTATTATGTTCTATATTTCCGTATTTTGTAAGGTTTTTATTTGCTAAATTATATTCTGATGAGAAAATCACAATAACCAATATAGAATGTAGCCTATTATAAGTGGCACTCCAAATATCATGTTATGCACTATTATTGTGGTTAGTAAACTCCCGGTTTTTTGATAGGCATACCCCATAGGTAGACCTATTATGGTTGTAAGTATAACTATGAATATCACAGTTTTTAAAGGCAAGATAAGAATATTTATAAAATGGAATCCACCCCAAAAAATTGCTCCAAAGACTGTTCCTATGTGGAGAGCATGCCCAAAAATCTTAACATATCCTTTAAGATTATTCATTAAATAAGTTTGAATTAATCCTCTAAACATAGTTTCTTCGCATACACCTACAACAATCCATTGGAAAGTCATATTACCCACTATATTAACTAAGGTAACTGGTCGGGGCATATCTAAAGGCAAATTTCCAAGAATTTGAGGAATATACCTTTCTTTTTTTACCATTTTGGATCCCCCCATTTTATTTTTATCCATAATTTTCTGGGCTTGTATAATATATACTATATAGACATATCCTTATCCATCTTTTATTTGTAAATTTTTATAAAAAGATGAATGTGAAGAAACTTAAAACAGAGAAAAATCTTCTGAGCTACCCCGTCCTGTGCGTTACCCAGAGATAACTGGAGTTAGTGTAAACTTTAGTGGGGTAGTTGGAGAAATAACTGGAGTATTTTTTGACAGGATTTGACATATATGTTATAATCACCAAAAATAATAGTTAAAAGCAAAGCGTGGGAGAAGTAGCAAATTAAAAAATTTGCGAAATGGACCCACAAGCTTCAAACTGAAAGGACTTAAATAGTCCAAGTAAGTTTTGACGGCCCTTTCCACCGTGAAGAGGGAAAGTGTATCGGTATATAATTAATTTATATTGCCCGTACTCTGTAGAGTAGGATTTTTTATATTCGTATAAAGCAAAAATCCTATTAGAGTGGCACCACGGAATTAACCTTTCGTCTCTTGGAGATGAAAGGTTTTTTGTTTTTTTGGGTATCCTATGATATACCCGTATACTTATTGAGTGGCGTCTAAGCATAAAGACAAAAATATATGCATTAGACGCAACCAGGGTGGCACCGCGGAAAGACAGCTCTCCGTCCCTACTATCAGGAAAAATTGGGATGGAGAGCTTTTTTTATCAATTTAAAGACTGCAATTATCTTTATAATTTTCTCATACGATAAAAAGTTTTTAGAATTCTGAAAAGTATGATAAAAAAAGTGTTTTTCTTACCAGATAAAAGTAATTTTCTTAAGGAGGTGAATATATAAATAAAAAATAAGTAAGGAAAAAATAAATGCAAAAATAGGAGGTTAAAAAAATGAGTTTGTTTAAGAAAGTTTGTTTATTAATTTTTTTGTTTATTTTTCTTTTTGGTATTCAAAATGTGTGGGCAGGAGACACAACCCGTTTATCCATCTCAACCGGTGCAATGGGCGGCGGATTCTATCCAATAGGTGGTGGGATAGCTGCTTATATTTCAAAAAATGTAGAAGATGTTGAGGTTACAGCAGCAACTTCCGGTGGCGTTGATGAAAATATAAATCGCTTAGATAGCGGGGAAGCAGATATCGGTCTGGTAAGCACCGGGGATTCCTATAAAGCCTTTAAAGGTATGCCACCATATGACCATGAGTTTAACAAAATGCGCGGGATGGGTATTTTATTTGCTAACTGGGGACAACCTTATTCACTTAAGAAAAGTGGTATCAATACTTATTTAGATTTGAGAAACAAAAATGTTTGCGTAGGTTCACCGGGTGGTTCGATGCATCGATTATTCTATGATTGGGTTAAGATTCATGGTCTGGACCCGGAAAAAGATTTTAAAAAGTCAGTCTTTCTACCGGCGAGCGCTGCCATGGAAGCATTAAAGATGGGACAGGTAGATGTCGTGATGGAAATTGCAGCTATTCCAACATCATCTATTACTGAACTCTCTTTAATGGATAATATTCAAATCATCCAATTTGCGCCAGGATATCGTGAAAAATTAATCGAAGCGAGTCCGGAATATCTGCCAATGACTATTCCGGCAGGAACTTACAAGGGAATAGAGGGAGATGTTGAAACTGTTGGTATGGCAGCAATGTGGGCCTGTAGAATAGATCTGCCTGATGAACTTGTCTATAAAATGGTAAAAGCACTATACAGCACAGAAGGCTTGGAGTATATGGCAACAGTTCACCCAGCAGCAAAGGGTATTAAACTTGAGAATGCTGCCAAATGGACTCCCATTCCTCTCCATCCAGGAGCAGAGAAATTTTTTAAAGAGGCAGGTTTAATAGAATAAATTTTTTTACTCTCTTCGGGAAGCCCATAAGATTTTTGTTGTCTAAGGGCTTCTCGAATATATTATTATTGCCTTGGAGATAGTTAAATAATTATTTAAGCTGTTTATCAATATTTTTTTGGAGAATAATAATGATAGATCAAGATGGACCGAATAGATATAAAACCAATCTAAAAGAATCTGCTGATATAACTGGTAGTTTTAAGGTAGTCGAGAGAAAATTCGAAGGAATTAGACAACATTTTATCAATGCAGCTTTAGCTTTTATCTCACTTTTGGTAATGTATTGGACTGTTAATACAACATTCGATATAGTGATCAAACGATCTTTATATTTGATGATGATTTTTATAATGTGTGCGATTATCTTTCCTTTCAATAAAAAATCATCTTTAGTTAAAATTTCAGTTATTGATATTATTATCATAATTCTGTCTATTTGCGGTTCCCTTTATGTAATGTATAACCCCTATGTTAGATTTATGAGACTTAGCTTATTAAACCGATATGATATTTTTTTTGGTATTGTTATGATTATTATTGGTTTAGATATTGGCAGAAGAGTGATCGGTTGGGCCCTAACGATTACTGCCTCAGTAATAATTCTTTATGCCCTTTTCGGAAATATAATACCTGGACAGTTTGGACATTCCGGGTTCTATATCAAAACTATCATCAGTCAAGTTTATTGTGGATTGGAAGGTTATTATGGAGTAGCAACCAGAGTCATGATCATCTATGTTATTCCATTCATTTTGTTGGGAGCTTTTCTGGAAAAAACCGGAGCTGGTGAATTTTTCATAAAGTTGGCATTTTCTTTAACCCGCCATACAGTCGGAGGACCCGCGAAGGCTGCTGTTTTAGGAAGTGCCTTAATGGGATCAATTTCCGGTAGTGCTATTGCTAATGTTTCATCTACCGGTGTTTTTACTATACCGATGATGAAGAGAATGGGATATAGACCTCATGTGGCTGGCGCTATTGAAGCAGCTGCTTCTACTGGCGGTCAAATTATGCCTCCCATTATGGGGGCTGTAGCCTTTTTAATGGTAGAATTTACCCAAATTCCCTATTTAACTATTATCTCTGTGGCAGCGATACCAATAATTTTATATTATATTACTGTTTTTGCTTTTATTCATTTTGAGGCAAAAAAATTCAATATTAGAATTGATAACATCATTTCTACAAAACCTGTCTTAGATATTCTTAAAACAGGATGGCAATTTTTTTTCTCAATTGTTATTATTGTCGTTATAATGGGGCTTGGCTACGCACCTAATATAGCGGCTTTGAGTGGAATTTTTATATTAATTATAGTTCAGATAATAAAATGTCGTAGAGTTGATTTTAAACTCATTTATAAAGCATTAATTTTAGGGGGGAGATATTCTCTTAACATTGGTAGTATTATTGCCTGTATCGGAATTATATTATCCCTTGTAGGGTTGACTGGTCTTGGTCTTAAGTTGTCCTGGTTTCTTTCCGAACTTACACACGAGTCAGCTTTTTTAGCTATTTTGCTAGTTGGGGTAATCTCTACAATTCTGGGCATGGGTCTGCCCAGTAGTGCGGCCTATATCATTGTTGCTATTACAGCCGGACCAACTCTTATTAAAATGGGTTTTCCTCTCCTTATTGCTCATATGATTATGATCTGGTTTAGTATAAATTCAGAAATTACCCCACCAGTGGGACTTGCCTCTATTGTAGGTGCAGGTATAGCGGGGGCGGACCCAATGAAAACCATGTTAACAGCATTTAAATTTTCCAAAGGTCTCTACATTCTTCCTTTTATGTTTTATTTCAGACCAGCAATATTGCTTCAAGATTCTTTTTTAATGATTATTGAAACTATCATTTCTATCTTTTTCGGACTTATTGCTTTTGCAGCATTCTGGGAAAATTTTTTATTTAAGAAATTAAAATTAGTCGAACGGCTCTTT
>Ga0307432_1000703_pt1 | contig 23354 bp, 21 predicted proteins | sample SalMarWE160150MG_FD_202158 | JGI IMG/M metagenome (GOLD analysis project Ga0307432, IMG submission 202158) | Salt marsh sediment microbial communities from the Plum Island Ecosystem LTER, Massachusetts, United States - WE1603-150 | ecosystem: Environmental > Aquatic > Marine > Intertidal zone >...
ATATACAAACTTTGCAATCCTCTTTAAAAATCATACAGTTATAGGGAAATGTTATAGTGAGAATTTTCTTTCATAATAAAATTGGCTGGAAAACTCGATTAACTATTTAACAGCATAAGAAGAACCTTCATCAATATTAAAAATTGGTCAATTGGATGCATGGTCCAAGTTTCTTTAGAAAGAACTATCATAGAAATAATAGAATTCCAGGCTACAAAAGAACAGCTCTTATTAACAAAACAAATTTAAGGCAGACTCTTAACATCCAAAACACAATCATTCAATTCAATATAATCGCTTCCAGGTTTAATATAAAAGTAAAATCTAGTTATATTATACTTCTTTTGATATACTTCATGCATTTTATCAATTATCGAGTTTGAAACTGCAAATCTTGTGATTTCACCATCTACCTTAATACATTCGAGAGCAGTAACATCATCAATTACAATTTCCTTATTATTTTCTTTATCTCTTAAAGTATGCATGGACTTCTCTAAAAAACTAATTTTTTTTACTTCTTGAGAAACTTCATGGGTAACACTCCAATTGATTTTGAGGTTATTCTCACTTTCTTTTCCAAAATGATATTCATTAGCATAATCCTTATTAAAATTTGGATTAAGTTCCCTAAATATTACTTGAACTTTCATGTTATAATTATTCTATAGGCTTTTACTGACTCCGTCTCAACGGTATAGCATTATTAGCTAATTCATTTATTATTTGAAATACCTTATTAGCCTGATTTTCATCAAACACTCCTTCAATACCCTGATCATCAATATTTGTAAATGGTACTTCATACAACATTCCGGGATCAATAATTCCATTCTGTTCTAAATGCTCAATGATGGTATTTATGAATTTTATCTGGTTTGCTGTAGGTGCTGTTTCATCAATGAAATTTGAAAATGCTTTTTTAGCAACGTGAACATCCAACCCTACAATACTTCTTATAAATATACCAAGTGGTTTGTTGTGTGTTTCCTTATTGTAGTCGTCAAGCGTTCCTCTTTCTTCTCCATCAAATACTATTCTTTCAAGTTCGGCTAACTCTGCTGTGGTAATGGGTTGATTGTTTCTGAGTTTTGTAATCGTCAAATGGTATTTATGATCCCGTATAAATTTTCCAACTTTCTTTAAGTATTTGCCATTCTTTGGGGATTCAGAAACAATATCAAAAATTTCTCCGGGAGTAATAGTATCTTTTAAATCGGTTAAATAAATTTTTTGCTCGTCTTTCTTTATAAGTTTTACCAATTCTCTTATGTTTTCCCGAATTTCCTCCAGGTTAGCCAGTTCGATATCATCCTTAAAAAAATATTCATCTGCAATGGCTTGTATCAATCCCAATTTGTTCTTAATTGCAGGGATATTAGATATTCTCAATAAGTTTTGTGCAATTCCTGTTACAATACCTGCATACCTGGTTCTTTCTGGATTTCTTCTTAATTGTGCCAGTTGCAGATTGTACATTAATAGATCGAAGCGTTTGGCAAGTTCATCATCATCATCTATGGCAACCAGGTTGCCCAAATGCTCAAACAGTTCAGTAATATCGCCTTCTGTCAGGTTATCCCAATTGTTGCGATCTTTATATTTATCTACATACCTAAGCTTAGTTTTAATCCTGAAACTCGATTTTTGCTTCCATAATTCATCAATTAAAGTATGCGAAAGGTCTAACAACTTTATCCGGTAATTGATGTATTTCTCTTCCTGCAGGTTTATATCCCGGAGCTCTTCTGATATCAATATCCTGGTTTCAAATATTCTTTGTGATAGTGATTTTGAGTTTGTTCTTTCGATGCCTTCCGGATTAATGTCGAAAAACTCAAAGTTACAGCAGAAATCGAAGATATAGAACATCTCTTTATCTTCCCCGGGTCCAAATAAATCCGCGCATAATCTTGTCCCTCTGCCAATCATTTGCCAGAATTTGGCTTTTGAGTAAACCGGTTTGAAGAATACCAGGTTAACTATTTCATGAATATCAATACCTGTATCTAACATATCCACTGATATAGCGATCTGGGGCTGCCGGTTTTTCTCCGAAAAATTGTTTAATGTAGTCTGAGCGTACCGGTCGTAATTATCTATGATTTGGATAAAATTTGGTCCAAGTTCAGGATATTGTTTCTTGAACCTTTTCTCAATGTGTTCAGCATGTTTATGGTTACGGGCAAAAATTATGGATTTGCCTATCTTATCTCCCCCTTCCACTTTAATACCATTTGTCATGAAGTAATCAATTACCTTATCAATGGTATTCTTATTAAATAACCACTGATTTATAGCCGAGCCTCCAATTTCTTTTTGAAAGTTGCCTTCTTCATCCCGGAAGGTCTGTTCGTATTTTACTTTATCTTCTTCAGATAATTCATCATACTTGATACCTCTTTTTATAAATCCAAGATCAACAGGCTGACCTTTACCTGGTAATAGGTATTTATCATCTACTGCCTGGTCTAATTCATAATAGTAGGTAGGGACATCCTCTTCGCAATCGAATAAGTTGTATGTATCGTGATCTGTTTCGTTTTTAGGTGTTGCCGTTAATCCAATCAACAGGGAATCAAAATATTCGAATATAGCACGGTATTTCTGATATATAGACCGATGGGCTTCATCTACAATAATTAAATCGAAATGACCCGGACTGTAAAATCGCAAATCTTCATTCCTGCTCTGATCTATCCGGTTCATAATAGTCGGATAGGTTGAAAATACCAGTCTTGTGGATTCATCCTGCCTTTCCTGTGTCAGATCTATTGCAGATAAACTTGGAACATGCGTTTTGAATGCGTTCTTAGCCTGCCTTACCAGGGCATTTCTATCGGCAAGGAAAAGTACTCGTTTTGCCCAATGTGCTTTTTCCAGTACATCCACAAGAGCGGCTGCGGTTCTGGTTTTTCCTGCCCCGGTAGCCATAACAACCAACGCTTTGCGCTTTTTACCCCACAATTTACCTTTATTTTCAACTACCAATTCTTCGGCAATTCTTTTAATGGCCTCTTTCTGGTAATAGCGGTTTACGATAGTATTATTGATTGCAAAGTTTCTGATATCCCTTCGCTTATTCCTCCTGTCTATTATAAGTTGAAGTTCACTTTTGGTATATAATCCTTGTACAGATCTCTCTTGGCTATAAAAAAGATCATCCCATACAAAGGTATCATAACCATTTGTGCAGAAGATTATCGGTCTTTGACCAAACATCTGCTCCAGACAATTTGCATACAAAAACGATTGTGTTTTCCCGGCATCAAGATCAACGGTAGTTCTTTTTGCTTCAACCAATGCCAGCGGTAATCCATTGTCACCCCAAAGCACATAATCTACATAACCAATACCAGTCGGATTTACCTCTTTAGGCATCCCTTGTATCTCAAACTCAACAACATCTTTTGTCTCAGCATCCCAGCTTGCTTCTCTAAGCAATTCGTCAATAAACAGATTTCGGGTTTCCGCTTCAGTATATGGATTTGCAGGTGTCGCGATATGTTGTCTTGCTTCTTTCCTTTCTTTTATTTCTTCCAGTTCCTGCTTCACACGTGCAAGTTCTTCCTCCTTCTCAAGTAATTTTCTTCTTTCCTCGGCTAACTGTTTTTGTTGATTGTCATGTTCCTTTTGTAGTGCATGCAATTGAGCAATAGTCCTTTTACCATTTCCTGTTTTAGGAATAAAGTTTTCATTGAATTTATCAGGTTCGACGGGTGTTTCTGTATAGATTCTTGATAACCAGCACAGAAATCGATGAAGAAATTTGAGTGAAGAAACAGCAGAATACTGTGTAACCTTTTTCCCATGAACTGCATTGTTTCCTTCTTTTCGGATGAAGCTAAGCTGCTTATAAATGCTTGGAGGTATAATGTCTTTAAAGGATTGCTCATACATACAAGCTGAAAGGGTAGTTTCATAAGGTTCCACCAGATCGGCATCGTTTTCGTATAACCAGTTAACTATTTTCTCGAGAGCCAATCGGGAATAAAATGCTGAAGTTACAGGAGCTGTTAGGGCATACTTCTCAGCTTCTGCAGCAGTTTCCGCAATTTCCTGCCATGTATGAAGTATGAAACTGAAATTTGAATTCATGCTTTACTAACTTAAATTTTAATTCTCGGTAACCTTATTCTCAGTTTCTGTTATAACAGCTTTTATTTCTGTAATGTATTAAAAAATCTACTTTTTTTAACTAATGTGTTTTAAAACTGTTCCATTTGGTTTTCAGAATACCTGCAAGTGCTACTTCCATGAAGTATAAGTCGTAATCCTGTTCAACAGGATATAAGAAAACATTGAAAGATAATATTTTTTGCCGCTCAATCTCAAGTAGATCATCAGGAAATTCCGCACGGTTTTTCTCGTTTTTATTCTTTTTATTTGCCATTAAATAGGCATGGGTGCACTCATTATGTTGTTTACCCCACCCATGCTGACGCAACCTCCTATACACAGTCCTTGATATTCCAACATATACCGGAATTATTTCATTACCGATCTTTTCGCCAAAAAAATACAGTCCTTTGAACTCGTTGTTCGATTTGCTTTTTGCAGATAAGCGTGCATTTGGCTTGTAATCTTTCATCTGAAATATCTTTACATTTCGACAAACTTTGCCTGATTTTTCTTCATATAAATACCAAGTGTTGAACAATCCGGGGTATTAAGTTCTTTCTTGACTTGTATTGCCAGTTTTTCAACTTCTTTCAGAAGCTTGTCTAGACTGACTGGATAAAGTTCATTCCAAGTACTCATATTATTTTGTCCACGTTACACAATTTATAACACCCCCCTTTTCAGCCAATTTTGAGGCTTCAATACTCACAACTTCACGTGCATATGCACTCTGAAGAATTTCAAATGCCTGCTTATATGCGTTATCCTGACCTTCAAAAACTGGCATAACTATTTTATCAGGTAGCTTTAGAAAGTTAATGTATTCCCCAACCCCCGAATTATCCGATATATTTTGATGCACGGTACAGGTTAAGGGAATAGATTTAAACCCGGCTTCTTCTAATGTTTGGTTGAAATTCTGTTTCCACAAATTAAATTTAGCTTGTGTATATTCCGATTCCTTCTCCTTCATATGTTTATCCATTCCTGCCAGATTGTTCACCAATACCCGGTTATCATCAATAAACCGGACCATACCATCCACATGCCCGGTAAAATCCCATGGATCGGAAGGGATGACTATTAAGTCATCCAGTTTCAACAGCTCTTTAATTTGATCATAGACATAGGGTCTGCCCTTACTCCAAACAGTGTGGTTTTCATAAAATACCTTATCCGATATTATCCCTCTCTTGCCATGAATTTCTATTGCTCCCCCATCCATGATTATATCCTGCGCCTTATCATCCAGTACCGGAATATCTAATGCATGACAAATGGCCAACTGATCGGGGATGGTTTTTTCATAAGAGGAACGACCCACAATATAGGAAGGCAGATAGCAAAACAATACATAGGTGCCATCAGTAGCTTTTACCGGCATATAATCGCGGCACCACTCATTATTGGCAAGGAATTTATCAGGAATCTGGACTATTTCATTTTCCAGTGCATTCAACTTTTCAACGATTTCTTTTCCCCGAATGGTCTTTTTCAAATAACCTGATATGTAAATGGTTTGGCTCATGCTTTCTAATTACTCAATTAGTTGTCCATCCAATGGATGCACGTTTTATCCGCCGAAGCCTCCGGCGAAGGCGGACTGCAACAAACTCTGAAATAGATCCTCGCTTTTTTGTAGACTTTGCTGGGCGAGTTGTTTTTGACTATTGATTTCATTAACTGATTTAGAAAACTTCCTCTGTGCTTGTATTGATGGAATCAGGATAGGAATCGGTTTGATATTTTTTAAAGTCAATCGTTTAATTGCTCCTCCGACCATTCTTGTAATTATTTTAGATTTTACTGTATCATGATTTAGCCAGAAGCATAAGTACTGAGGTTCTAATAATTGTCTATTTGTTCTTAATAGGGCTAAACTAGATAACATGCTAAACTCAAAATCAAAGGAATTCACAACTGCAATTCCAGTTGTAGCTCCATCTTTTATGTATAGTACATCGCCATTTTTGGGATCACATCTTTTGTATATTTCTCTATGATCTTCATAGGAAATATAGGTTGGATTAGACTCAAAATCAACTTTAAAAGGTTTTACATGTTTTGCAGTAACATAAGGAATCCCCTCATCTGTATTTGGAGGTGAATGATGTGTGCCATCAGTAATTTTTTCGCATACATCGCCTAGTTGTTTTATCTCCCACTCCTTCGGATTTGTAACCGGATCCCCAAACATATCCAAAAACAGCGATTGGGCCAGTTGGTTGTATTTTTGAATGATCTGCCGGTCGATTTCACAGAGGGACTGCGCTTTGTCTAGTATGGCTGCTATTTTTTGCTGGGTAGGGAGTGGGGGAAGGGGGATCTGAATTTCCTTTATTTTCTTTACAGAAAGGTGTTTAACTGTAACAAATGGAGTTGTATCCTCAATTAATTTTAATTCTTTTGGTAAGATATGCAGCAAATACCGTGAACTTATTACACCACTCTTAGGAACAATCTTGCATACTCGCTGATTTAATAATGCTTTGCCACCTTTCCATTCTGCTAATCTAAATTCACCGTCCATGGCCACTAAAAAATCCCCTTTTTGCACAATAAATTCTTCCAGAAAATCACCAGTGTAATATGTCTCGGTTTGACTCCCACCAACATCCCTTATTCGAATAATTGGTGTTCCTTCTCCTTTCTGATTAAAAAATTCAGATTTAAAAGCATAACCTGAAATTATCTCAACACTTTCTCCCAGTATCACAATAAATCCTCCAATTCTTTAAGTGCTTCCATTCTCTCCTGATCCAATTGCTTTATTCCTTTTTCAACACAAATCCCCTTATCATCATACTTACCATTAATAATCTCTTTGGGAGTATCGTATTTCACCTCCTTATACTCAATCTCCTTATACCGGTTAATGGATAAATCCCATGCATTGTCTTTGATTTCCTGGAAGGGAACCATAAAACTGTGTTTGGTTCGCTCCCTCGTGTCTTCCTTTTCCTGGTTTTTCCAGCGGAGTAGGATATCGGCTATATTGCATTTACCAAAAAGTGCTTCAGCAACTTTTTCAGGCTGACAGAAACTGTCCTCCATCTGCTCCTCGCTGAGCAAAGGGGTACGTTTATCGTCCAGGGAGAATCCATCAGCCGTCATATCGTAAAACCAAACCTTATTGGTGCCTCCGGAATTGGTTTTGGTAAAGAGCAGTATGGCAGTACTAACCCCGGCATAGGGTCTGAATACACCACTAGACATAGAGATCACTGCATGTAGTTGCTGCTTTTCTACAAGCTGCTGGCGTATCTGTTTATGGGCATTGCTGCTTCCAAACAATACGCCATCCGGTACGATCACGGCACACCTGCCACCTGTTTTTAAAATACGTAACATAAGGCCCAGAAATAGGAGCTCCGTTTTTTTAGAATCCACAAGATTCGTAATGGTCTTATCAACCACTTCTTTATCAAGACTGCCTTTAAAAGGAGGATTTGTCAGCACTACTGAAAAAGCTTCACTCACATCGCTATTTTGTTCGCTTAACGAATCTCTGGCAATAAGCGTTGGGTGCTCAATACCATGAAGCATAAGGTTCATGGCTCCAATACGCATCATGCTGGGATCAAACTCCATGCCCGTAAACATGCTTTCATTAAAATGTTTAAGGAAAGCATCCTTATGAAATTCCTCGGTATGGTATTGGTTCATATATTCCCCAAAGGCACATAAGAAACCGGCAGTGCCCATGGCAGGGTCACAAAGGGTATCTTCCGGCGTTGGATTGATCATATGAACCATCATCCGGATTATGTGTCGTGGTGTTCTAAACTGGCCATTCTTACCAGCTGAAGCAATTTTGGAAAGAAGGTATTCATAGAGGTCGCCTTTCACATCCTTGCTGCCCAGACCATATTCCGGTTTTTCAAAAATACGGTCAATGGTCTGCACGGCTTTGTCCAGCAGGCGTGGACTGGAAATCATAAAAGTGGCACCCTTCATATGTTTACCAAACTCGCTGCCTTCAGCGCCCAGGCTTTTCATAAAATCAAATACACTCATATCAGAAACCAAGGGTTTTATAAACAGGTTAAACATGGTTTCCGGATCTTCATTCTTAAACGAACTCCAGCGCAGGCGTTGCTGGTCATCCCTGTAAATAGGTTTTTCAATAGGCTGCCCGGTACGGTTCGCTTTCTTTTCTTTTAGCGATTGAATTTCATCCAATCGTCTAAGGAATATAAGGTAAGAAACCTGTTCAATTACCAGTAATGGATTGGATAGTCCGCCGGTCCAGAAATCATCCCAGAGTTTGTCTACTTCTGTTCTTAATGAGCCTGTAATCATAATTAGAGTTTTAAAATTTTATTCTTCAATTTGTTTATCGGGTAGCTCAAGCACATTAGATGTTTCAAGTTCTTTCCCTGCTATTCCTTTTATAGAACCAAATAGAGCTGAAATATTTTCCTGCACTACCCAAATATGTTTTTCCCTTAACGCCCAAATTTTATGAATAGCTTTTTTCTCGGCATTAAGCTGGTTAATCATCTCATCGTAGTTCTCTACAATTCGTTTGATATTTTGCACAAATTCGTTACTTGTTAAATAATTATAGAGTAACTCCATTTTATCTCCTTTATTTTCCTGCGAAATCTTCACTGAGTGCGATTTAATGAGCATTTCTCTTAACACAAAAGAAAGACTTTTTACTTCATGAAAACCACAAATCCAGATGCCATTTTTCGCCCCGAATCTATCCATATAACCTGGGTAAGTTTCAGTCACCAGTACAGCAATATCAGCTTTGCAATTCACTTGATCTTGTTTAAGCTTATCAATCCAGTCGTTTGCAAAATTTTTGGTTCGCTTACTCTCATAAACAATAGTACCGCAATCCTGCTGCATTGTATTAATCACACTTTGTATACAATCAGCACCTCTGACTCCTTTTGGCACCTCAAGAATCTTATCAAATGGGTATGTTTTAGCTAATAATTCTTCTAGTGCTAATTCCTGCACTTCACCCTGCAATTGCATAGATCCTTGCTCAGCTTTGCGTTTCAAGTCTTCAGCTATCTTTTTAGTGTCATCGATCTGCTTCTGGAGTTGTGCTCTTTCAAGTTCAAAACTTTCCCGTTCTTTATTTTTGGCTTTCTCCTCTATTTCTTTTTGCCTTTCCAGCATGGTTTTTTCCATCTCAAGTTTAAGATCTTCTTGTTTTTCCTTTAGTTCAGCTTCCTTTTTTAGCAGATCAACTTCCTTTTGTTTTAGGATTTTGTTCTCTTCCTTACGTTGCGTGTTCTCTTCCTCCAGCGATTTTATCTTGGCTGCAAGTTCTTCCTCGGCTTTCTTTTTCGCTTTCTTTTCAAGGTTCTCTCTTTCCTCTTTTACTTTGGCGTTTACTTTTTCCTGGAACAGCTCATTCTCCTTCTTTTTCATTTCCTCAAAAGCAGCTTTATCATTGATAAGAGCTTGTTCCTGGCTATCAAGTTTTAATTTCATCGCAGTCAGTTTCTTCTGGTATTCCTGCTTGAGTTTTTCTTCTGCCTGGTGTGATAACACATCCTGCACATCAATTTCAAAACCACATTCGGGACACTTAATTATTGATTGATTTTCCATGATAAATACTTTTAGTTAGATTTAACGGTACAAATTTAAACGTGATGTGTGCAGTGTATCTGCATAAATATTAATAATTTTTACAAGCTTTTTTTAATCGTTCGGAAATCTTTTCCTTTAAACTTTCTGGTTGTATCACTTTTACCTTTTCACCAAAAGAAAGTAATTTCATCTCCAATTCATAATTTGGGATTATTTTTAATGTAACCTTCAACTCACCGGATTCAAGTTTTGTATGTTTTTGCGTAGGATGTAAGGGTTTCGTGGCAATGTAATCGGCCTGCTCTTTTGAAAAAAGAAGATCAACTCCTTCTGGCATACAGTTATCATAAGTTGTTACGCCAATGATATCAAAAAAGTGATCCTCCCAGTCAATGGTACTATCAATATATTTAGATGAGATTTCTTCAATTGACAGAATTCGATCCAGTGCCAGGTTGCATGCTGGTTTATCAAGTTCCTCATTTAACCCAAAAGCAAACCATCGGTTATTATATTGCTTAAGAAAATGGGGGTGAAAGCTTAAACTATATTCCTCTTTATTAAAAGGTTTATAACAAATCTTTAAAACTCTTTTATTGACAATGGCATTGAAGATGGGTTGAATATAATCATATCCCGTATAGTCAACATTGGAATCGTAAGCCATGACTTTTCGCTCGGTCTTGCCAAGTTTAAAATGAGAGGAAAGCATAGGACCAATTTCATTCATCCATTCGAATTGGGGGGCACCCTCAAATCGTTGAAGAATAGAAATGGTGTTTCTCAATTGTTCTGCTTCCGTATCATTCAGAGGACTATTATGTATTGAAAAGTCCTTATCCTCATACCGGTAATAGTGCTTCTTCACAGCATCATGGTGGGCCACAATTGGAGCAGAATACCCTGCTTCAGATTTCATGAAACGAATATCATCTCTCAATTGACGGGTTTTTATTCCGGTACTACCCGGTTCAAAGTCAGTGATCGCTTCATTTACTATCTCAAGGAGGTCATCAAAATAGTATTTCCTGCCAAAGTTACTAAAGCACTTATCTAGCGTATTGTAACGCAATACAGCATTCTTATTTGTTGCCATTTGGTAGCATTAATGAAATCTGAGAGTTTAGTTTATTAAAACAATTAAAGGTATAAAAAAACTAATTTGTGTGCAGATAGGTTGCACAATATATATTTTATTTTGCTTGTGATTTAATCCAATAAGTATGACTGAATCAGGTTCGACAATAATATACAATTATCTGCACTTCAATCGTCCAACACAGGAACAGAAAGATGTTCTGAAGGCATTGGAGAATTTTATCAGCAAGGAAAATCAGGATGATTTTCTAATACTTTGTGGTGCAGCAGGAACCGGGAAAACATCTGTGACAGCAGCATTTATTGGTCTATTAAACACATTGGAGATTCCTTATAGAATTGCTGCTCCAACAGGTAGAGCAGCTCGGATACTTGGTAGAAAAGCTAATACATATGCTTCAACGATTCACTCTCTGATCTATAATCCTGTTCAGGACGATAAAACGGGGAAAGTGAAATTCAAATTTAAAAGAAAATTTGATATTGATCAGACTTTTTATATTGTAGATGAAGCCTCGATGATACAAAAAAATGTTGATCAGGAGGCTATGCTTTTTGAAGTGGAAAACGGCTTAATTTTCGATCTTGTCAGATTTATTAAAGGAGCAAACCCAAATAATAAAATCATTTTTCTGGGCGACCGTTACCAATTGCCACCTATCGGTGAGTTGCAATCCTATGCATTAAACAAAGACTATCTTATGAAAGCATACAACCTAACAGGCACAGCTCATTTACTTACAGAAGTAAAAAGACAGGAAGATGGCAGCTATATTTTAGAGAATGCAATAGAAACTCGCAAAGCTATTGACAGAAAGGAAAGACAATATCCAATAAAAGGGAGTCAAAGCAGAAATATTTATTCGGCAGCAGACAATTATGTTGCAGACATTAGATCAAAAGGACTTGAAAATTCTGTTGCAATCGGAGTATCTCATAAAGCAAATAATTTTTTTAATGATTTAGTAAGACAACGAATCTTTAAAACAGCTAGTAAAATACTTGAAGCAGGCGAACTGCTAATAGTAACTCAAAATTGGCGTCGCAACGGCATTAACCTCTATAATGGTGATCATGTAGAACTTTTAGCGGTTGATTGGGACATCCAGGAGCAGGTAGCTGGTCTGCATTTCGTTGCGGTTAAGATTAAGTTACTGTTTAGCGAAAAAGAAATCATTGTTGATGATTATATATTGTTAGAATCCATTACCTCGCCTGGTGGCAGAATAAATATTCATTCAGAGAATGAACTAAGGCATGAGCGTTATACAAAAAATCCTCGTTTCAGAGAGAGTAAAATGCCATGGGATGATCGTTACGTGGGCGCACTCAGACTCATTTATGGCCATGCAATAACCTGTAACAAAGCACAGGGAGGAGAATGGAACAAGGTATTCATTAACACTTTTGGTATACCCTCTTTAAAATGGCAATACACCGCTGTAACAAGGGGCATTACTGAGATTGAGAAATTTTAAGAATAACGTCACATCTAGCTTAGCACTAATTACATTAACTTTTCAATATATTTATCACCCAAGCTATTTAACATAATACACTTTATCTAAATACTCTTCCATTCCCCTTTTTTAAAGCTTAATCCTTTTTCATAATGAAATACATTAAGTTCATTTTTATACGCTTCCGGGAATCTATTGTAATCATCTTCATCCTTTTTCATTTCCACAAACCAGTTTAATTTATGTCTGAGTTCTATATGAATCCTATGCTCATCATAATCTATCTGATGATACACATTACATACTTCAAAATAGGTATACCTGAAAAAAGGATATAGAAAATAAAGTTCCATAACTTCACCAACCCTGGGGATAATATCCAATTACATATTCTCCACAAATAGATATTTATTATATCTGTCTTTTACTGATAATGAATACATTGTAGGTTCAGGGCGAATCGGTTTCCTTTCGTCATCTCTTAAAAATTCAATAATATCATCATAGACTTGCTCAAGATACTTACGCACTTTAGTAGGGCTTATTTTTAATTGCTGAGCTACATCCTTAACAGGAACTATTATATTATCACTAAAAATCTGCTTGATTTTAAGCACTTCCTCAAGGAACGAATTGTATTCATGATATACCTTTAAGAGCTTATTTACAACCCCTCTCTGATATTTTAGTCCATGAAGGAGCTGAGGTGTTTTAATCTTTTCATCAAACATTATTTTAAGGTTTTGATGCATTGAGAAGTTATGAAAAAGAATCCAAACTTGATTAATTTTGCTTTTAGAATACATACCACCATGGACGAAAAGACATTCTATAAAAATCTGCTTGAAAAAACAAAAGAAGTATTTCTGACCAGTCAAACTTATAAAGAGCATGGAGAAAAAAACTGGAATTATGCAGTCTGCGATACTCCTATTCAGAAAAATACAGGAATATTCTTTGGTTTAAACTGGGGAGGTAAAGACATTGATAAGCAATCCACTTATCCTGAGCGTATCAAACCTCGGAACTGGAATTTTATTACCCATAGCAGAGCATATTTTCGTGAGTATTTGAGGAAAGAAATTGAACAATTGAACTATTCCAATTTATGTTTTTTCAGAAGTCCAAAGGTACATCAGCTAATTAGTAGCGATTGGGAATTAGCCATTCCGCTATTCCGGAAGTATGTTGATTATATCAATCCGCCATGGACTCTTATGCTGGGGAAACCAAATCACTTATGGGAGAAGCATATTGAAAATAAAAATTATAAGGAATTTCATGACAATAAGTATAACAAAACCGTTTACGGATACACTGGCTTGCTATTTGGTAAATATCCATTTGCAGCTGTCCCACACCCACAAGCTAGAGTATCCTCAGAAACTCGTAAAGAAATTTGGAAATGTGTAGTTAAAGAAAATAGATCATTCAAATCATACAATCAATTGGGTAAATTACCTAGTTATTAATATCTATATGAACAAGTTGATATCACTTTCACTCGTAACAACAAATACATGAATTACTTTTGTGAACACAATTTGGAGAGGAAAGCAGGCTCAAAAGAAATATCGACTTTTTTTGACTATTTATGTCAATATACAATTACATATCTGAAAAAGTATTATGATAATTTTCCTAAAGAGCTTAAAGAACACGGCTTTGAATATGGTGAACAGCAACTAAAGACTTTTTTGACTCTTTCACTTGGTAAATTAACTAATCATTATTTTATTCAAGAAAGTCCAATCGATAAGAAATATTTTGATAGTAAACATAAAACTCATTCAACTTCTTATGGTAGAACTGATTATTGGGCTACATATAAAAACTCGTCATTTTTGATTGAAGTTAAGAATGGTTGGATAAGGTATCATTCAAAATTTAATGATTTTACTTTCTATAGTTATTTAACAAGTTTATTAAATAAATCAATGGAGCAAATCAATGATGTCGACAGTAAGATGATATATAAATATTCATTGAGGTTGTTTGGATTAGGATTAGTTGTTGCTCCGATTTTTTATAACGTTAAAATAAGTGATGAGATACCAGTCTTAATCTTAGATAATAAAATAAGGGACACTTTAACATATAATGCATTTAAAATGGGTTCAAATATTTGTTCTTTCTGGAAGCTACCAGAAAATTACATCAAACCTCCTGAAATTTATGATAATAAAAAGTTTGGTATTTTAGCATTAGCGTTTATTGGTAGATACAAGAAATTCACAAAAAAATAGCACAACCAACAACAAGCGATTTGAATAGGATAAAATTCTGTTTAACAATCCCAAAGCTATTAAGACATTATTCGAATTTACTCAAGTTCCACTAAAAACAATAGTATTATTTATTATTGTTAGGTTTAAAAATTCAGGAAAACCAGAGTCACCTTAATATTTTGTCAATCATCAATTAATTTCATAATTTGCTTTTTCCTTGATTGTGTAATTTGATAACTTTTCTTACTTTACTCATATCTGTCAATTTATTGTCCATAACTTGTACATTTTGAAATAAATGCACGAAAATACGACCTTGACAATATGAAAAAGAATCTAAATTTAGGTAGTCACTTTGCTCTGGTGAAGGTGGTCAGTTTGCTCCGGCGCCAGGTGGTCAATTTACTCCGGCACGGGGTGGTCAATTTCTACCGGCGTAGGGTGGTCAATTTATCCGATTTTTGCACGAAATAAACAATTAATAACAATTTCTCTGATCAATGAAATTTGAATTCATTAATTCCGTAAAAAACGGAGTACAATTTAATTTTTTGCGGAAATAGGGGTTGTGCAACAGTTACCATTGTTAGCGGCTTTTAAATGTTCAGTATATATATTTTTATTCAAAATATTCAATCTCTCTAATAGTAATATTTTTTGGTAAATCCGTTTCATATGAAGTTTTTTTAATCCAATTATCATTATTATCAAACTCATACTTGTAGATTATTTTAAAAGTGATATCTGAGTTAATATTATATCGATAATATTTTACTTCGTTACCTTTATCATCATAAATATATTTCCAGTTATGATGGTCTTCATATTTACTTTTTCTACCCTCTTCAATTAAGTTATCGTCTTTATCATATTTGTATATTTCTATAAAATCGATTTTATTTTCGGAATTATAAAAACTTTCTTTTATTAAATTTCCATTTCTATTAAATATAGAAACGTTCATGCCACTGTAACTTCCATCAAGATTATATTTCTTTTCTTTTACTCTTTTACTTGAATATACATATTCACTTCGCCAACAGTCGCCTTTTGCATCACAATGTTTTCTCTCAATAAGCTTATTATTACTATCATATTTATATAAATATTTCCCATAACCTTCAAGTATACTATCTGAACGATATGTACCTTTTTCTATAAGTTTATCATTTCTATACTTATAAATTGTTGTAAATAAATTATCACCAAGCACTTCCAAACTTTCTTGTCTATAAAAGTTTTTTGCTTCAACTAAATTTTTATAGTTGTATTTATAAGTACCTTTTGTTAAAATTTTGTCATTTCTATCATAATCAATACTTTCTATTAGATATCCTTTGCTATTATATTTGTAAGTTGTTTTTTTCCAAGAACTTATATATGGTCTTTTCCCCCCATTCAAATAATATTCTTTCTCAAACTCAATTCTCAAAGTAGTCATTCCATTTTCGTTGAATCTACAATAGTAATTTTCCCCTACTTTCATTCCTTGAGAAATCTCTCCTAACTTATCTTGAGCCAAATACGATGTCTCTTTTAAAGATTTCACTTTGCCAGATAATCCAAAGCTCTCTATAGTTCTATTAAACTCAGCATTTTCTAAAGCTTCTTCCTCAAAACTTTTAAACTCAATTTTACTTCGACAACTAGAAATCAACAATACAGTAAGAAATAAAATAAAAAATGGTGTCTTCATAAAGTATGTTTTCATAAATATCATTTATACAATGCTAACACCAAGCAGCCTAATTGCCGCTAACCTATCTCCCGTGGAACAACAGAGTATATGCACCGGCTGTTACCTGCTGGGCTTATATGGATATTGCAATCAAAAAGGTAATTCATCAGCATCATAGTTTTTATAATCAGATTTGCTTCTAATTTTTTGTAAATATCTCTCTCTGTAACCTTTTCTATACATGTCTTTTGCTTCTTCGTATGTCCAACTAGGGACTCTTTTTAACTGTTCGATATTGTCTAGGTTTATATTACTTAGCTCAAATCCTATTCTTGATTTAATTCTATCAGCAACATATTTACAACAAGAATCCGGTTGTAATACTACTTGTTCTTCAGCAAATTTAATTTGAATATAACCTTCACTTGTAATTTCATGTGTTCGAGATGAGAAAACCTTTCTTGAATACGGAGAAAATACTTCTTCGTCAGAGAAAAATGGAATTCCATCTTCATTGTTGTAATAGTGGATGGGTGTGCCATTTTTTAAGGTATAAGGTTCATCAATTTCAATTGCTATAGCGAGGTTTTCATTGTCAAAGAAAAGAGCAAGGTCTGGATTGAATGTGTGTCCATTTTTACAATTTATCGGGGGATTACGATAAACTTCGCAGTCAAAGAATTTCTTCAATTGTTCGGTAAAGAATTCTTCGCTAGCACCTCTTTTACCATATCCTTGAGTAAGTTTGAACTTATAATTAGCTAATCTTTTTTTAATTAGTTCAAATTTCCAAGTATCATCTCCATAACTGATAGAATTATCCAACTCCTTTTCAGCTTCAGCTTTATCTTGATTATATCTTCTAACATCTGCAAGGTATTTAGCATAATCTGTTTCATAAGTTTTTAATCTTTTACTATGTTCAACTTGTGAAGTTGCTGAAAATACTATCCATAAACCAATTGTAATTACAACTCCAATAGGCAAGGAAATACTTAATGATACAATACCAGAAAATACAATTGCAGATATTACATAAAATACTAAACCAATCAAACAGCCCTCATATGTTTTTTGTCTCGTAGGTTTAGTTGGTTCTTTTGGAGGATTATCATCGATCTCTGAAATATATGATTTTGGATCGACATTTTCTGTTATCGAATGTGGTAAAGAAATATAAGGGTAGCTAAACATTTTTGTTTGAAATTATTTAATCTAACGTACTGGGTTTTCTATAATAATCTGATTCAACAAAATATTCTTTACCTTCGGTTTTTGGATAAATGATTATATCAACTAGTTTTAACTCAAATTTGTTATTCTCCTCGATTTCAATCTCTTTTACAAGAATTCTCTTGTCAATGATAAAATTTATTATGTCCAATTTTAACTGGTTATAGTTATCTTTACTAGGTTTAAACTGATAAAGTCTTTTGCCTTTACCGTGATAGGTTCCAGTGATATTTCCAAAAAAGAATTTATATCCTAGAATAATACAATCAACTTTATCTAAATCGTATTCAACTTTCCTTTTATTTTCATCTAGTTGTTCATCTTTATACTCAGGAATTGACATATCGTGGCAATTAAATAGATATCGCCATTCATTTTCATGTTGCCAATCATTTGATTTTACATTTGTCACGTAGAGTAATTCCTCTAAATCTATCCTAATGCTCTGGGGACTAATTGGAAGATAGCTGTCTGTATAATTTATAGGGAAAGGACCAAGTATCTCATTTTTTAAAAATAGGTTATTCTTAAATCTGATCGAAAATCCTTTATGATTATTATAATATGACCACATAAGCATATTTACTGGATTGCTCGAGAGAGACATAATACCCCAATCTTTAAAAATGAGATTCCAGAACAGTGTTAAAAATCCATCAAGGAGTTCTTCTTTGTCATTTCTAAATCTGTAAGCTATATACTGTTTTATCTCATCATCGCTCATCTGAGAGCTTGGATTTGAATACCTTAGATTCTTCGTGTACAATTTTACGAGCTGTCTCTCTGAGAATTCTTTTAAATCTACCAGTTGACGACATGAGTCAAAAGGATCGTTTAATATCAATGGATGTGAGAAGTATAAATAACTCTTTAGTAAGGCATCGGCATTATAATCGTTTAAACTAAAATATTTTACAAAATAGTCTGGAAGAGGTATCTCTTTATTAGGAATTACCGAAGCAACACCTTTTTTATTGATATATGTCCAATCATTAAACGTCATATTCTCTTATTGCAGTTCAGCGCTCACCTTGCAGGTAACCCCGTTATATGTTGCGTTTGGCAATTTTGAAATGCGTTCTTATCCACCGGCATTAAACTTGATTAAATGAAACCAAGCCTAAATTTTGTACGCCGCACCAAATGCAATATACCATGTTGGCAGCTGAGCTTTATTTATTATTTTTTAATTTAACCTTTTAGCGGGTTTTGTATAACTTTTTATACTTTCAATTTCAATGGCTAGTCAATGGCAAATAAGCGCGTTTACCTATCATAATGTACTTAGTTGAAGCTTTTATTTTGGATTTTAATTTAATCATTTCTAATAACTGAAACAAAAGCTTCGATGGCGTTACAGGTTTGCACTAACCTTTACATTAGACTCATCGTCCTATTTGCTATACCCATTATTGTAGCATGTTATTTTTCAATTATTGGTTTGTTTTTAATCAATACCCAACCTTCCTTATTATTTTTATGTTTTATTCCTCGACCTCCAATTTCAACCAGCAACCTTCTACATTCTTCAAAAGTAGTTCCGGTTACCATGGATAAAGTTTCCATTGTTCTTCCATCTCTATAGTTTTGGTCATTCAATAAAGAAAGTAGAAGTTTCTTTCTAGGTCCATTCAGTTTTTCTTCTTCCCTTTTCTCTTTAAATTCAATTAGTTTTTTAGGACCAAAATATGATGTCCAAAGAGTGCCAATCACTCCCAATATTCCGCCAATTAACCCACCAATTAATGAATTTACAATTGGGTAATCCCATATTTCCTTTGGTTCAACTTGATTTTCTTGTGCAAAGAGAATTGTTGGGATAATGATAAGTGATAAAATAAATATCTTTTTACATTAAATTATTTTTCCACTCATTAAGAACATTAAACACATTATTTGTATTTGAAGAACTTGTTGAGTTTAAAACAGATGATTCAATTCTGTCAGTTAATATGTGTCCATAGGATTCATTAAAGTATTTATGAGCATTTTTACCATTAAAAATTACTTTCCTAATTTCTACATGTTCCAAAAAAAATAAATCAAAATCATTTTTTATTTCGTTTCGAATATCCTTATCTAGATTACCTTTTCTGGCACAAAATTTTAATACATCCCACAAGGCGATTCTGTTTTTTTTGAGCAGTTCTATTTTTTCAGGATATGATATTGTTTCTTGTACGGGTTGAAAAAAGTCAAAATCATCTTTGAAAACCCTAAAAATAATATCCCAAAAATGATTTTTTGGATGTGCGTAATATTCTCCTTTTTTTAGTGATTCAATACCAGGCATCGTTCCAACAATCAAAATCTGACTGTCTCTATTTTCTATTGAATTAAAGGACTCTACTCTCATTTTTTTATGTGCTACAAGTAGTCAATAAAGTGAAAGGTAGTTTAATTTTCCTTGTGTCTTTATTCATGATAATTTGGGTTTTGTGGGACTTTTAGCGGTTAGTATTTGAAGCTTAGCATCCCACAGGGTGCTATGATTTCATATACACTGTCAGATGACGATTTTTTCTTTGGCTCTTAAAAGTGAAATTTAAAGTTTATCCATTGTATCGGATATTTCTTCATGAATGCTTGTAATCTTTCCAAATTTCTTCTCTCGAATTATTTCATCAATGTGGTTTCATGTTTAGAACATGTGAAACGACATTTTCATTTATTTCGCATTCTTCCTTTTGCATCTGGCACTGCTCGTTTACCTGGAGCAATTGCAACCATTCGTCCATCTGGTCCTTGAACACCTCTATAACCTGGTCTTATAGCAACCATTCTTCCATCAGAGCCCTGAATTCCTCTAGCTCCAGCTGGTATTTCAACCATCCTTCCATCGCTACCTTGAAGTCCACGTGAGCCAGATTTTATTGCAACCATTCTGCCGTCAGAACCTTGCAAACCGCGACCTCCTGACGGAATAGCAACCATCCGTCCATCACTGCCTTGTAAGCCACGACTGCCTGGCGGGATTGGAACCATTCTACCATCCGAACCTTGAAGCCCGCGATGTCCATCAGGAATGACTATTGCCATTCCATCACTTCCTGTTAGTTTTCTTTTCATATTATTTCACTCTTTATTTAATTCGATTGTCATCTAACAATTGCGTAAAAGTTATTATTTACATTTATTCCCATCATAGTTTTTTTATAACCTTATATGCCTATAGAAAATTACAAATATTTACTGTAAGATGCAAATTGTCCAGTGGACTTTTGATTCTTATAAGTTGGGTTTTGTGGGACTTTTTTCATGCTTTTTATTTAACGGTAAATTGTATGAGTAGTGGCAGATTGCGCGGCCCTTTCCTGTCAAACCGTGATGAAGTTTGAGCGGGCTACAAACCTCAATAATTTGCACTTCACCTGCCATTACTTATACAAAATGTTAGCTGTAGTTTGTTTCGCCTCTATATATAAATTTCACAAATTCCATAGCTAAATGTTGAGACAATTCAGTTATCATTTCTTCTGTTATAATCTTTTCGTGTCCATATTTTACTTTCCAAATATCATCTACGCATTTTGATATCAAATCGCTTAGAGCTTTGTCATTTTGTTCTTTTAAACCAATTTGAACTACCCTGTCCATTTTCTCGGTTATGATTGGATAATATTCAGTTGATATTACAGGAAGTTTTTTAAATTCCTCAGTACTAATTTTTAAGTTTATTTTCTTTTCGAGTGTCTTTTTATGTTTTAAATCATAACAATAAGTCGAACTTATTTGATTGCCGGTATAATCATCTGACAATAAAACTAAAAAAGAATAACTGCTAAAAAATTCAATATAGGCAATGACATTTTTGTTGCCTTTGTTAGATTGTATATGAATTATATGACATATTTCTTGTCTTTCCTTTCTATATTTTTTTTTTAGATAGAAATGTTTACACAATTCATTTTTAGAATTATTTTTAAGAATATTAATGGTGTTTCTGAAAGGAAGAAAATTCTTACTGGTATGAATACAATAGTTTAAGCCTATCTTAGTAATTCCGTTTAAAGCTTTTTCTCCTCCAATCGTCTGTGTTATTTTTATTGGCTCCTTTAAATATGAAGTTTCCAATATTGATTTTTTGACTATTTCTTCAATATCAATTTGAGGGAATTTTCTGCCTAAACCTTTTAAAATTTGCTTTAGTTCTTTTTCACTTCTAGCCTTTATGTTTAATATGACTTCATTATCTTTATTTATCGTTTCGACTGAAGGTTTTGCATAATAAGGTTTTCCTCCTACAAGTAAATGTATTTCTTCTCCGCTGTCTGTTTTTGCTCCTTTTAATTTTGGATGATTACCTCTGTCTCGGTCTACATTAAGAAAACTACTTAAAAATAAAAGCTGTTTAGATAATACACTATCAAAACTATCTCCAAATTCCGAATTACATTTTTTACATAACAATTCTTTGGATTTTAATTTACCACCAATTGCGTTTAATAAAATGTGTTCTTCACTAACATTTTGTTTAGTGATTTCTTTTTCACAGGAGTAGCATTTTATTTTCATTAGGGTTAGTTTATTAAATTGCAGCCAACTTAATAGGATTTTATATTCAGTTTCCACATAAGTATCTCATTCAAAGATAAGAATTTAAGAATTTGAGACAAGATCCTTCTATGCACTTCAGGAAATTGAGTATAAAATTGAGTTGGACGAAGCCGTATGGGCATTCTAATCTAACGTTAAGGTTCTATTTATTGCCTTATTTTTATTGTTTATCAGGCAGGTTTGATTTCCAAATAAGATCTCGTGAGATCTTATTTGATTTAGAGCAATACTCTTCCGTTACGCACCTGCCTGGCCGTTTTCTCAGGGTTTTATTTCAAAGAACTATTAATAGCTAAATAAGTTATGTGTCTTCTCCTGCACCAGGAGGTATTATGGCAAAAAACTTTAATATTCCAACTCGGCAACAGGGACAGATTCTGAAAAACAATCGGTCTGTTTGCGACCCCATGTCTTTGATTCTATGGAAAAGCTTAGCGTACTGATATTGCAAAAGGCCAAAACAACGTTTAATCTTTTGTTTTCGATGAGCCAATGATAAAATACCGTAATACCTGATTTTATAGAAATTGCCCGGCAACACATGAAGCAGGTAACGGCGGATGAACTCCAGTGTATCGAGTTGCATAATTTTCCAACGGGCACCATTGCGATAGTCTTTCCAACGAAACGAGACTATACCCTGTTGATGTGCAATAATCCTGGAATTGGAAATTGCTATCCTATGGGTATATCTGCCCAGATAGTTTAGTATCTGAGCAGGCCCGGAAAATGACTTCTTAGAATATACTACCCAATCCTTTTTATAGAGTATGGGGGTTAAAGCAGGCAGATCAAATTGGACTATTCCCCGGGTAATCAAGTCTTCAAGCATGCATAGGAATTTACCCCTGAATACCCTGGAAAGCACTTTAACCGGGGCAAAAAAAAATTCCCGGATGCAATCCATTCCATTTGATCCTCCGACAATCCTCCTGCAGATACCAGCATGTGAATATGCGGATGGTATTGCAGATTTTGACCCCAGGTATGCAAAACAGATAAACAACCTGTTTGTGCTCCAAGGAATCCCGGTTTCAAAGCAACCTGCAACACGGTTTGAGCAGAAGCTTTAAACAATAAGGCATAACAATCTTTTTGGTATTTGTATACCAACTCGTTTAACACATGCGGCAGGGTAAAGACCAGGTGAAAATAACGAACCGGAGGCAGTGATGATACCAACTGATCCACCCAACCCTGTTGTTTGCCTGCCTGACATTTAGGGCAGTGCCTGTTTCTACATGAATTATATGATATCTCCAGGTGACCACAACGATCACACTTATCAATATGTTTACCCAGGAGCGCTATGAGATCAAGCAATTTTCATTTGCAACAGTTATGCAGAACGGACATGTGATGTTGGCCAAAGACAAGCATTACTACAGTGTTCCCTACCAGTATATCCGTAAAAAGGTC
>Ga0307432_1000705_pt1 | contig 23346 bp, 18 predicted proteins | sample SalMarWE160150MG_FD_202158 | JGI IMG/M metagenome (GOLD analysis project Ga0307432, IMG submission 202158) | Salt marsh sediment microbial communities from the Plum Island Ecosystem LTER, Massachusetts, United States - WE1603-150 | ecosystem: Environmental > Aquatic > Marine > Intertidal zone >...
CCACTACCACTGGAACCTGGACAAGTAATGCAGATGGAGCCTGGGATGGAACAGCAAAAATCTGGACGGAGAACTTCACCATCACCGATGCCGATGAAGAGGTGGCTGGCGTCAATGTTACCGCTTCTGGTGCCACCGATGCCGCTGGCAATACCCAGGTATCAAAAACAGAAGTAAGTGCCTTTAGCGTTGATACCAAGAACCCAACTTGCACTATAGGGGTAGACACAGACCCAATCTATGATAGTGATTTAGTTCAGAAGGTAACCGTTACCTATAATGAGACAATGAATGCTACCCCAGCTCCAACCATCAGCTTTGCCACTACCACTGGAACCTGGACAAGTAATGCAGATGGAGCCTGGGATGGAACAGCAAAAATCTGGACGGAAAACTTCACCATCACCGATGCCAATGAAGAGGTAGCTGGCGTCAACGTTACCGCTTCCGGTGCCAAGGATGCCGCTGGCAATACCCAGGTATCGAAAACAGAGGTTGGTGCCTTTAGCGTTGATACCCAGAACCCCACAGTTACGGTCACCAGCCCCAATGGTGCCGAGTACTGGCCAGGCGGCACTACCCACAACATAACCTGGACCGCCACTGACCCCGACCTTGTTGCCAATCCTATCACCATAGAATACTCTACCGATGGAGGCACCAATTGGGTGGTAATTAATACGTCTGAGGAAAATGATGGTACCTATTCCTGGGATGTGCCTAACCTGGACAGCAGCAACTGCCTGGTCAAGGTTACCGCGGTTGACCTTGCTGGAAATAGCGGCTCGGATACCAGCAATGCTGCCTTCACCATCACCTCTGACATCGCTGCTCCGACAGTTACGGTCAACAGTCCTAGTAATGGTACTGAAAACTGGGAAGGAGGCTCAATCCACTCGATAACCTGGGCTGCTACGGATGACAAGACGCCAAGTGCCAACCTGGTGATTACCCTGGAGTACTCCAGCGATGGTGGTGCGAACTGGACAAGCATCGCCACCGGCGAAGTGAATGACGGGGCTTACCCCTGGACGGTGCCCAACATCAACAGTAACCAGTGCCTGGTCAAGGTAGTGGCTGCGGATGCGGTCGGGCACAGCGGCTTTGATGTCAGCAACGACACCTTCACCATCACCACGCCAGGGGCAGCAACTACCACCATTGCGCTATACAAGGACTGGAACCTCATCTCCCCGATGCTGTACATCCCACCGGCGAACCGAACACCAGCTACTTTACTGGCTAGTGTCCTCGGTAATGTCTCCATTGTGTGGGGAGACTACGACCCTGCTAACGGCACCTGGAAATCATATATCCCGGGTGGTCCCCCTGACCTTACTGAGATACGCGACGGCAAGGGTTACTGGATAAACATGACCGCAGCAGATACCCTCAATCTAAGTGCTCTGGGCAGCGAACTTCCTGTACCTCCAAACGCACCACCAACCTACGATGTGGTCAAGGGCTGGAACTTGATAGGCTTCAAGTCCACCACTCCCAAGCTTGCAAGTGTGTACCTGGCAGACATAGATGGCAAATATAACGTAATCTACGGCTATAACGCTACCGCCGACATATACTTCACCGTCACAAAGAGCGATAATCTCCAGCCAGGCTACGGTTATTGGATTGCCATCAATGAAGCGGGGACGATATTTCCCTCATGAGAAGGATAGATTGTGAAGTTCCCGATTAGACTGGGGAAATTCAAGAACACCAGGATACTAGCAGGAGCCTCAGGGCTCCTGCTAGCTCTGACTCTGGTTGCTGCTTACATAGCGCCGGTATCAGCTGTGCCACAGTGGCCTCATCAGTTTTGGGGCACCGTTTATATTGATAGTGTCCCTGCACCTGAGGGAACTGAGGTGATAGCCAGGATAGCGAACGTGACAGAGAATTTTACTACAGTAGTAGCTGCCAATCACACCTATGGCTGGTCGCCTGCATTTAAGGTCAAGGGAGACGACCCAGAGACACCTGAGAAGGAAGGCGGCAATAACGGCGACATTATTGACTTTTATGTGGCTGGCACCTGGGCCACTAACTTCACCTTTAAGTCAGGCGAATATAACGTGCTTAACCTAAGTGTTGAGGTAATAGCCAATGCTACCCTGGAGGGGCATGTTATCTTGACCGAAAGAGGCAGCGCTCCTTGTGGTACGTGGAGCGAGCCGTTTAATGTAACGCTTTTCGAGGCTGGTAATCTCACCCACGTTCTATGGGCTGGTAATGCCACCACCAACAATACCGGGGTGTTCACCATCACCGGTCTTACCCCGGGCACTTATGATATCGGAATTAAAAACTGGACATGCCTGAGCGAGGTGAACACCAGCGTAACGTTGGGTGCGGATAACACCACGGTGGCTGATTTTGGCATGACGCGAGAGGGAGATGCCGACAACAACGATCACATTAACATACTTGATGCCTCTTTTCTCGTCGGTGCTTTTGGTTCAAGTCAAGGTGGTCCTGGCTGGAATGCTCATTGTGACTTTAATCGTGACGAAAATATAAATATACTTGATGCCTCAGTGCTGGCAAGCAATTTTGGTCAGCACGGAGACCTGGTGTGATATCACGCAGCATTATGGAGTGTGGGACAGCCAGCTTTTACGAAGCCCGAGGTGGTGGTTTGTTTCAATGGGGGGGTTAACTTCGCCGGGAAGAGACTTTTACTTTAGCGGCAGCTGAAACAACAGAAACTGTTCCTCTGTCCCGATAACGGGCTGGTACAATAAATATTTCGTTTCCCGGGTTGGGTGTTTACTTTTGTGGCGGACTTTCATTATCATACACGGAATGAGTCAGGAGGGGGGGATACTATTCTGTGTGGTGAGGGGCCTTGAGATTGCTTCGCTGCGCTCGCAATGACAAGCAAAAAAAGTGGCAATGATAACACAGGGGGTTGTTGAATGAGATTGCTACCGCGGCTAATTACTGCTCTGCTCATCTGCCTTATGGCAATCGCGGTTCTTGCTATACCCGTTACTCCATCTTGGGCACAGCCAGTATTGCCTCATGCTTTCTATGGGAGTGTCACCATAGACGGTACGGCAGCGCCAATTCGCGCAGTGGTGGAGGCAAGGGGCACAGGCGTGTCAACCGGCATTGAAGGCAATCCGATAACCGTTACCGAGGCTGGTAAATATGGTGGACCAGATGGTTCTGACCCGCTTGTAGTTCAAGGAGATATAACTGACGGAACCAATCTAACTTTCTATGTGAACAATGTCACCGCTCAATGCTACGATGTTCAGGCTGGCGGAGAATGGTTAGATAGCTATCCCTTTAAGTCTGGCGATATCACCATTCTTAACCTTAAAGTAGGAGAGGCACCACCAATCAAGCCTGATATCTCAGTTACCCCAGCGGAGAAGAACTTCCGCGATGTTACCGTGGACTCATCAAGCTCACCACAGACGTTTACTGTGCGCAATGCGGGCTATGCCGACTTAATGGTAGGGCCGATAAAAATAACTGGGGAAAAAGCCGACCAGTTCGCAATCCAGAACGATAATGTCTCGAGCGAGACTATAATCCCGGGAGGCTCCGCTACCCTTCAGGTGGTTTTCACCCCAACATCAACGGTAGCTAAGTCAGCAACGCTTTACATCCCATCAAATGACCCCGATGAAGCTACTGTGTTAGTGTCCTTGAGTGGCACTGGAGTAACAGCGGGCCCTGGTCCTGCTGAATATAACCTCACCGTGAACGTGTTCGGAGACATTTCAGAGTGGGACATTAGCGAACAAGGCAATCTACTGGAACTACTACAGGTCAGCTCTGTGGATAACAAAGTAACAATTTCACTGAACAAGGATACCTCCTGCCTTGATAAGGAAGACAACAGACTCAGCACCATCACGATAAGCAACCAAACTGATTGGCCACCAGTTCCCGAGGACTATGACATTATCGGCACAGCTTATGAATTCAAACCTGCAGGAGCTAAATTTGACCCAGCTCTAAGTCTCACTTTGAGCTATGTGGATAATGATGTCCCTCAATATCTATCTGAAGAAGATGTTTATATCGCCTATTATGATACAACCGCTGAAAACTGGGTTCGCTTAACCAGCCAGGTTGATACCGAAAATAACATCGTAACTGCCCAGGTGAGCCATTTCACCACCTTTGCCATTATGGGAGGAGCAGCTATTCCTCCGACCCCAGCGAACTTCAGTGTAACCAGCCTCGACCTCAGCAACGAACAAGTAGAGCCGGGACAAGAAGTGTTCGTCACTGTTAATGTCACCAACATCGGCGGCTGCGATGGTAGTTATACCTTGAACCTCACCATAAATGGAGCAGTGGAGCAGACAAAAACGGTGACTTTAGCTCCGTTAGCATCAGGCACAGTAACCTTCACCGTAACCAAAGAAGAGCCAGGTACCTATACCATATCTGTCGATGGGTTAACTAAAGAGTTTAGCGTCGCAGCTCTAGCCCCATCGTGGCTCAGCCGATATTGGTGGACTATCGTGGTAGGCCTGGTGGTTGTTGGACTTCTGCTGTTCCTCTTCAGATGGTGGCTCCCAAGGAAAGCAGTTGGAAGCTAGATGTCCCAGATACTGGATAGAGTTAACAGCCCCGGTGATGTTAAGGCACTGAAGCAAGGTGAGCTGCAACGACTTTGCTCTGAGATCAGGGAATTACTGGTAAACAGAGTAACCGAAAATGGCGGACACCTTGCCTCCAACTTAGGTGTGGTTGAGCTTACTGTCGCTCTGCATCGGGTATTTGATAGCCCGAAAGACAAGATTGTCTGGGATGTAGGGCATCAGAGCTATGTCCACAAGCTGCTGACGGGCAGGAAGGAGTTATTTCCCACTCTGCGCCAATATGACGGGCTTTCTGGTTTCCCTGACCCCAATGAAAGCCCAGACGATTCCTTCATCGCCGGGCATGCCGGCAACTCTATCTCTGCCGCCCTGGGCATGGCCCTGGCTCGCGACATGGCAGGTGATGCTCACCATGTAGTTGCTGTTATCGGCGATGGCTGCCTTACCTGCGGCATGACTTATGAGGCATTGAATCATGCAGGTCATCTGGGTGCCAGACTCATTGTCGTGCTCAATGACAATGGCATGTCTATCTCGCCCACAGTGGGGGCGCTAGCCAAGAGGTTGAACATGCTGCGAGCAAGCCGGAGCTACAAGCAGACCAGGGAACGGGCAACCCGGCTGCTTCGCCTGTTGCCTGGTGGCAGGAAGCTGCGCTGGACACTACACCGTCTCAACCAGGGAATCAAAGCGGTTATCATGCCCACCATGATATGGGAGCAGCTTGGCTTTAGTTATCTTGGCCCTATAAATGGTCATAGCATCCCCGAGCTTGAAACAGCTCTAACCCAGGCTAAGGATTACCACAAGCCTATCGTCATCCATGTGCTAACCACCAAGGGCAAGGGCTATGAACCAGCGGAGGACAATCCCGTCCGCTTTCATGGACTATCCCCGAACAGCGAGACTCCGACAACAGTACCCGGTTATAGTGAGGTATTTGCCCGAACAGTGGGGAAATTGCTGAAAGATAACCCCAGGTCAGTAGTGATTACTGCTGCTATGGTCGACGGCAACGGCTTATCTCATCTGACCAGAGAGTTTCCTCATCGTGTTTACGATGTGGGAATCTCCGAGCAGCACGCAGTTACTCTGGCTGCCGGGCTGGCTACTCAGGGCTTTATACCCATCGTAGCGATATATTCCACTTTCCTGCAGCGTGGCTTTGACCAGATAGTTCACGATGTCTGTCTTCCCGACTTGCCGGTTGTCTTTGCTGTGGACCGCAGCGGCATTGTAGGGGAGGATGGCAAGACGCACCAGGGGATATTCGACCTATCCTATCTTGGTTTAATACCCAATATGATTGTTTCTGCACCCGGGGATGAGAGCGAGCTGCAGAACTTGCTGTACACTGCCCTGAACACAGCACACCCTATGGTAATTCGCTACCCCCGGGGGAACGGTTCAGGTGTTCCCTTAGACCCCGAGTTTCGTCAGCTTCCCATAGGTAAAGGTGAAATAATAAAGCAGGGTGAAGATGTCGCCATCATAGCAATTGGCGCAACTGTCATCCCTTCTCTGGAAGCAGCAGAGCATTTGGCTTCTCGTGGCATTAATGCTTCAGTGATTAACGCTCGCTTTGCCAGGCCGCTCGATGCCGAGCTTATATTACAGATGGCTAAGCGCACCGGGAAGATAATCACCGTGGAGGAGAACGTCCTCAGCGGCGGCTTTGGTGCTGCAGTGCTGGAGCTGCTGCAAAAATCTGGAATATCAGATATCAGGGTGAAACGATTGGGCATCCCCGATGAATTCGTAACTCATGGGGAGCAGGACTTGCTTCGCTCTCTGTACCACCTGGATGCCGAGGGTATCGCCCGAGAGTGCGCTGATTTCTTAGCTGACAGTCAACCAGAGATGCAGGGAGAGTCCATCCCCCCTATACGAGCCGAGGCGTAGCAATCCTACCACCCTTGTCATTGCGAGCCGAAGGCGCGGCAATCTCAGAAAAACCAAACACTAAATACTAAATCCGAAATACTAAACAATATGAAACAGCAGTCAGTAATCAGCGGCCAGCTGAAAGCTGATGGCTACTAAATTCGGTACCGCCTGCCAGAGCAATGCTGGTTTTACAAATAGGGATTTTGGGATTAGAATAGCTATAAATGTGGGCGGTTAGCTCAGTGGTTAGAGCGCTTGCTTCACACGCAAGAGGTCACTGGTTCAAGTCCAGTACTGCCCACCATAAGAGCCGAAGTGGCGGAATGGTAGACGCGCTACGTTCAGGGCGTAGTGCCCTTAAGGGCGTGAGGGTTCAAGTCCCTCCTTCGGCACAGAAAATAGAATATGTATAGGGTCACCGGAAAGTGCACCGAGCGAAGCGAGGGACTTTTCGGAGTAGCGATGCGCCTGTGGCTCAGTTGGATAGAGCGCAGCCCTGCGGAGGCTGAGGTCGCGGGTTCAAATCCCGCCAGGCGTGCTATCTTGGGCGGTTAGCTCAGTGGTGAGAGCGCCTGTCTTACACACAGGAGGTCACTGGTTCAAGTCCAGTACTGCCCACTTTACACAAGGGTAAGAAGTTCACAACTGCCACATTGTTCACAAAATTCTTAACATCCCGGGGAAGGGGAATAAGCAACAAAGAGCATCACCTTTGACAATCGTATTGAACTATGCCAGAAGGTTACTCTATAATAGCTGTGTAAACAAGCAATAAAGAGGTGAAGGGATGAAACTAGCCACTGGCATAGTTCTAATCATTGTAGGGCTATGGTTTCTATGGGGAACAATTCGCGGCAGAAAGCCAAGGGTTATATTTATGGGAGTGTCACGTGCACATACCCCAGGCGATTTCGTAACGGGGTCGCTTCTAACAATTCTTTTTGTGGGAACGGGAATGTGCCTCATTTTCGAAATGGCCTGGTGGTGGATATTCGCTGTTTCTAGCATAGTTGTCACTGTCATATGGCTAATGCTTTATAGTAGATGGATAGAGAAATCCTACTTAAAGGGCAGCAGGGACATTGAAAATGATGAGCTGAACAGGCCATAAAGACCAGGGACATACAGGTAGGTAGCAAGGAAGATAGTTTGAAGCTGTATCGGAGGATTGGGATTTACCAAATTTGAAGGCATCTAACGACACCTTCTTCGTCATGATATGAAAGCCATATTTCTCTAAACCAATGTTTCGGTGGAAAACTCGCCTGTAAAAGGTCTCGTTTATCTACGTCTTTTAACGTTTCGTTTCTTTGAAGCCGCTGCTTTTTATAGATTTCCGGGTCAGATATTCTTATGTGTCCGAAGCCCCTACCATCGATCAGGAGATACCTGGAACAGACCACCCTGCTTAAAGCATTTATCTCTATAGGGTCAATAATCGCTTCCACTATTTTTGACCAGCCTGCCTCTTTTACATCTTTTTCCCTCCCATGTAGCTCTATCACTTCTATTATCAAGCGTTTTTGAAGACGCAGCAAAACCATCAAATCAGTAACGATAGGGGTCCGTTTCTTTCCCTCCGTAAATGCCATCCGATAAATCTTAAAAGCGGGAAATTTATACTCTGGAATGCTGAACATACTCCTTCTCAGATATTCAAATTCGTAGTGTGTCCCTTTCGTATTATTGTATTGCTCAAGAAAAACCTGAGCTATCTCTTCGTGCCCTTCATCCATGGGTGAATTACCCCCTCGTTTAATCATACCCCCAACCAACTTCACATGGAAGACCTTGTACTCGTTCATATGATTGGTGACAGTTTAACTTCCTTCTTCGTCATTGCGAGGAAATCCTTCACCTCCAGATTTTGTAGTGCGACCCTTCAGGGTCGTGCAGCGCGAGGCTAAAGCCTCGCACTACATTTCTAAACTTTGCTCTGTCATTTTGCATTTTGATTTTTGCCTTTTGACTTCTTTCAGGTGTCCATCATCTATCTGAACTAGATCAGACCTGGTGGAGGCTGAGGATAGCTTGAAGGTTTATCGGAGGCTGTCATGGTAAATTATACCGAGGAAAGCTAAAATACGGTGACAGTTTGATTTGCCTGGCAAAGACTAAATAGAATATGAGGAAAGGAGGTCTAGATGAAGAACAACTGGTGGTTGATTCTGTTCTTGGTAGTGGTGCTGGCATTCGGTGCTGCTGGTTGCGCCCAGGGAGTTAACGTTTCTGTTACGCCACAGCAACAAACTGGAATATGGGTTACTGGCCAGGGTGAAGCGATGGTGGTCCCTGATATAGCTGCGCTGCGCCTTGGTGTTGAGGTTCAGGCGGATACCGTGGCTGAGGCTCAAACACAGGCAAGCGACGCAATGGATAAAGTGCAGCAGGCATTGGAAGACAACGGTGTAGCTGAGAAAGACATCCAGACACAGCGATACAGCATCTATCCCGTCACGAAATGGATTAGCGACAGAGATGAGCAGGTGATTGTTGGCTATCGAGTGACTAATATAGTGGTTGCCAAGATAAGGGAGATTGACAAAGCCGGTGCTATTATTGATGCTGCAGCCGAGGCTGGTGGTGATTCTACCCGAATTCAGGCCATAAGCTTCGATGTAGATGATAAGACTCCGTACTATGAACAGGCACGAGCGAAAGCGGTGGAAGATGCGAACAACAAGGCAACGCAATTGGCCGAGCTAGCCGACGTTGGACTGGGCAAAGCAACTTATATTTCGGAAGGTGCTGCCTATTCGCCGGTGCGTGCGGATTCCTATGATGTCTACCCTGAAGCTGGTGGTACCACTCCGATTAGCCCTGGGGAACTGGAAATAACTGTCCAGGTTCAGGTGATTTACGGTATAGTCTAGCCGCTCATACAAAGGAAACCATCGTCTTTATCGCCCTGTTCTTTCCTTTGTTCGCGTTTAGTTCAATCATTCTTTTATATCTCTGTAACGGCAATTCATGGGTCACCATATCATCAAGTTTAATCTTTCCTTCCTTAACAAGGTCGATAGCTATTTCAAAGGTGTGCCTCTTTTTTCCATTAAAGGTGTTATAGCCATAACAAAAGACTCCCTGCAAAGTCTGTAATTTAAGCCATAAAGGCGTTGGATCAAGCTTCACACCACTGGTAATACCGACAACACTTAAAACTCCGCCTGCCACCATTATCCTCATGCAGTTATTCAGTGTTTCAGAATTTCCTACAGTATCAAAAATCTTTGTGAACCCACCCATTGATATCTTTTTCCCCAGCATTGGTTGATAAGATTCCGCCCCGGTTATCCTTCGGGTATGGTCAAAAATGTCTCCATCAGTGATGAGATTATCCGCCCCCAGTTTTGCCACAAACTCGGCTTGAAACGGTGAAGGTTCACTAACAGTGATGTTGCAATCTATACCCAACCCCTTTATTGACTGAACAATAAGAGAGCCTATAACACCTCCACCTATTACCAGGACTTTATCGTCGTTATCCGGCTTGTTATCAAGCACTGCCTGCAGGGCTACTGCGAGAGGTTCTATCATAGCGCCCGATTCATATGATACCTCTTTCGGTAACTTAAAAACCTGAGTCTTGTGTGCTACAAGGTATGGGGCAAAACCACCATTGATATCACGACAGAGCCCGGTCAGCATGCCCGGTGAAAGGTTACCTCTAGCGAAGTTTTCACAATTTCCAGGCCGTCCCATACTACAACTTCTGCATTCAGGACTTATCCCCCTGGTAGCACAACCCAGATGAGGAGCGATAGTGACAATGTCCCCGGTGCTCAGCCCCTTTACATCCTTGCCAACTTCAACAATCTCTCCGGAAAGCTCGTGGCCGATTATGCATGGAAACGATGTAAACGGAGTAGATGTTGGCGACTCCTTCAGGAAGACCAGGTTAAGGTCGGTTCCACAAAAGCCACAAAGAAGGGTCCTGATCTTGACCCAATCTGGGGAAGGCAAGTTTGGCTCTGGTACATCAACGAGTTTTATCGTTGCCAGGGGGCCATCATAATATAGTTTCTTATTTATAGCCCCCAGAGATTTCAATGCGACAAATCTTGGAACTGAAACAAAAAACTGTAACGCTTTCATTCTATGCCTCCATCTTCAGAGAGTCGACAAATAACAGGGTCGCCGGGCTTGTCACCGTAGGATCAGTAAGCACATTTACGCAAGCTGGCTTGCCACAGGCAATCGCCCTCTTGAGCGCTGGAATAATCTCATCGTCTCTTGTAACAAGCTCGCCATATCCCCCTAATGCCTCAACTACCTTTTCGTAGTGAACAACCCCCAGTTCTGAACCCACCACTCTTTCATTACCATAAGTCATTTCCTGGCCATGCTTGATCATTCCCCACGCCTCATCATTCACTATCACACAAACAAAGGGAATATTGTAACGAACCGCAGTATCAAATTCCATGGCATTCAAACCAAAGGCGCCATCCCCGTTTAGCACTACCACGGTCTTTTCCGGCCTGGCTAGCTTAGCAGCTATGCCGAAAGGAACGCCAGTCCCAAGGCATCCCATAAGACCGCTGGCAGCTCCTATCACCGAGGATTTCCCTTTAGCTTTAAGCCCCACTAATCCAAAGTAACTGGCATCACCGCCATCGACTACATAGATAGCATCGTCTTTTGCGGTCTTCCTCACCTGCTCTACAAGCCGGCCAGGATGTATCGGCCTTGATGCCGTCTCCCTCGCCTTGACCTCATCCGCAATCAAAGGAGAATACATATCCCTTATGCCTTTTACCCAGCTGCTATGATCTTTCTTATCCACCTCGGCATTTAGCTGCTTTAATATAAGCTCAATATCGCCGACAAGGCCGACATCAGAAGCTCTATTTCTATCTATCTCTGTTGGTTCAATATCCACTCGAATAACCTTTGCCTGCGGAAAACCCTGCCCAAAGCTTAAAAGCCAGTTAAATCGAATCCCGAGGACGATAACAAGGTCTGCCTGAGATAAGGCGATTGTCACGCTTGTGAACCCCCCATCCAATAGCGATAACGGATGATCGTCGGGAACAGTCCCCCTCCCATTGCCAAGCAGGACAAAAGGGATACCCGTCTTGTCCACAAACTCAGAAAGCTCTTTGTCACACTTGCTGAATCCTACGCCGCTTCCGCCGATTATCACCGGCTTCTCTGCCTTGTTAATTAGTGCAGCAGCTTCCTTGATTGAATCAGCATCTGGTTGTGTTTTATGTACCGTGCTACCCTTTTTAGGATAAACTACCTCTTCTTCATCAACGCTTATATTAAGAACATCTGGCGGTAATTCCAGAAACACCGGACCGGGGCGGCCCGATACCGCATGCCTGAAGGCTTTGGAAAGATACTCCGGTATCCGCCTTACGTCATAGCAGGTGTCACACCACTTCACCACGGGCTTAATCATGTCCAGCTGGTTCATATCCTGAAGGGCTCCTTTTTCCCAGTCCCTCACTGGAGCAGTGCCACTAAGCACAACTATCGGGACATTATCAAGATAGGCGTTCACCACACCGGTCAGCGCATTTGTAAACCCGGGCCCTGCCGTTACCAGACATACGCCTGGCTCCCCTGCGAATATGGACCAGGCATGAGCCATCATTGCTGCAGCCTGCTCATGCCTTACCGCAATAAGCCTTGTCCCATATTCCAGAAATCCGTCGTATATCCTGTCAATATGCCCTCCAGGAATAGAAAAAACTGTCGATACTCCCTCAACCTCGCTCAAATACTTGGCAACTAAATGGCCTCCGGAAATTTTACTCATAACTCACCTCCCTCATTGACTTTTTTTGTTAACAATTCTTGCCTGGTCAAAAAACTTATCCCAATCAAGCAAAGCCCCACATATCCGCATTACTTGATTACACGTCCTTTGAGAAAAGTCCTGGACCCCACCAAACACATAAAGTTGAATACCATCCTGTTTACGGGCAAAGGCAACGGACCTAACCGCCACTGCAGAAGCTCAATGATGATGCCCACCTGGTCAACAGTATCCAAATAAGCATAATCTATTGTAAGGCCACTATCTTTTATAGTCCCCCTTTGCAATATCTCTATGCCCATCTTATGACAATCATCGAGCCTCTTATTTATATTCTGGATCATAAAGCCTAGATGATGCGCTTCTTCCTTGCTTTCCTTGCCTTCCTTAACCTGATTGAGATGGAAAGTCTCACCTTCCATCACCTGAATAAGCTCCAACTGGACTGAATCTTCATATGCCAGCGCTATTCTCAACAATGGGTGTACTTCCTTCCCTCTCTCAACGCAGGGCTCAGGCCTCTCATCCAGTAACATCCAGGGGCTTATACCAAAAGCATCCTTATAGTAGGTAATTGTGTTAGGTACATCCGTTACCACATAACCAATTTGCCCCACCTCTGGCAGTCTTAGTTGTTTTTTAACCGCATCTGATATCATTTTATTTACTTCCCCCTTCTGTAACGCTCGCCCTGTTACAAAATTTTTCCATCCAAGTCCAACTAATGTGCTTTTACCCGCCTTCACCTCCACATTCTACAGGCCTCAAATCTTGCCAATTCAAATAATTGGCTTACTCATCTCAAGGTCAGAATATGACGTAATTCCTCGCTCTTTCATATAGGTAAAGAACTTGACTGGATCAAGGCAAGCTTCGGGGCCATAGACTCCTCCCTCTGTGGTGAGAATCTCTTTCCGGGCAAGCATCAAAGTGCCCACAGCTAGAGAAAGCCCGGTGGATTCCCGCATCTGAGCAATCCCGCAGCCCACCTCATGCACCTCTTTACCGCCTTGCTCACCCCAGACATCCATCCGAATCGCCCCCCATCCTGGCTCTTGAGGCTTACCCAGGTGTTCGAGGCTATTCAGCAGCTTAGCTGCTGCTCGCTGACGTCGCTTACCCCCGAAAAATCCCAGCTTTGCGGGCAGCACTAACCAGTTGGAGCCACGCCCAAAGCCCATAAACAAATTGACTTCCTCTATCCCGGGGATAAACAGAGGGACAGTCACCGGCTCGCCATGCCCCATATTCCAGACCTTGATGGAGCCGAACCTGGGAAATTCAACCACCCGCTCCTCGCTGCAGGCAGGCACCATCATCCGCTTTCCACCCCGCCAGATTGGAATTTTCCCCCCCATAATGAATAAGGTATGTTTGATGACTGCTTCACCTCCACCCGCATTCAAAGGCATATAGACATTGATATCCGCTCGGCGAACCTTGTCCATCTGCCGGGCAAGATAGCGAACTCCAACATTGGAAAGCCCCGGGCTGGCACCCAGGCCACTAATGACCGTGACTCCTTTTTCGCGAGCCTTTTCAGAGAATTGATTGATTACTTCATCTGCAGCAAGCCAATCATCACAGATACTGGTGTAATTAACCCCTGCTTCAATCGCCGCCCGCACCAGTTTGGCTTCAAAGAGATAGAAGGGGCCCAGGGCAGATGCGGCTACATCATAACCGCGCATCGTCTCCACCAGAGCATTGTTGTCATTGGCATCCACGGACTTGATATCTACTTTGGCTTTTCCCTTCTGGAGCCTGCTCGCAATCTGGTGGGCTACTTCCAGATTGCGATCTGCGATTGTAACTTGCTCAACCTCTTCGGCCTGTGCCAGCTCTTCAACCACACGACTTCCCATATCGCCGGCACCCCCCATAACAACGATTTTCATTGCGCGCCCTCCTAATTTTTCGGTTTTTGGGAATTTTAGTTTGATTTATTTTAAGCATAAATCATCCCAAAAACAACCCTTAAAGCTGGTTGACACCAGGGCTTTACGCCATTACAATCCTGCGTGGAAAGGAGGCAAGTGGCATCTGCCTTTTGGACTGTTTTACACACAGGAGGTTAGACTCGCTTGTACTATTGCCTTTTTAAAAATAGGTAAATGTCTGGAGAAAGAGGCGGACTGCTCAGTGCCGGGGGAATCTTAAGCATTACCGTGGGGGCTGCCCAGGTAATCATCGGCGGAGTTATAGCCGCTATATCAGGATTAAATATATCTCTCTGGCTTCCAGGCCTTCCCTACTTTGGAGACCTGTTTGACATCATAGGCGCAATCCCAACTGTAGCAGTTATTATTGGGGTTAGCCTCCTAGTATTAGGCATAATAGCTATAGTTGGCGGTGTAGCTGCGGCAAAACGAAGCAGCTTTGGATTAGCTCTAGCTGGAGCTATCTGTGCGCTGCCATCAGGCACCTTGGGGGTGTTGGCAGTTATTTTTGTGTCTTTGGCGAAGGGTGAATTTAAATAAAAATCAGCCTTCCAAAGTGCTTTTCGGGACAACCAGTTAGAAGTAAGCAATAATTGCCAGTATACCTACCAGAATAAGCCAGATGCCCACTAAATAATTGAGTATCTTGGGGAAGATCATCACTATTATGCCGAAAATCAGACTGGCTATTCCGGCAACTAGCCCTACGCTGCCACTTATGATAGACATAAGCTATCACCTCCTATCTCTTTAATGCCAGGCATTATATACCACAATAAGATTGTGGGCACTACAAGCCTCTAAGAAACTCAGGGCGGAGTCGGGAAGGGTCTCTTTCCACAAGTATATCTTCCAATTCCTCAAGCATCCTTTGCTTATCCCACGGCAATCTTCCCCGAACTGAGAAGTAATTTGAGGCATGCATAGAACTGAAGAAACAATTGGTGAAATGGGATTCCTCCACGATAATCTTGAGTTCCTCAAGGGATTGGAATGGAGAAATAGGATTGAAATCACCTCCCTGCCATTGTTCATAAAGTGGAGTGCCAGGGACCAGGGTTAAGGTTAGCGCTCCAACATACTCAGGGTCTATCTCGGTGAGGACTCTAGCTGTTTCCAGGCAGTGCTGCTCGCTCCCTTCGATTCCTCCAAGTCCCAGGATAACCGTGACTGAGAAAGTTATCCCGGCCTCCTTAACCCTCCTCCCAGCGTCAACCACCTGGTGAGAATCTACCCCTTTGCCAACAGCCCTCAGCACTTCATCGTCACCACTCTCCAGGCCAGTATAGAAAATAGTTAATTTAAGTTCCCTTAATCGGTTGAGCTCATCCTGACTTCTGCGCAAGATACCCTGCGGAGTAGCATAGGTGCCAATTCTTTCGAGGTAGGGAAATTTCTCATTAAGATACTCCAGTACCTCCACCAAGCCTTTATAGGGATAAGCTAGAGCATCGCCATCTTGAACGAAAATCCTTCTCTGGTCCCAATATTGGGCTATTTCATACACCATATTGGGGATAGAAGCTAGAGTGACGCCGCGTTTCATATATAGAGCCAGTGCATCAATCTCCTGCTTGACTTCGTCAACTTTCCTTATTTTGAGTTTAGAACCATAGTAACCACAAAAGGTGCAGGTATTGTTAGAACAGCCACTGGTCAGCGGCAAGAAATAGCTTCGCCACTCACTTGGTGGTCTGATAATTTCGGGCCTGTCAAACTTTTCCCCTTCTGATGGCATACACTCACTCTCCATGGATTGTTGAACCTTCAGCCAGGTTATCAAGGACAAAAGCCACCGCACCCAGTATGCTAGAATCGTCTCCGAGCAAAGCAGGCCTTATTCGAACAGAGGTGGCTGATGTTGTAAAGGCTCGTTCTTTAACTACCTTTATCGCCGGGTCAAGCAACAGGTCACCCATCTTTGCCACACCACCACCAATCAAAATTAGCTCGGGGTTAAAAATGTTGACCACATTAGTTAGACCCACACCGAGATAATACCCCAGGCGAGCGATGAGCTCATTAGCCAGCCTATCACCTTGTTTAGCCGCTTCGAAGACAACTTTAGCATCGACTCTGGTTAAATCACCACCAGCGAACTCAACAATAGAGGTACTGGCACCTTCCTTGATGTGCTTTACTGCTTCTCTAGCTAAAGCGGTGCCCGAAGCCAGAGTTTCCCAGCATCCTACATTGCCACAGTTGCAGCGTGGTCCATTTACATCTATGGTCATATGTCCAATCTCGCCTCCAGCTCCGAGGACGCCGGTGTAAAGCTTGCCATTACAAATGATGCCACCCCCAATGCCGGTGCTAACCGTAATGTAAATGAGGTTAGCAACTTGCTTCTTCACCCCAAAGCGCCATTCCCCCAAAGCAGCCAGACTGGCATCGTTTCCCAGATAGGTGGAGACACTAAACCTTTGATGGACAGCATCTCCCAGGGGCACTTCATGCCAGCCAGGAAGGTTAGGGGAGAAAATAACCTTGCCATTCTTGGAATCTATAATGCCCGCCGCAGCGATGCCTATGCCGGAAAGCTGAGATAGAACAACATTGCTTAAAGATATAGCCCTATCAATGGTGGTAAATATGTTATCTATTACGACCTGGAGGCCAGCTTGAGCAGAAGTTGAACCATAGCCGCGAGAGATGACCTTCCCCTCGTCGGTAACAACAGCGGCGGCAATTTTAGTGCCTCCAATATCCACTCCTAAGACTAACTTCTCACTCATCGTTCACACTACCAACCTCCACATACTATTTCGCTAATAACAAGCTTGTCAATAACACACTTAAACAGCTAAAATGCAATAAGATGATTGAATTCGACCATATTAGGAAGCTCTCACATCCATCTCCATCCAGGATAGTGTTCCTGGTAATAGATGGCGTGGGAGGATTGCCTCGACGCCAAACTGGCAAGACAGAGTTAGAATCAGCGGAAAAACCCAACCTGGACAAAGTAGCCCGGGAATCGGTTTGCGGACTCATCGACCCGGTAAGCCCGGGAATTACCCCTGGCAGCACACCAGGACACTTAGCGCTCTTCGGATACGACCCCGTTAAATACAATATCGGCAGGGGAATCACTGAAGCGATTGGGATAGATTTAGCACTAAAGAAAAGCGATGTCGCCGCTCGAGGTAATTTCTGCACCGTTGATGACCAGGGAATTATCGTTGATAGGAGAGCAGGACGAATCTCTACAGAGGAAAATACCAGATTATGTCAATTACTGAATGAGATTAGTATCCCTGGAACTGAAATCATAGTATCGCCAGTGAAGGAACATAGATTCGTGCTCGTTTTTCAAGGCGATGGGTTATCTTCCCAACTAACCGATTCTGACCCTCAGCAAACAGGGTTAGCTCCCAGGAAGGTCGAGGCATTGACCACGGCGGCAGAAAAAATGGCCGAGATTGCCAACAAATTCGTGCACCAAGCCGATAGATTGCTTCGCCCTGCTCACAACGTCTCCCCGGCCAACATGGTGTTATTGCGCGGATTTTCCCAATATCCCGACATACCTTCCATATCTGACATCTATAAATTAAAGCCCGCAGCTATCGCCATCTACCCTATGTATCGAGGTTTAGCTAAACTGGTGGGGATGGAAGTGCTTCAGTCAGGTAACAACATAACAGACCAGCTAGAAAATCTGCGCCGTAATTATGAAAATTTCGACTTCTTCTTCATCCATTTTAAGGCAACAGACTCTAGAGGAGAGGATGGGAACTTCGAGGCTAAAGTGCAAGCCATTGAGGAAGTCGATGCTGCGCTTCCTTTGTTGCTCAAATTAGAGCCTGACGTTCTCATCATTACTGGAGACCATTCCACTCCAGCAACCCTGGCCATGCATAGCTGGCATCCCGTTCCTTTTATGCTTCGCTCTAAATGGTGTCGCCCTGATAGAGTGACCGAATTCTCAGAGCAAGCCTGCCTTGCTGGTGGTTTAGGACGATTCCCCGCAATAGAAATAATGCCACTGGCTATGGCCAACGCTCTAAAATTGGACAAATTTGGTGCTTGAAAGTGAAGGTTAGAAAAGCAGTTGTTCCCGCCGCTGGCTGGGGCACAAGATTCCTGCCCATTACCAAATCCGTTCCCAAAGAAATCCTGCCCCTGGTAGATAAGCCAATTATCCAGTATGCCGTGGAGGAATGTGCCGCTTGCGGAATTGAATTGATAATCATAATCACGTCCCAGGGGAAAACAGCCATCCAGGATTACTTTGACAAAAGCGTAGGGCTGGAGCATATCCTGGAACAAAGGGGTAAGGAAGATTTGCTGGCCAAAGTATCGCACCTCTCGGACTTGCCCAACATCTGCTTTGTTCATCAAAAGGAATTGCTTGGATTGGGTCATGCTGTGCTCTCCTCCAAAGATGTGGTAGGCAAAGAGCCATTTATCGTAATCCTTCCCGATGACCTTTTTGAGCAAAAAGAACTGCTCCTCAAGAAAATGCTGAACACCTTTGAACGATACCATGGCAGCGTTGTTGCTTTAAAGAAAGTAGCGCCGGATGAGATATCTCGATACGGCATAATCAAACCCAAGAAGGTAGCCAAAAATGTCTACCAAATCATGGACCTTGTAGAAAAACCGGAGCCATCGCAAGCTCCCTCAAATCTTGCCATAATGGGCAGATATGTGCTTACGCCTGAGATCTTCGAAGAATTGGAATCCACCGACTTCGGTGTAGGCGGTGAGATCCAGATAACTGATGGATTGAAGCGGTTGCTTCGAAGACAAGCTATATTTGGGTATGAAATTGAAGGCGATTATTATGATGCTGGCACAATACCGGGGTGGATTAAAGCCACAATAGCAATGGCTTTGAAACATCCTGAAATAGGGCCGGAATTGAAAGACTACCTAAAGCACCTTGCCCACAGTGAACTTTAACTCCCCCCCTTTGCCGGGTGAGTTCGTACTAAACCCTCTTGTTGCAACGCATCCATAAGACGGGCGGCTCTGGGATAACCGATGCGAAGGCGGCGCTGCAGGAACGAAACAGAGAGATATTCATGTTCCTTCGCCATTTGCCTCGCTTCTTCCAAAAGGGGGTCCTCTGCCCCAGCAGCCCTTTCACCCAGGTAGGGTAACTCCCCTATTTCGCCAAAATTGATGAGAGTCGTCTCGGGTCTGCGTTGATTCCCCCAAAAATAAACCAATCTTTCAATTTCAGAATCAGCAACGAATGCTCCTTGAAGTCGCTTGGGCTTGCTAGCCTCAGTAGGCATATAAAGCATGTCGCCTCTGCCAAGCAACTTCTCAGCCCCTGCCGCATCAAGAATAGTACGTGAATCAACCTGTGAAGTAACTGCAAAGCTGATTCGAGTGGGGAAGTTAGCTTTAATAAGCCCGGTAATTACATCAATGGAGGGACGTTGTGTGGCTACAACAAGGTGTATGCCAGTAGCTCGAGCCAGCTGAGCCAATCGGCAAAGACCACGCTCCACCTCATCAAATGCCGTCATCATGAGATCAGCCAGCTCATCAATGATAACTATCAAATATGGCAGCGTCTCTTCAGGTGAGCGGTCTTTGTTATAACCCTCAATGTTGCGCACCCCTGCCTCGGCAAATTGACGATATCTTCTATCCATCTCTTGATTAAGCCACCTCAATCCCTTCAAGGCTGTCTCACTATCGACAATTACCGGTGCAACTAAGTTGGGTATTCCGTTAAAAACCACCAATTCCACCCGTTTAGGGTCAATCATGATAAACCGGACATCGTCAGGGCTATTATGTAAAAGCAAACAGCAAATAACAGAATTTAGACAAACAGTCTTACCGCTGCCGGTGGCGCCAGCAATGAGTAAATGAGGCATTTTAGCCAGGTCAGCCACGACCGCCTCACCACCAGCACCTTTCCCCAAAGCAATAGCTAGCTTCGACTTAGCTTTAATCTTTTGAAAAGCTGCAGTCTCTATCACCCCCCGAAGGGGAACTGCCCCAAACACACTATTGGGAACCTCAATGCCCACCATTGACTTTCCCGGAACAGGGGCCTCAATCCTGACGCTGGAAGCAGCCAGAGCCAGTGCTAAATCATTAGCTAAAGATGTTATGCGGTCCACCCTGACTCTGGTTCTTGATACCTCCTCCAAGCGTGTCTGTACACTGCCATCCCTGGCTTTTTCCTTGATTTCTTTATATTTCCGGTCCCAGCCTGGCTCAGCACCAAACTGTGTCACCGTAGGGCCTATGTTTGTTTGCACCACTTTAGCTTCCACACCATAGCTAGCTAAAGCTTCTTCAATCACTCGAGCTCGCTTATTAGCATCGGCCTGGGACAACTCCACTTCTACTGGTTTATCCAGAATCTCAATCGGCGCAAGTTGCCAACCACCAGGGGTAATAATTGGTTCATGCTCCCTTATTACTTGCTCTACCTGCCCCGCTTGTTCTGCCTGTTCTGCCTCAGGAACCTCAATATGACTGGGTTCAGCGGGAGTGGGTTCGACCGGAGTGGGTTCAGTAGGGACACCTGCCGTAATGACAGCTCGCGGCCGAAGGCGAGCCCAAATACCTCTAAAGGCACGACGACAATGCTGGCCCACTGTGGGTATCGCATGCCAAACTTTGCCTGGAATTATGAAAATAACCCCCAGAAGGATAAGCCCGACTATTCTCAAAACACCCACAACACCAGGAGTGCTGGCTATGCTCTGACCAATTTTGCCTCCTAATGTAAACTCGCTTAAAACACCACTGCCAGTGCTGAAAAAAGAAAGTGCTCCCCAAATAGCTATGGCAAGAATAGCCCCTCCAACAAACCGATTCCACCGCCTCGTTAGAAGAGGGGAATGCCGTCCCTTCACCAGCCAGACTATCACACCCACTGCGACGGCTATCAGAATCAGCCCGAGACCAAACAAGCCAAGCACAGCAGTTCCCAGCTCGACTAAAATGGTATATAACAGATAAAGCAACCCTACTGTGACGAGAATTAAGATGAGCCTCCACACTAAAGGCCTGGCAAAGAAACCCAAGAATCCCCGCGCCGCTGATTGGTTCCCCGTTTTTCCCTGCTTTAATCTAGAAGTTGCTTTATGCTTCCCCTTGCGCATGGGAAAAACTATGCCTCCACAGTTATCGGAATAATTATAGGGTGGCGGTGAGTTCGCTTGTAGAAGAAATTCGCCAAAAGAGTCTTGACTTTAGCATCGACAGCATCAGGGTCAGATAAACATTTTGGGGTACTTTTTAAGCCTGCTACCACTACTTCTTCACTTTGCTTGATCACCCCCTGTCCATCCTTGGCATCAACAAACCCCCGGCTTAGAATTTCAGGCTTCCTTGCTAGTTTGCCACCTTTAACATCAATGACAGTCACTACCACTACAACTCCATCTTGACAAAGCTGCTTTCGGTCACGAAACACAGCGCTATCCAGGGCATATGTCTTTGAACCAACCACACAAATGTCCTTCACCGCAATCTTACCCACAACCTTTCCCTTCTCCTTCCCTAATTCAAGTATATCGCCGTCTTGAAGGACAAAGGCATTGTCCTTAGCCATGCCGAGATTTTCAGCTAGCTTAGCATGCAAGCTTAAATGGCGATATTCGCCATGAATGGGGATAAAGAACTTAGGCTTAACCAGGGTAAGTAACAACTTCAACTCTTCTCGACTTCCATGGCCATGGACATGAATTTGAGCTAACTTATCATAAACCACATAAGCACCTTGCCGAAAAAGGCTGTCGATGGTTTTGTTAATCAACGCTTCATTGCCAGGAATAGGTGTTGCTGATATCACCACAGTGTCACCAGGGACAATCTGAACCTGGTCATGGTCTCCATTAGCTATCCTCACTAAAGCAGAGGTAGGTTCACCTTGACTGCCGGTAGCTAATATCACAATTTGATTGTGCGCCAAATGTCTGAGCTCGTCAGTTTGGCAGAAAATGCCCGGAGGCGCAACGAGATAACCTGACTCCAAAGCTACTCGCACTATCTCCTTCATACTTCGTCCGGTGATAAACACACGTCGATTGTGTTCAGCAGCAGCGTCGATTACCTGCTGAATACGAGAAATAAGGGAAGCAAAAGTGGTTACAATTACTCTTCCTGAAGCCCCGGCAATGATATTATCCAAAACATCGCTGACCACCTTTTCAGAAGGTGTATATCCAGAAAGCTCAACATAAGTAGAGTCGGAGAGAAGAAGTAAAACACCCTTCCCTCCTAATTGCGCCAGCCGACTAAGGTCAGTTGGCTTGTCAATTATCGGTGTATAATCAATCTTGAAATCACCACTGTGGACTATGATGCCTAAAGGGGTATCAATGATTAACCCCATGGAATCAGGAATACTATGACACACCGGGAAAAACTCCACGCTAAAGCTACCAAGCTTGATTTTATCCCCATGGGAAACTATATTTAGCTTTGATTCATCCTTCATCCTTCGTTGCTTGAACTCGCTAGAGAGCAATTTCCCGGTAAACTCAGCAGTGTAAACAGGACAATCAAGTTGGGGTAAGACATAAGGCAAAGCGCCAATATGGTCTTCATGTCCGTGAGTAATAATCATCCCTCTTATGTTTTCTTTATTCTCCAAAAGGTAGCTAATATCAGGGATAAGAAAATCGACTCCAAACATTTCTGCATTAGGAAACATAAGCCCGGCATCAATGATAATGATGTCGCTGCCATATGCCAAAGCCATCATGTTCTTGCCAATCTCTCCCAGTCCCCCAAATGGAATTATGTTCAGTTTCTCCTGCACCATTATTTCAACCTCAGAACAACCCTAGCTGCCGAGCATTGACTTCTTCAGGCATATTTTCATATTGAGCTAGCATCTGCGGAATCTGAAGCATATCCTCCTCAATAATTTTGCGTAGACTCCCTTGATGAAGAGCAGCAGCGGGATGATACATAGGATAGTAAACGACATTATCACGTTTCCGCGGTTTTCCGTGAATTTTGCTTATGCCTTCCCCAGGAAAATACTTGGCCAGAGAATAACGCCCCAGAGTGACAATTATCTTAGGCTGGATTATTTCTACCTGACGGTCAAGCCATTTGGAGCAAGCTCGTATTTCGGCAGGTAAAGGGTCACGGTTTTGCGGGGGACGACATTTGATCACATTGGCAATGTAAACCTGCTCCCGGCTCAATCCAATGGAGCCTAATAGCTGGTCTAAAAATTCCCCTGCTGCTCCTA
>Ga0307432_1000708_pt1 | contig 23270 bp, 14 predicted proteins | sample SalMarWE160150MG_FD_202158 | JGI IMG/M metagenome (GOLD analysis project Ga0307432, IMG submission 202158) | Salt marsh sediment microbial communities from the Plum Island Ecosystem LTER, Massachusetts, United States - WE1603-150 | ecosystem: Environmental > Aquatic > Marine > Intertidal zone >...
CCTGCAGGTATTCTCTCAGGCACAGGCGTCTGTCAGTAAGCCCGGCCTTACATATTTTAATGATACACTGATCATTACTTTTGATATAAGAGATTGTCCTGATAAGGCAATTTTTAATATTAATCCCCGCATATTTAAATCGGACGGCACTATAATCGAAGTTTCCGATATAACCGGAGATTTAGGGAATAATATCAAATGCGGGAACAATAAAAGTATCATCTGGAATCTTGCAGGTGATAATTTCAGGATAAATGGCAATGTAGATGTGCAAATCTTTGCTGAGCAGATAATTATTAATGAACCTGCGGTTCAGAAGGAAAATACCGGTGAGGTTAAGGTTATAGCAGCTGATACAAGTATTCAAACCCGTGCCGGAAAAACGGATTCAACAGGATATGATGATGATTTCCCGGCCGAAACCGAAAAGGATGCCACCAAAAATAAAGCTGCCGATATGCCTGTCACACCACCTCTCAGGACATATTCCAGGGGTAATATAATGGCTTCCTCTTTTGTTTTCCCCGGACTGGGACAGAAAAAAATCATCAAAAAAGGTACTCCCCTGTTACTCGGTGTGTTAGGTTACGGAGGACTTGCAGCTTCGGGTTACTTTATATACGACTATAACAGAAAGTATGACCAATATCTTAAATCAGAACTAAAAACTGAAAGTGACAGACTTTTCAATGATTCAGAAAAGTCATATAAAATGGCTCAATATTTTATATTTGGTGCAGCAGGTGTATGGGTAGCAAACCTGATATGGTCTGCCGTCATTCCTGCTTCACGATCTGATAATTTTAATGCCGGCTTGTCAGCAAATGACATCTACGGGATACAATTTTATGCAAAATGGACATTTTAAACTATCCGTCATGAAATATTATACAACACGGATCATTATCTCTTCGCTTTTAATCCTTTGTTTTTCAAGTGCCTTTGCCCAGATTAAAAGCGAAAAATCGACCATATATATAAATAATATTCCTGAAAAAGAACCGGTAATGGTTCTGCATCAGCCCCTCATGGATGTGTCAAGGGTTTTTGTGACGCCTGAAGCTTCCTTCGATCTGGCAGGTGAAATTGAGAATTTCAACAACCATATAAAGGTAAATATCAATAATATGGCTGTTGTAAATATGGATGGTAATTTCTTCTGGCAGAAAGTTGAACTTAATCCCGGACCAAATACCATTAACATTGACATTCTAAAGAATGGACAGATAGCCAGAAGATACAGTTATAATATCTATTATACATCTCCTGTGAAAAGTCTTGCCGGTGGATTAATCAGCACAGGGAAATATTATGCCCTCATAATTGGTATAAACAGCTATCCGGCTATGGGTGAGGATCTTGAAAATGCAATCAGAGATGCCAGATCCGTTTACACCGTATTATCTGATAAATATACATTCGAAAAAGAAAACATTAACCTTCTGCTGAATCCAAAAAGGGAAGATCTTTATATTGCTTTTGATAAACTCTCATCGAAAGTCTCGGAGAACGACAATCTGCTTATCTTTTATGCCGGACACGGGCTTTGGGAAGAAGATTCACAACTCGGGTACTGGCTGCCATCAGATGCCAGGAAGGAGAGCCGCGCGGCATGGTTCCCCAACAGTACCCTTGTAGATTATCTGAAGGCAATTAAATCGAAACATACACTACTTATATCAGATGCCTGTTTCGCGGGTTCTATTTTCAAATCCCGCAACGTGATGAATGATGCATCAGAAAGTATTGAGGAGCTATACAAGTTACCCAGCCGTAAAGCCATTACCAGCGGCACATTATCAGAGGTGCCGGATCAGAGTATTTTTATCGAATACCTGCTCGACAGGCTTGAGAATAACAATGATAAATATCTTCCTTCTGAAAGCCTGTACAGCAGGATACGTGTGGCAGTGGAAAACAACAGTCCTTCTATACCGCGTACAGGAGTTATCCAGGGAGTAGGCGATGAAGGAGGTGATTTTATTTTTATTTTAAAGCAATAAACTGCCAATGAAGAGAGTATTTTGCGGATATATCATATTAAGCTTAATAATTTTATTTGTATCATTATTCCTTGGCGATTGTAAGAAACCGGAAAGAATAGTTAAAGTTATTACGCTCGATGTACTTGAAGAGAATATAAGCTATGATGAAGTTGTACTAAAAGGCGAGATAATTGACATCGGAAAGGGGGCAGTTACAGATTATGGTATCGCTTTCAGAAATACTGAACAATCAGGCAGCAGTTTCACGAATATATCACCGGGCTCTGCCGTTGCTGAGGCAGTATTCGAAATAAGTCTTAGCAATCCTCTGCCCAACACCCTTTATGAATTCAAGGCCTATGCCTCTGTAAGTACTGAAACAATATATGGTAAGATTAAAACATTCACTTCACTTGAACTCAAAGTCCCGGTACTTACAACAACACAGGTTACGGGTATAAGCATGGATAGTGCCAAGGCGGGCGGGTATATATCCGATAACTGTGGCTCCGAAATTACGGGAAGGGGAATCTGTTGGAACACCACGGAAAATCCGACTATATTAGATCAGAAAACTATAGATCTTAATCCGGGTACTGGTTCATTTGTCAATTATCTCTCGGGCCTGGACCCTGCGACGACCTACTTTGTGAGGGCCTATGCTACTAATAGCACCGGGACCGCATACGGCAACCAGGTTTCTTTTAAGACTCTTTCCCCGACCATTCCCGTTATTACTACAGCCGAAGTTACGGGGATAACTACTTATACAGCAGTCTCAGGAGGTGATATTACGAGTAACGGAGGTTCAGAGATCACAACAAGGGGAATTTGCTGGAACACCGATGAAAATCCTACAATTGAAAATAATATAGGATATACCGATGAAGGTTCCGGTGACGGAACTTTTACAAGCACTATTATCAATCTCGAACAAGGTACGACATATTATGTCCGTGCTTATGCTACTAACAGCGTCGGAACGGGATATGGCATCCAGGTAATGTTTAAAACCCTTGAAGAATATGGCAACTATATAACTTATGGAGACGGTGTTACCGATATCGACGGTAATAATTATACCACAGTTATAATAGGCGGTCAGGAATGGATGGCCGAGAATCTGTGTACCACAAATTATAAAGATGGTACAAACATGTCAACAGGAGGAGATGACACTAACTGGCAAACAGCTACTTCAGGTGCCTATGCCGTATACCCCGATTACTTAGTCGATGGCATTTCCTCCGATATGCAGATGCGTGAAACCTACGGTCTGCTATACAACTGGCATGCAGTTAATAATTCTTCCGGTCTTTGCCCTGATGGCTGGCGAGTCCCGACAAACGAAGACTGGAATCAACTGACAGAATATCTGATTAACAATTATGACGAAATGAATACCGATAATGTTGGCAACAAGCTAAAATCATGTCGTCAAATCGATTCTCCTCTTGGGGGGGACTGTGCCACGGATGAACAACCATTATGGGGAGCTGATGATACTCAATATGGTACTGATAATTTTGGATTCTCAGCCTTCCCTGGCGGTCACCGCTCAACAGAGGGTCACTATTTCAATTTTAAGTATTATGGTTATTGGTGGAGTTCTACAGAGTACGAGGAATCAACTGCTTATTCACGTGTCTTAGATTTCCAGAGCGGAGATGTTGGCGTTTCAACTGATGATAAGAAATACGGGTATTCTGTACGTTGCCTGAAAGACTAAAAACCGGGTATTACCCTACACTGCCCTCAAGACTTATTTGTAAAAGCTTCTGTGCCTCAACGGCAAATTCCATGGGTAACTTATTTATCACCTCCCGGGCATACCCGTTTACAATGAGCCCGATTGCATCTTCTGTTGATATACCTCTCTGGTTGCAGTAAAATATCTGGTCCTCTCCTATTTTTGATGTTGTAGCTTCATGTTCAACGATGGCTGTCTGGTTATCAACCTCCAGGTAAGGAAAGGTGTGTGCACCGCATTTATCGCCAAGAAGCAGTGAGTCGCATTGTGAAAAATTCCTGGCACCGGTTGCATTTTTCAATACTTTCACCAGGCCCCTGTAGCTGTTCTGTCCCTCACCTGCAGATATACCTTTTGATATAATAGTACTTTTTGTATTCTTGCCTATATGTATCATCTTGGTCCCGGTATCCGCCTGCTGATGGTTGTTTGTAACGGCAACAGAATAAAACTCGCCGGTTGAATTATCGCCGCGAAGTATACATGACGGATATTTCCATGTGATAGCAGATCCAGTCTCAACCTGTGTCCAGGATATCTTCGAGTTATCACCCCGGCAGAGACCTCTTTTGGTCACAAAATTGAATATCCCGCCTTTCCCCTCTTTATCGCCCGGGTACCAGTTCTGTACTGTTGAGTACTTAACTTCAGAATTATTCTCAGCAATGATTTCAACTATAGCTGCATGAAGCTGGTTTTCATCACGCATCGGAGCTGTACAGCCTTCGAGATAACTTACATAGCTCTCCTCATCAGCTACAAGAAGTGTCCTCTCGAACTGACCCGTATTGGCGGCATTTATCCTGAAATATGTTGAAAGCTCCATAGGGCATCTTACTCCTTTCGGGATATAACAGAATGAACCGTCGCTGAATACTGCCGAGTTGAGAGCAGCAAAAAAATTGTCGGTATAAGGGACTACTGTACCCATGTATCTTTTAACCAGTTTGGGATATTCCTTTACTGCATCGCTGAATGAGCAGAAGATAATACCTGATTCTGCCAGTGTTTCCCTGAAGGTTGTTTTTACTGATACTGAGTCCATTACAGCATCAACAGCAATCCCTGAAAGCTGTTTCTGTTCTTCAAGAGGTATTCCAAGCTTATCAAATGTTTTTTTCAGTTCGGGATCGATATCATCAAGGCTTTCCGGGGATGCTTTTTTCTTTGGAGCCGCATAATAGATGATGTCCTGGTAATCAATGGCAGGAATTTTCAGGTTTGCCCACTGCGGCATCTTCATGGTCTGCCAGTGACGGAAGGCCTTCAGGCGAAATTCAAGAAGCCAGTCCGGTTCACTTTTCTTTCCTGAAATGGTCCGGATAATCTCCTCATTGAGACCTCTGGCAATCTGTTCCATTTCAATATCGGAATAGAAACCATACTTGTACTCACCATAGGTTACATCATTTATTATCTTATCCTGATCTTTATCCATTTTTAAGGCGGACCCTCACTCCTAAGTATAAACTAACAACGACCCGAATTGTTTAATACTAATTATATTTAATCTAAATAAGCATGCAAAATTATTAAATTTAATAGATTATCTGCCGGTAAGACCTCAAATTTATTATTCAGGTCTGTATGATAAAAACAATATGATGAATGGATTTTAATTCATAAAATATATATAATTTGGCGGCCGGATAAGAAATATATCTCCTTATTTTAATATTCCGTTTTTATGTACAATCTTACCCGTAACTTTCTTTCAAAGAACATCAGAAGAGTATTTCTGCTTATGATATCATTAATGATTCCTGTTTATCTTTTTGGATCAAACGGAGAGGCGCTAACGTTGGGGCCGGTGCGTATTGAATTTATAATATTCGCACTAATTCTTGTGGGGGTTGCTCTTTTTCATAAGCATACCTTCCGTGTAGCAGTTACCGGTCTTGTTGTATTACTATCATATAAATTCATTTTTGATCCCGGATTTCATTTAGGTGAACACCTGTTCGGTGACACGCCGTTTGGTGAACAAATTATGAATAAGGAGCTTAGAGATGGAGAATGGGGTATTCTTCTAAACCTGCTGGGATTGCTGCTGGGATTTGCAGTACTGTCAAAGATATTTGAAGAGTCGCGGATTCCGGAATTGCTACCAAAATATCTTCCAAATGACTGGAAAGGCCCTTTTATTCTGCTGATATTTATTTTTATACTTTCTTCTTTCCTCGACAATATTGCCGCTGCTCTTATTGGCGGGACAATTGCCCTGGTAGTATTCAAAAATAAGGTTCATTTAGGGTATATAGCAGCAATGGTTGCAGCCAGTAATGCCGGAGGCAGCGGAAGTGTGGTTGGTGATACGACAACAACAATGATGTGGATCGACGGGGTCTCTGCACTTAACGTTCTACATGCATACATTGCAGCCTTTGCAGCTTTATTGTTCTTTGCATGGATCGGAGCCCATCAACAGGATAAATATCACAGGATCCAGCCGGATGCTCCTCCTGATATCCGGATTGACTGGTTAAAGCTTGTACATGTTGTTCTGATCCTTGTCGGTGCTATCATTTCAAATATTTTATACAGTATGCCGGCACTCGGAGTCTGGATAGCAATCGTTTTTGGCTTGCTACTCAGACCTGTACCATGGAAAGAGGTGCCCGGAGCATTAAAAGGTACTATTTTCCTGTTATCACTTGTTATGTGTGCATCGATGATGCCTGTTGAAGAACTTCCTGATGCATCATGGTTTACTGCCCTGGCACTTGGCTTCCTGTCAGCAGTCTTTGACAACATACCTCTTACAAAACTGTGTCTGGAACAGGGCAACTACGACTGGGGAATGCTGGCATATACTGTTGGTTTTGGAGGATCAATGGTGTGGTTCGGATCCTCAGCCGGTGTGGCAATAACCAACAAATTCCAGGATGCTCGCAATGTTGTTCTGTGGGTAAAAAAAGGATGGCATGTGATACTGGCATTTATTCTGGGATTCATAGTATTATATCTTGTATGGGGGTGGAAACCCACAAGTGATAAGGAACAGAGAACTGTCAGTTATATTCCTTCCGAATACTATGAAATAAGATAATCGGATGTAAATATTACAAAAGATCCCGGTCAGGATTTTAAATTATTTAAACAATTCTGCTTTTATATTTTTTATTACTTTTGTGCCGGTAATTGGTTATGGAAAATTCCTGTCTTAATGACTAACAACAGATTAAACATCAGGAATGGAGCCTTTAAAAAGGCTTTTTTGTTTTTGTTTTTTATATTATTCCCGGTTATAATACTTGCCTCATCAGGTGAACCCCCGTCCATTGGTCCTGTTAGAATTGAATACATAATATTCGGATTAATACTTCTTTGTGTTGCATTATTCCATAAGCATACCTTCCGGGTAGCTGTTACAGGACTAACGGTACTTCTTATTTACAAATTCACATTTGATTCCGGATTTCACCTTGCGGAACATATATTCGGTGAGACACCTTTTGTTGAACAATTAAAACACATAGAGCTCCGGGAGGGAGAATGGGGCATACTGCTGAATCTTCTCGGGCTCCTTCTCGGTTTTGCTGTCCTTGCAAAGATCTTTGAAGAATCCCGTGTTCCCGATGTCCTTCCCAAATATCTGCCCAATGATTGGAAAGGGCCCTTTTTACTTCTGATATTTGTATTTATAATGTCAGCTTTTCTTGATAATATAGCTGCCGCACTTATAGGAGGAACAATTGCACTTGTTGTATTTAAGAATAAAGTACATATTGGATACCTGGCAGCAATTGTAGCATCAAGCAATGCAGGTGGTGCAGGCAGCGTTTTGGGAGATACCACAACAACAATGATGTGGATTGATGGGGTTTCTGCGCTTAACGTCCTGCATGCATTTGTTGCAGCAATTTTCGCCTTTGCATTTTTTGCCTGGTTCGGATCTCACCAGCAGGATAAATATTTCAGGATACAGAAGGACCTTGTAAAAGGTATAAAGATTAACTGGAAAAGAATCTATGTCGTTATTTTGATCCTGATCGGTGCAATATTATCAAATATCCTGTATGATATGCCGGCTCTTGGTGTCTGGATAGCATTAGTTATCGGTATGTTAATAATAAAGGTCCCATGGAAAGAGGTTCCGGCTGCTCTTAAAGGGACTATTTTTCTACTCTGCCTTGTAATGTGTGCATCCATGATGCCGGTGGAAGAGCTTCCTGATGCTTCATGGTTTACTGCATTCTCACTGGGAATACTGTCAGCTGTTTTTGATAATATCCCCCTGACCAAATTATGTCTCGATCAGGGGTATTACGACTGGGGTATGCTGGCTTATACGGTAGGATTCGGAGGCTCTATGGTGTGGTTCGGATCTTCAGCAGGTGTTGCAATTACCAATAAGTTTCCTGAAGGACGCGATGTAGTTCTCTGGTTCAGAAAAGGATGGCATATAGCAGTTGCCTATGTGATAGGTTTCTTTGCCTTGTTCTTCATAATGGGCTGGGAACCTGCAGATAATAAAGAGCATAAAATTGTCGATCACCCTGTATCCGGCAACCCGCGGGCGCATAAAGAGGTGCCGGTTGAATAAATCATTAAGTGGTTACACTGTATTAACAGCCGTGATAGCGGCGATACATAAAACCCCCGGCTTCGGCCGGGGGTATAAGCCTCCTAAACAATATAAAGCCTTGGAGGGGCTTAATAGTTATTTCAAAAAAACTACCTTTATTGCTTAAATCAAACATTCAGTAGATGAAAAAACTTCTATTTATTCTAATATTATCCACGGCAACACTCCAGTACCTTTCAGCTGACATCGAAAAGGAAATAAAAGCCGCCTTGATACACGTAACCGTTTATCCCGACAGGGCACAGATGACTCACGAAACGACTGTCGACATACCCGGCGGCAAAACACTTCTGATACTGGGAGGCCTTTCACCGTATATTGATGCCCGCAGCATACAGGTAAAAGGATTTGGCGATTTCATGATCCTCTCGGTCAACCATCAGAACAATTATCTCGAGAACCTTGAGGAACTGCCCGAAATAAAAAGTATAAGAGCCCAGATCGAAACCCTTCAGCTAAAGGTGGAGGATGAAAAAGCTGCAATAAATGTACTAAAGGAAAAAGAGGCATTTCTTATAGCTAACAGGGCAATACTTGTAAAAGAAACCACTTTCTCAGTAGAACAGCTGAAAAGCGTTATGGATCTGTATACCAGCAATATGGATAAGGTTACAACAGCCATCCTGAAAAAGAACAGGCTCATTAAGGATTATGAGAAGCAGATTGCAGCCCTTCAGAAACAGATCTCCGATAGGATTGGCAAACAGCAGCTGCCATCAGGCGAGATATCCATTTCGGTGAGTTCAGAAAAACTTGTTTCAGGAAGACTGACAATAAATTACGTAGTTTCCAATGCAGGATGGTACCCTACTTACGATATCAGGGTGGATGACATCACAAAACCGGTAAATATTTTCTATAAGGCAAATCTTTTCCAGAATACGGGTGTAACATGGAAAGATGTTAAGCTTAGCTTTTCAAATGCAACACCATGGATTGCCGGCGATGTGCCAACACTCTATCCCTGGTTCATTGATTATTTCACTCCCATGCCAATAGTAAGAGCAAAAGCTGCAGGAGCCAGAACCCAGGCTCCAATGGTTATGGAAATTGCTGCAGATAAAATGAAGATGGCAAGAGAAGAGGAGGCAGAGGCAGCTCCGGTATATGTTGAAAAACAGGTCGGCGAAACAACCATCACCTTCGATGTTGCCATACCGTATACAATAGCCTCTGACGGTAAGGTCCAGACCATTGAGATACAACGTACAACCACCCCCGCTGAATATAAATACATGACAGTACCAAAACTTTCTCCTCATGCCTATCTTACCGGCAATATTACCAACTGGGCCGAGCAGAGCCTCCAGAGTGGTGAGGCAACTCTCTATTTTGAAAATACATTTGTCGGTAAGTCAAATCTCAATGTAAACCAGCTCTCCGATACACTGACAATATCACTGGGAACCGATAACAGCATTCTTGTAAAAAGGGAAAAACGGCAGGATTACACCAGTAAGAGAGTAATCGGCACAAACAAGACTGAGACATATTCATTCCTGATCACAATAAGGAATAATAAACCGAACCCTGTCAATATAACAGTGAATGATCAGATCCCTATATCATCAAACAGTAGTATAACCGTTGAAGCTGTTGAACTGACCGGGGGACGGCATAATCAGCAATCCGGTGAAATAAAATGGGACCTGACTGTCAAGCCACAGGAAACCAGGAAGATAATACTGACCTATTCAGTAAAATATCCTAAAGATAAAACTGTTATCCTTGAATAAAGTTAGTGAAATGAGCATAATCGGCAATCTTATCTGGCTGATCTTCGGAGGCATTGTGATTGCCATCGAGTATTTTATCGGGAGCGTTGCTCTCATGATAACCATTATTGGTATTCCTTTCGGAATTCAGACATTTAAAATGGGAGCTCTGGCGATATGGCCTTTCGGTCGCGATACGCGCGTCCATTCACGAGCGTCAGGCTGTCTTTATATTTTAATGAATGTGCTATGGCTGATCTGCGGAGGATTATGGATCGCCGTGACCCACGCAATTTTTGGATTATTACTTTGTATTACCATCATCGGTATCCCTTTCGGTTTACAGCATTTTAAACTAACGGCAATCGCATTGAATCCTTTTGGAAGGGATATAGTATATATATGATACCAAAAAAAATTTACTACAGAGAGCAAGGATGACACAGAAATAAACACGGAGAAAATCCGTGTTAATCAGTGCAATCCATGGTGAATAATATAAAATCTATCTGTGACCCCTTATAATTCCCCGCTCCGAATTCCTGATGAAGTCAATGATATAATTCCTGTCGGGTGACGGCTTGATTTCTTTTTCAATATTTTCGAGGGCTTGTGAGTTATTCATTCCCATCTGGTATATTACCCTGTATATATTGTGTATTTCATCAATTCTTTCCTTTTCAAATCCCCGTCGCGTCAGCCCTACGATATTAAGTCCCATAAAAGAAAGTGGATCCCTGTCGGCTTTAATAAATGGAGGCACATCGGTACGTACTTTTGTGGCACCTCCAATCATTACATGGGCGCCAATTCGTACAAACTGGTGAACAAGTGCTCCCGCGCTCAGTATAGCCCATTCCCCTACTTTCACCTCACCGGCCAGTCCTGCGGCATTTCCAAGTATACAATGCCTCTCCAGCAGGCAATCGTGGCCAATATGTGAGTAAGCCATGAGAAGGCAGTTTTCACCGATAATAGTACTGCCGACTGCTGCAGTACCGCGGTTTACAGTGACTCCTTCGCGTAATGTAGTATTATCTCCGATCTCTACTGTTGATTCTTCTCCCCTGAACTTCATATCCTGGGGAATTGCAGATATGACAGCAGTCGGAAAGATTTTGCAATTCCTGCCAATCCTTGCCCCGTCAAGGACTACCGCATTCGGGCCTATCCAGGTTCCGTCTCCGATAACAACATTACCGGCAATATATGTAAACGGTTCAATTTTTACATTTTCACCTATTCTGGCATCGGGATGAATAAAAGCTGATTCTGAAATCATTGACTCATTATTTTTTTTTGATAACCTGGGCTACCATTTCTCCTTCAACAACAAGGTTGTTGCCGACAAATGCCTGGCCGTACATGGATACTATTCCACGGCGTATAGGTTCAATGAGTTCCATTTTCAGGATTACCGTATCACCAGGAACAACCTTGTGTTTGAATTTAAGTTTGTCAATCTTGAGAAAATACGTAGAATATTTCTCCGGTTCATTAACATTATCTAAAACCAGTATTCCTCCCGCCTGAGCAAGTGCTTCAACTATCAGCACTCCTGGCATAACAGGTTCATCAGGAAAATGACCCTGAAAAAAAGGTTCATTGAAAGTAACATTTTTAATCCCGACGACTGAATTCTCATCTATGTCGATTATTTTGTCCACCAGAAGGAATGGGGCTCTGTGCGGCAGGCGTTTTTTTATCTCTTCAAGATTATAGATCGGGGGTACTGAGGGATCATATACTGGTATATTGTGTTTGGAGAGAGCTTTTTTCATCTCCTGCCTCATTATTTTTGCCAGTCTTGTATTGGCATAATGACCCGGTCGTGTGGCAACAACCTTTCCCTTGATAGGGTGTCCGACAAGAGCAAGATCGCCCATTATATCAAGAAGCTTATGCCTGGCAGGTTCATTGGGATGATGCAGCTCGGTATTGTTGAGAATTCCTGCAGTGTGTTTGTTTATTCCCGGTCTGTTAAAAAGCTTCGCAATTCGGTCAATTTCAGACTGTTCCACCTCTTTTTCAAGGATGACTACAGCATTGTCGAGGTCCCCTCCTTTAATAAGACCCATATTATGCAGGGGTTCCAGTTCATGGAAGAAGACAAATGTACGGCTATCGGCTATTTCCTTTTCAAAGTCATCCATTGAATCCAGTATGGCATACTGGTTGCCGAGGATCTTGCTGTTGTAATCAATAAGAACATTTATGCTCAAATGGTCGTCGGGATAAATAATCAGGTCAATGCCATGCTCTTCATCTGAATAGGTAATTTTCTGTTTGACCATAAAATAATTTCTCTCCTCGTTCAGATCAACGATTCCGGCCTCCTTTATTGCCTCTACAAACTTAATTGCACCGCCTCCCATGATCGGAGCTTCTGGTCCGTCAAGTTCAATCAGGGCATTATCAATCTGCATACCGTACAAAGCTGCGAGAACATGTTCAATTGTAGCAACCGATGCATTATTCTGAACCAGTGTTGTTCCTCTTGATGTATCAGTAACATAATCGGCAAGAGCTTCAATAACAGGTTTCTCAGGAAGATCCACCCTGCAGAATTTATATCTATGGTTAGCGGGTGCCGGTTTAAACGTCAGTGTTACGTTGATCCCGGTATGTAATCCCTTACCTTCAAGCTTTATTTCCCTTCCAAGGGTTCTCTGTTTTTCGCTCATGAGCTAAATCTGAATTTCTCTACAAAAAAAACAAAAAAAACCAGAACGAGCTAAAAAAATAGCCTGTAACGGTGTAAATATAAGATAATTTTCATTAAACCAGCATCTTAACTTATTACTGGCTCATCGATTCTATCTTCTTTTCAAGCTCATCGATCTTTTCTTTCAGTTCCGGTAGTTTTTTAAAGATCACGGCTGACTTCAGAAAATTTACATGGTCTATGGCAGGATATCCTGTCAGGACGGCGTTTTCTTTTCTGATATTTCCCGGTATCCCTGACTGCCCTCCGATTTTTACCCCATCAGCAATTTTACTATGTCCTGCAAAGGCCACTTGTCCTCCGATCATACAATTCCTGCCTAATTTTGTTGAACCTGCAATGCCTGATTGTGCTGCCATTACAGTGTTTTCACCCACTTCAACATTATGCCCTATCTGTATGAGATTATCAAGCTTGACACCTTTGTGTATTACTGTGGATCCCATTGTGGCCCGGTCAATAGCTACATTTGCTCCTATTTCCACATTATCTTCAATAATTACATTCCCCATCTGCGGTATTTTCATGAATTCATTCTCAGTTTGAGGTGCAAACCCAAAGCCGTCACTCCCGATAACTGTCCCTGCATGTACAGTACAACCCTCACCAAGAATACATTCATGATAAATTTTGACGCCGGAATGTAAAACACAATTATTTCCTATTACCGTATTGTCGCCTAAATAAACATGGGGATAAATCAGGCAATTATCACCAATTTTGCAGTTCTCACCTATATAGGCATATGCTCCGATATAGATATCTTTTCCTGTTACAGCTGTCGGTTCAATTACAGCAGTTGAGTGTATTCCTTTTTTCCTCGGTTTTGCTTTGCTTACCATCTGGAGAAGCGCAGCAAACGACTCATAGGCGTCATCAACCTTAATAAGTGTGGCTTTTACACTTGCAGACAGCACCAGGCTTTTGTTAACCAGCACAACAGATGATTTTGTTGTATAGAGGTAAGGTTCATATTTGGGATTTGCAAGAAATGAGAGAGCACCTTCCTGCCCCTCCTCAATTCTTGCTATCGTGTTAACAATAGTATCGGGATTCCCTACAATTTCACCTTTCAGAAATCCGGCAATTGTTGCTGCTGTAAATTCCATGATCTGATTTTTAAGTTATCTGCATTCTTTCGGGTAACAAAGGAAATATTTTGTAATTTTTTCTGATAAAAATCTGTGGTCGAACATATCCGAGACAGAAGATATGTTTGCTGTTTTGCCTGACTTGAGCAATATCTTCACCTCAGGGGCTCCGGGAGCATACGCCAGGTTTGAAATACTGCTTGTATAAACATAATAACTTGTTAATTCCACATCTAATCCCGTCATTTCAGCTGTCATAGATTTCAGCTTATTCACTCTTTCCTCAGGAAACGGTTCATTCTGCAATTCTATTGCAAGCAGGTCCCTTTTCATCAACCTGGAAGAAAGATCAGACAGTACCCTGTCGGAGCTGTCAGCCCAGTATTTAGCTGAAACCAGGATATCCGAATCGTCAAGTCTGGTGAATGTTGAAGCAACAAGTCCGGGAGTAAAATTCCCGTTTCTTAAAAGATCATCGGGACCTATCCTGTTATACAGGAAGAACTTCAGGGCCGGTGTGGCATACAGGTCATGTCCTTCTCCCGCAAGTTCCTTTGCCCGCTGCAGTATCTTTACAAGGAGATTTTCAGAAGCAAGTACTGTTTTATGCATATATACCTGCCAGTACATTAATCGCCGGGCTATGAGAAATTTCTCAAGGGAATAGATCCCCTTTTCATCTATTACCAGGCTGTCATCAACCACATTAAGCATCCGTATGATCCTGTCGGAACCAACAGATCCTTCAATGACACCGGTAAAGAAACTGTCTCTCCGCAGATAGTCCAGTCTGTCCATATCTATCTGACCTGCAATCAGTTCATGCATGAATTTCCTGTGATACGTTCCTTTGAAAATTTCTATAGAGAGATCGAGTTTTCCGTTAAAGGTTTCGTTCAGTTTCTTCATCATGAGCAGGGAGAGATCCTCGTGGGAAATACCATTTATTATAGAGGTCTCAAGGGCATGCGAGAAGGGTCCGTGACCTGCATCATGCAGAAGAATGGCTATTAAAACAGCTTCTTCTTCCTCGGGTTTGATTTCAACACCCTTGCTTTTAAGAGTTCGCAGGGCATTGTCCATAAGGTGCAGGGCTCCAAGGCAATGCTGAAACCTGCTGTGAACAGCACCGGGATAAACAAAGCTTGTCAGACCCAGCTGCCTGATATTCCTTAGCCGCTGAAACCAGGGATGTTCAATAAGGTCAAAAATAAAATCACCCGGAATGTTAATAAATCCATAAACCGGATCGTTTATTATCTTTCGTTTATTTGTTATAAATGACACTTTTAAGAATTATTAACTTACAAAATTATGAATTTGTTTAGAACATGACCCAAACAAAATAAATCCTTTGTGTGCCTTTTACGTTGAAAAACAAAAAAACTACAATTTTTTTTCATACAAAGGAATTATTTATTAATATTTATAATCCTTTAAGCAGCAATTGGAAGATAATTCGTCTTTATAATGTAATTACCCGCTATAAATTACCTAAACAGCAAACCGGCAGTATGAAAATTGAGATTCAGGGATTGAATAAAATATACCCCAACGGAAATCATGCGTTAAAAGATATCAACCTTGAATTAGGAACGGGGATGTTCGGGCTTCTTGGTCCAAATGGTGCCGGGAAATCGAGCCTTATGAGAATAATTGTAACGCTGATGAAACCTACTTCGGGATTGGTCCTGATCGATGGCAGGGATATTCAAAAATACAGGAAGCAGCTTCGCAGCATGCTGGGATACCTGCCTCAGGATTTCAGGTTTTTCACATCACTCAGAACATGGGAGTTTCTCGATTATTCAGGTTCACTTGCCGGTCTGAAAAATAAAAAAGAGAGGCTGCGCGAAGTTGACAGGCTTCTTGATCAGGTAGGATTGCTGGAAGCACGCGACCGGCTGGCTAATAAACTATCGGGTGGCATGAAAAGACGACTGGGTATTGCACAGGCTCTTATCGCCAGTCCGCGGATCATTGTCGTTGATGAACCCACCACAGGGCTCGATCCTGATGAGAGGATCAGGTTCAGAAATATCCTTTCCCAGCTTAGTCAGAACGACGTAACAATAATTCTTTCAACTCACATTGTCGGGGATATTTCTTCAACATGCCAGGGAATGGCATTGCTTAACCGTGGAGAACTTGTTTTTAAAGGACCTCCTGAAAATCTTATTAAACATGCTGAAGGTCACGTCTTTAAAATAAATCTTTCGCCTGCCGAATATGAAACAGTAAAGGAACGTTACGATATAATTTCCACAATTCCTGTAGAATCGGGCTGGGAAGTACAGGTTGTTTCAGAAAATATCCCTGAATTCGAATCAACAGGAATTACACCGAATATTGAAGACGCTTATGTATATTACATGGAACATAAAATGCATGCTGAGTTAATTGAATAGTAACAGGGGCGAAATAATTGTGGCACCTTTTCATAATATAAGAACCGTTGCGAGGTATGAAGCAACAATACTGAGAAGAAGCTGGTTTTTCAGACTTTTTTCAATTGGTGCTCTTTTCATACTGACTATTATGAATACAGCCATCTACTCGCCAATAGGAGATGAAGATTGGGAGCTGGTCTCTATTCCATCATCCCTGCCGTTGCTTAATCTGTATATTTTAAATATCGGTCAGGCTATTGTTGTTATATTTCTTTCTGCAGATTTTCTGAAGAGGGATAAAAAGGTCGACACAAACGAAGTTCTCTACACCCGGTCAATGTCAAATTTCGAATACATTATGGGCAAGACGCTGGGGATACTTAGACTTTTTATCGGACTTGATATAATTATCCTCGCCATCGGCATGGTGATAAACATAATATCAAAAAGCATGTCAGTCGACTCGATGTCATACATCTGGTATCTGCTAATAATATGCGTGCCCACATTAATATTCAGCCTGGGATTTGCTTTTATGCTGATGTCAGTTATCAGGAACCAGGCCATTACTTTTCTTCTTCTTCTTGGAATTGCTGCTCTTGATATGTTCTGGTTATGGCACAGATCAGGATTCATATTTGACTATATGGCATTCGGTATTCCTGTTTTTAAATCAGGAGTCATTGGATTTGACAATATTCACCTGATCCTGAACCAGCGTTTACTTTATTTCTTTCTGGGCATGACATTTATAATGGCCACCGTGTTGATATTTAAGCGATTACCTCAATCAAAACTGCTAACCGGCCTGAGTTATGTATTTATGTTCCTGTTTATGACAGGGGCAGTGATATGCGGATTAAATACATACTCGATTTATAATACAGATATTGATGAAAAAAATATTGTAATTGAGACCAACAGGCAATTTGAAAACAGGGATTTTGTCAGTCTGGCTGATGCTGAAATTGAATTAACACACGATGGGAATTCAATTCAAGCATCCGCACGATTAAAATTTTATAACGACAATAAAGAGGCAGTCGATAAATATCTTTTTTCACTGAATTCACACCTGAATGTAACTGAAATAGTATCTGACGGAGAAAACCTCGATTTCAAAAAGACAAATCATATAATTGAAATAGAACCACATAAACTTCTTGGTCCCGGAGAATCCGACAGTCTTGTAATATTTTATTCAGGTTCAATTGATGAATCTTTCTGCTATCCTGATTATATTGATAACCTTAAAGAGCATCCCTATCAGATCGCCATGCTGAACGTGAATAAGAGGCAAGCCTTCCTGACCGGTGAATATGTGTTATTAACTCCTGAGAGTCAATGGTATCCTGTACCCGCATTGAATTATTATCCTTCCAATCCCGTAAGAATAAAAGTTGACTTTACCAACTATACTTTGCGTGTCAAACCAGGGGATGGACTTAAACCGGTATCGCAGGGAATCATGAAAGTTGAGAATGATTATTTTGTTTTTACTCCTGAATCTCCCCTTACAGGGATGACACTTGCTATTGGTGATTACATGACAGATACACTGATTGTTGATACAATAAAATATATCACTCATTTCTTTCCCGGACATGATTATTACAAAAAGGATCTTGCAGAATTAAAAGATACTCTGCAGCTACTTGTAGAAGGTATTATGAGAGACCTGGAAATAAATTTTTCAACAAAATATCCTTTTAAGACATTGAGTCTGGTTGAAGTTCCTGTCCAGTTTTATTCCCTGCCCAGAATGAGCACACAAACAAGGGCTGAGGTGCAGCCTGCAATGGTCCTCCTTCCCGAAAAATTATCCACAACCCGGAATGCAGATTTCCGGAAGAGATTTGCCCGCAATAAAAAAAGGATGGAAAGGAACAACCAGGTCATTACTGATAAAGAGCTGCAGGTAAGACTGTTTAATGACTTCATAAGGAATACCTTCATCAGCGGGGAAAACTTCAGATACAGGAATGGAGTTGCTATAAATGAACCCACACGATACCGTCTCGGACCAAGCTTCTATTTCTTTAAGAACAACTTCTATTCATTGGAATATCCTGTTATTAATTCTGTTTTCGAATCTCATCTGCAGAAGATCAATATGCCGGAGGAAAATAATTTCAGGTATTTCATGGGCGGTCTTTCCGATCTGGACAGGACAAACCTGATTTTCAGATCTGGAAGCTTCAGGGACTTGCTTGCAATAAATCCCGGAATTGATACAATAAGGTTGGCAATAACCCTTAAGGGAGATTATTTGTTTAACCTGTTAAGATCAAAAGCCGGTGTCAGGGAGTTTAATGAATGGTTTCAGAAGTATTTAAACGATCACCGGTTTCAAAGGACCGACATCGCTAATTTAAGTGATGACTTTAACGAGAGATTCGGATTTACATTTTATCCTTACCTTGAAGAGTGGTTTAATGAAAAAGAACAACCGGGATTTCTCTTTGCCGACCTTCAGGCCAGTGAAATCGTTACTGGTGACAGGGTGAGATATAGGGTTACCTTTGTCGCGTCAAATCCTGAATCTGTTGCAGGAATATTCAATGTTTCCTTCAGAACAGGCGGTCCGGGAAGAGGCGGCCGGCAAATGGAAATTATATCGCGGGAGGGGACTTTTAATATTTCCATGCAAGGCAGGGGTATGGAGGTTACTGATATTTCAAGGATAGTATTACTAGGCCCCGGTGAAACAAAGAAGATAAACATAATCCTTGATACTGAACCACGGGCTATGATTATAAATACACTTTTTGCAAAGAATATACCGGGAGAGATCAATCTTACTATTAATGAAATAAAAAAATCCAAAACAAAAATCGTAGAAACAGACGGAGAAGAAGTACTGGAATCGGCACCTAAGTTATTGTTACCTGGTGAGACTGTTATTGATAATGAGGACCCCGGTTTCAGTACTGGAATTACAGGAACCGTAAGTCCTCTTAAAAAAATTCTGGGTATACAAAACAACCGGGGAGAGGTTTACCAGCAGATACGCCAATGGGATCGTCCGGGTTACTGGCAACCTGTTGTCAATTCATATTACCATGGCAGGTATACTCTTTCTTCGGTTTATACCAGCGGCAGTACGGGAGATCTATCTGTTACTTGGACAACGGCAATTGATGAACCTGGTTATTATGATATATATTGCTATATCGGTAAAGCCAGCAATAGGGCCATTAGTGTGAGAACAGGATCAGGTGCGCCACCACCTCCGCCGCAAAATCGCAGGAGACAGGATCTTTATAAGGATATACATTATAAAATTTACCATAATGAGGGCATTGAAGAAGTAACAGTGGATTTTGAAAATGCTGAAGCCGGCTGGAATAACATGGGGCGTTATTATCTCTCATCCGACAGCGCTAAGGTTGAACTTACAAACCAGTCGACAGGAAGACTGGTTATAGGTGATGCAATAAAATGGGTGCAGGTGAGATAATGTTGAAGAAGGTTGAAATTATAAGGATCCCCTCCCTGGGAGAGCCTGCTCCACGATAGCGGAGGGTTAGGTGTGGGTAAAGAGTAGAAAAGAAAAATATTGAAATAAATATAACAATAATGAAAAAAATATTTAAAACCGGAATCACCGCTCTTCTGACGATTTTACTTCTGATATTCAGTGCGTTAAATGGTTTCCCCCAAAAAGGGATGACTCTTGATGAGGCACTGAAGATCGCAGAGACAAACAGTCCGACGATGCAGAAAACCAGGCTAAGCCTTGTAAGAAGCCAGGAGAATCTGAATGCACAGAATGCATCACTGAAATCGAACTTTTCGTTAACAATAAATCCAATAGGATACAGTCAGAACAGGACTTTCAACGAGCTGATATCAAAATGGAACTCAACCCGGACAACTGAAAGCTTTGGCTTGTTCACGGTATCACAGCCTATTGTCCTTACAGATGCAAGAGTCTCTCTAACCAACAGGTTCGGGTATACAGACTCTTATAGCGAATACACCGACCAAACTACAAAAGGATTCAGCAACAATCTCTCACTCAACATTGATCAGCCTCTGTTCACATATAACAGAACAAAGCTACAGCTCAGGGAGCTCGAGCTTGCTCTTGAAAACTCACAGCTTAATTATGCCATTCAGCTTTTATCGCTTGAAAACCAGGTGAGCCAGGCCTTCTATTATGTTTACCAGCAGCAGAAAAGTCTTGAAATAGCCAGCCAGGCCTATCAGAATATGCAGCAAAGTTACGAGGTGTCGAAGAACAAGGTTGATGCCGGCATCTCACCGCGCGAAGAGATGTTTCAGGCTGAACTGAACCTTGCCACTGCAAGATCGGACTATGAAAACAAACAGGTTGCTCTCGAAAATGCCAAGGACGAATTCAAGATAATGATAGGGATGAGTCTTTTTGACGACTTAATCGTTCTCCCCAACATTGAGGTGGATACTGTTAATATAGATATATCTTTTGCTATTGACCAGGGATTAGCAAACAGAATGGAGCTGAGGCAAAGGAAAATAAACATTGAATCTTCCGAATTTGACCTGATCCAGACCAAATCATTAAATGAATTTAGAGGAAGCCTGGGGCTCTCTGTAGGTCTCTTCGGAGACAATGAGAAATTCAGCAATGTCTACGAAAATCCCACAGACAATGAAAGTGTTTCTCTTTCCCTTACAATTCCTTTATGGGACTGGGGTGAGAGAAAATCACGTATTAAAGCCTCTGAAGCATCAATAGAATCTGCAAATATATCCTTCGAGGAAGAGCAAAATAACATAATACTCAGCATCAGGAAAGTATACAGGAACCTTAATAATCTGCAAAACCAGATTGAAATAGCCCGCCAGAATGTAATTAATGCGCAGCTTACTTATGATCTGAACCTTGAAAAATATAAGAACGGAGATCTTACAGGCATGGATCTGAATATATTTCAGAACCAGTTGTCGGAGACACAGCTTTCATATACCAATTCACTAATTTCCTATAAGCTTGAACTTCTGAACCTGAAGATCCAGACACTATATGATTTTGAAAATAATGAGCCGGTTTCACCGGTAATGACAATAGAAGAATAAATCGTTACATAATGAAAAAAATAGTAATCTTAATTGCATTTATCGTTGCACTGGCTGCCTGCCGCAACGAGGATCAGAACCTGACAGCAGATGTTGAAATTCCGGTTTCGGTTGAAGAGATAAAGCTTAAGACGATCGAGGAGTTCGTCAACACAACAGGCACAGCATTCCCAAAAGGTGAAATAGAACTTAAATCGAAGATTGTCGCCACCTATTTTCTTGAGAAAAATCCACGTACCGGGAAAATGTGGAAAATGGGAGAAAAAGTCAAAACCGGGGAACTTATTGCCAGGCTCGAGGACGAAGAGTATGTCAATTCTGTACAAATGGAGACAAACCAGCTGAACCTCGAACTAATGGAAACAGAGCTCAGGAAACAGGAATCCCTGTACGAAAAGGGAGGTGTTACACTTAAAGAGCTGAAAACAGCCGGGATAAACTACGAAAATGCAAAGACAACAGTGATTAATTCAAAGCTTCAGCTTGAAAAAACAAAGACTGTGGCACCGATAGATGGTGTTATTGTTGATCTTCCCTATTACACCCAGGGTACGCAAATAGAAACAGGAGTCGTCATTGTAAAGATCATGGACTACCAGACGATGTATATGGATGTGCAGCTGCCTGAAAAATATATCTCGGTGATTGAACCGGGTCAGGTTGTCAAGCTGACAAATTACACTATCCCCGAAGATACAATAATAGGAAATGTGACGCAATTGTCACCCGCGATAGTTGCCGATACCCGCACTTTCAAGGGTACAGTTTCCATTGATAATCACGATTATCTGCTTCGCCCGGGTATGTTTGTAAAAGCCGATATTGTTACAAACCATAAGGATTCAGTAATTGTTATTCCCAAAAATATAATCCTTTCCCGCCAGAGAGGTAAAACCGTGTTTGTCGTTGATCGCGGTATTGCTGTTGAAAGGATTATAGAAACAGGCCTGGAAAATATCACAGAAATAGAGGTGATCAGCGGGCTTTCAAAAAATGAACGGATTGTTACAGGAGGCTTTGAAACCCTGGGCAACAGGTCTAAAGTGAAAATAATCAACTAACAATTATGGATGCGATTGCGCGATTTGCTGTAAAATACCCTGTAACAGTGCTTATGCTGATGCTGGGTATTGTCCTGCTGGGATTCATATCATTTGGTAAGCTCGGTACCGATCTCTTTCCTGATCTCAATAATCCCAAAATCTATATTGAGCTTACTGCCGGAGAGAAACCGCCTGAGGAGATAGAAAAGAACTATGTCGATCAGATCGAATCCCTGGTAATGCGTCAGAGCAGTGTTGTCCAGGTATCCTCTGTGTCGCGTGCAGGTTCGGCCAGCATAACAGTCGAATATAGCTGGAACAGGGACATGGATGAAGCATTTCTGGATCTGCAGAAGGAGCTGAATTCATTCAGCCAGAATTCTGATCTTGACGACTTTACAATCTCGCAGTACGACCCGAACGCAACACCTGTGATGATTGTCGGGCTGAAGAATGACCGTATCTCCAATCTGGATGAATTAAGGAAAACAGCTGAAAATTATATACGCAATGAGCTGGTAAGAATAGAAGGTGTGGCTGATGTAAAACTTGGCGGCAAGGAAGAAAGCGAGGTGGTCATTGAAACAAATAAATATCTTCTTGAGTCATTCGGTCTTACTGCCGACGGTATCGCAGCACAGGTCAACAATTACAACAGGAATGTATCAGGCGGCTCCATAGTGGATATGGGGACCAAATACGTTGTTAAGGGGGTAAGTGTTCTTGAGGATCTTGAAGATCTCCAAAATATCATTGTCGGTTTCAAACAGCCATCGGCTCAGGGTACATCTTTACCTTCAGGTTCTACCGCGACACAACCATCTGAAAGAGTACCCGTATACCTGCGCGATGTTGCAGATGTACAGTTCGCAAACAAGGAACCGGAAAATATAGTCACGATAAATGGTGAGAAGTGTAT
>Ga0307432_1000709_pt1 | contig 23262 bp, 26 predicted proteins | sample SalMarWE160150MG_FD_202158 | JGI IMG/M metagenome (GOLD analysis project Ga0307432, IMG submission 202158) | Salt marsh sediment microbial communities from the Plum Island Ecosystem LTER, Massachusetts, United States - WE1603-150 | ecosystem: Environmental > Aquatic > Marine > Intertidal zone >...
CCGGCTGGCTGAATGCAGCACTTCAGAATGATTACCGGGGAGAGGAACCCGTAGAAGAAAGCGAAGATCTCAAATGTAGGGGTCTGATGCATCAGACCCGTCAGGAATCAGCGGGGCGGATGAATCCGCCCCCTACAAAAACAAAGACAAACTCTGAAAATAATAAAATTCTCTCCACTGAAGAAGCAAGAAGACGGTTTCATTCTCTAAGAGAACAATTAATGGCAATGAGTTAGCCGTTAGTGAAAACAGTATCGAGTTAGGAAAATATAAAGAGGAAAGGAAAAAGCATCCCCTAGCCTTCCTGTAGGACAAAGATAAGCTTGTCTTTCTGAATGTAGGGGTTCGATTCCTGTCTGCGTGCGCCTGCCTGTGCCAGCACGGTAGACAGGTACACGCACAGGTAGACATCGAACCCGCAAAAATTCGGGGCGGATAAATCCGCCCCCTACAAAAACTGTAAACTTAAAATCAATCTACGAAAGGAGAAAAATACATGTCCGAGCTAAAAGAATTAATTGCCAAAGCAAAGAAAAAAGACGTAAAAGCAATGGGAGAACTATTTAATCAATTTAAACCTCTGTTAAAGTCAAGGTCAAAAAAATATTCCAAATATGGCCAGAAATATGAGGACGTTTTCCAGCAAGCAGCCTTAATTTTTATCCTTGCTGTCTATGATTACAAAGAAGATAAAAATATCCCTTTTGCCGGATATATGAAAAAACGAATCAATTGGGGATTGTATCATTATTATCGCCGGTATATGCGAAGAAAAATAGAAATTCCTTCCGGTTTAAATCTAGTTGTTATCCATCGTTAGCAAAAGTTGTTATTTAATAAAACAATTCATAAAGGAGAATAATGCCCTTGAATAGATTAGAAAATATCTTAACAGGATTAGATTTAAAAGAAGGATATACACGCTTAACGAAAAGAGAGAAGAATATCATCAATCTTTATTATCTTGAAGGATATAAAGATGAAGAGATAGCTGCCTTTTATGGTCTTACACAACAGGCAATAAATTATATTAGAAAGAAAGGAATAAATAAATTAAAAATATTTTAAAATATTTTTTCATTTCTTTTGTAAAATCACCTCTTTTTTGGATTTATATAAGTAGAGGGAGTTTTTAGCGCAAGCTAAAAACTAGTAACCAGTAATGAGTAATGAGTAAAATGTGAAAAACCTAAAGACCAGGAACATATAAATATTAGATTGCTCATTACTTATTACTCCTCACTTATTACGCAATTAACCAACAGGTTAATTGCCAGAAAGGAGGTGAAAAATAGATGGCCGTAGTCGTAACCGTCCCCCGTGATTCAAGCCTACAGTTAAGATTAGTAGTAGGCACCAATCCGGAAACCGGAGCACCTATCGTTAATAGCAAGACCTTTAATAAGATTAAATCTACTGCTCTCGAGCAAGACGCCTATGATGTAGCTAATGCTTTAGTGGACTTGCAGAAGTATGCTGTTGATGAAATCAGATTCGAAAAAGAATTCCAACTTACTGAATAAGTTTTTAGCCAAGCTAAAAACAGTAACCAGTGATGAGTAATGAGTGAAATGTGAGAAACTTAAAGATCGAAATATCATTGCGAACGACCAAAGGGAGTACGGTAATCTCATAATTTGATGGGATTGCTTCCCCCGCTTTCGCGGGGGCAGGCTTATTACACTCCTCGTAATGACAAATTGCTAAATCTTAATTACTTATCACTTATCACGCTAATTGACCTATTGGTCAATTAGCTAAGAAGGAGGTGAAAAAATAAAATGGCCACCGAATTAGGAGAAGTAACCAGTTATAAGAGACTGTATATGCAGTTTAGGGATAGTGTCGGTAAAACCACAAATCTTACCTTGAATAATCCCAAAAACTTAGATGATGGGGATTATGCCGATTTAGCCGCTCAAGATGCAGCTATTGAAGGAGTTATGGATACGATAATCGCTAAGAATATCTTCCATAATAACGGTAATGACTTAGTAGCTAAAGTCAATGCAAGAATCCTTGATTATAAGTCTACTGACGTTATGGATATTTAAATAGTCGTTAGCATTAAAAGGGGGACACACTTTACTTTTCACCATGCATTAAATGCGGGAATATAAAAGAAGAATGTCCCCCTTTTATGCTTACACCTTGTAACCATTTTCGACTGAAAGGAGAAAATAATATGTTAGAAGCAATCTTAAGTAAATATCTATTAAATGCCCTACTATTATCTCTGGTCTCTATTTTTTACAGTTTCCTAAAAAACAAATTAGGAGAAGACAGAGCCGGGACTATTAAAGATGCTATCTTATCTGCTATGCTCTGGGCAGAGGAGGAGCTGGGAATAGGAAACGGTAACCAGAAATGGGAGATAGCCTGGAAGAAGTTAATAGAGATACTGGCAGATAAGAATATCAGATTAAGAAAATCCGAAGAGAAAGTAGTAAAGACCATGATGAAGGCCAATGTGGGGAAGATTAACCAGCAGAGATATGATTTGTTGTTGAAGAGAAAATTAATAAAAGATAAAAAGATCGTTCAGTAGTCACTGTTAGCTAAATAGTTTGCTGGTTAGTTGGTTGCGAATACAGGTATGAGATTCAATTAGTCTACCGGTCTTCCAGTCTACCAGTCGGCCAGTCAAGAAAATACCGGGAATAAAGAAGAAAGGAGCGGGGCGGATGAATCCGCCCCCTACCACTTGCAACTTGTAACTTGCAACTTGTAACTTGTAACTATTTTCGACGAAAGGAGAAAATACACATGCAAATGCTAAATAGTATCAATAATCTAAAAGTAGCCAAACATTTTAAACTATCCGAATTTGCCTGTCCCTGCTGTAATCTGGTTATGCTGCATCCCAAGCTGCTGGTTAAATTAGTGGAGTTAAGGAATATTTTAGAAAGACCTGTTTACATTACTTCCGGTTATCGCTGTCCAAGATATAATCAAAAAATTGGAGGAGTAGTAAACAGTTATCACTGTATCGGGCTGGCAGCAGATATTAAGGTAAAAGATATCAACTTAATTGAACTTTTAGAAATATGCGAGAATATAGATTTTAATGGAATCGGGTTTTACGAGAAGAAAAAGTTCTTGCATCTGGATGTGCGGCCTACTAAACGTACCAGATGGAGGGAATGAAAAGTTGCCCAAAGGTGCCTGGCACTTTTGGGCAATTTTTTGAGAAAGGAGGTAAATATTGGATATTCATAATTTGGCAGACATTATTGCGAATCAAGGGTTTCCTATCGCCTTATCGATACTCTTGATCTTTCGTATCGACAGATTTATGCAGGAGATAGTAGTTGCCCAGAAAGAGGGATATCGGCAGATATTAGAGAACACCAAAGAAATACACAGTACACTCACCAGCTTAAACCAGCAAAATCGAGAATATTACTCTCTTCGCTTTTCGGAAGTGCAGAAGGAACTCTCCGGGATGAAGGTAGAGCTGGGAAAAATTGAATAAAAAAAAATAAAAAAAGGTAAGCTATAAAAAAAGTCATCTTATATGGCTTACCCTTTTTTTGTTCTCAAACCATATTTTGATATTCTTAAAAAAAATAAATAAGACCTTCATTTAATTTAAAAGCAAAATATTAATTGTCTAAGAAAATGGATGTGTCTATTTAAAATATCAAATGTTAATTCCTTTATTTACACTTCTTGTTTTTCTTCTCTTTATACATCTTTTCATCGGCTATTCGGATTAACTCATCCGAAGATTGGGGATTATCAGGGTCGTAACAAGAAATACCAATACTAAAACCTATTTTATAGGGTTTCTTAATGGTTTGATTTAACTTAATTAAGTTTTTATTAAAACGCTCATTAATTATAGATAAATCTTTTGGGGAACTTTCCGGAAAAATTAATAAGAATTCATCTCCTCCCATACGTATAATGATATCTACTTCTCTTAAGATGGATTGAAAGAGATTTGCCATTTGGGCAATCGCCTTATCCCCTTCTTCATGGCCAAATTGATCATTAATTTTTTTTAAATTATCTAAATCAGTATAAGCTAATAAAAAAGAAGTTTCGTTTCGTTTGCCAATTTTAATCTGTCTTTGAAGAAGTTCTAAACCATATCCTCTGTTATAAGTTCCGGTAAGAGGATCATAGTGAGCTAATTTTTTTAGTTCTTCTTCCATTCTCTTTCTCTCGATGGCGGTTGCCACCTGTTCGGAAACAAATTCCATAAGCTTAATATCCTTTTTGTTGTAAAGATTAGGATCGCTATAGCTTTGAACTGCCATGGCACCTATGACATAATCTTTGATCTTTAAAGGCACTCCAAGCCAGATGCTTTGGGGGGAAGTGCTGCCCAAGGGACTCAATTTTCCTGAAGCTATCATTTTTTCATATTCCTTACTTGTATTAAATAAAGGTTTACCTGTTTTTATGACCTGGGCAGTAAGCACATTGGAACTACTAAATTTCTGAATTGGAAAATTATCGTCTTTTTCATCGACATGGTAGGGGAAATAAAGGATATCTTTCTTCTGATCCAGTAAGGCAATATAGAAATTAGAGGTGTCAATAATTTTACCTAATTCTTTATGAATTAAAGGATAGAGTTGTTTTAGAGAGATGGATGAATTGGCAGCCCTTGAGATATTGTATAAGATAGTATTTAACTGTTTGTTCTTCTTGTGCTCAGTAATGTCTTTCATAATGCCTAACATTTGATATGCTTTTCCATCTTTATCTAATAGGAAAAATCCATTATCTTCAATAAATTTATATGTTCCATCTTTACATTTAAATCGGTAATTAACATCATACTTTTCGCCATTTTTCATAGCATTATAAAGTAGTTTTAAAGCATTTTCCCGATCACCAGGATGAATCAAATTTTCCCAAGATGATATATCAACACTTTGAAAATTTTCAGAAGTAAATCCTGTAACTCCTTCTACATCGCCAGACCAATTGATTTTACCACTTAAAATATCATAATCATATATCATTTGTCCCGGTTGTTCCGCTATAAAACGATAACGCTCCTCACTATCGCGCAATGCTTCTTCCGCCTTCTTGCGCTTGGTGATATCATCTATTGCACTTTCCCTCCGCTCTTTTCTCAAAGTTTTCAATTCTTTTATTAATCCTACCTTTGTCTTATTCTCATCTTTCAACCTGTTCGCCTCCAATTAATATGAACACATCCTATTTTTCTCTGATTTAATTTTCCCTAAAGACTCAACCATCTGGTTAAAAAATTCCTCAGATCCTATCATAGATTTTACGCTAAAAGTTACCTAATTATTAAAATACTTCTGGGTCATTCTTCACAAGTTCACAAAAAATCTATTTCTTTTATTGTTGCATTGTTTTTTTCAATAAATATAGATTTACATTTATAAATCGATTTTCAACAATTGTAAATAAAAAGACAAAGCAAGAAAACAATTATATCACTCTCTTACTCTGTCCTTTTGCCTGAAAGATTCTTCCTAAGTGATTAGGAGATATTTCTTTTCAGTAAACTCTGTATGGGTCTTCCTAAAGATTAGGAATTGCCCCTTCGGTGCTTTTTGGTATAAAGCTCTCCAGAGTTCTGTCCGGTAACAGTCCTTTTGCCTGAAAGTTTGGATACTTTTGGTATCTTGCCCCTTCGGCTCTTTCTCTTTTATGATGGAAAGAAAAAGTTTCTCCTGTTACCTTCATACAGGATACAATATTAAATTTTATTTAAAATTATAGGAATATAAAAATATTATTTAATTGAAATATTTTACGTACTATATATTAAGTATACGACATAAGTTTTAAAAGTCCTTCTTTTTTAGGAAAGTTTTATTTTATTGGTAAAAGGGGGACACACTTTACTTTCTACAAGTGTAAGGTCATCAAGATAATCTTTTAAATCTTGTAAAACTTCAAAAAACAATAGCTCTAATCTTTTAATATCATTCAAGATTTCTCCCCTTCTCTTCTAACAAATTACCTAGATATTCTGCCTGTTCTCTGCCCCGTGGTTGAAAATTGTATAAGTCAAGATAGAGTTGAAGGTTAGAAACCACAGTATAACCTTTCATTTTTTGTATATTAAAAAAAACACTATTTTTATAAAAAGGATGAATCAGGTGAATATTCCCTCCCCTAACCAATTCTTTTAAATCTAATTTCTGCCTGATATTTAAAATATCTTTCTCCCATTCCTTCAAATTCATATAAATAAAAATCTCTTCTGTCCTCACAAAAGAAGTAATGAGATTAGCCCCGGTATGTAGAGTCAATGCATATTGATTTTCTTTTAGAACTTTTCTAAATTTGTTTAATATATTTTTATCTGCAGTGTAATAAGTATCAATTACATTTAGATTAAAATGATACTCCTTAAGCCAATCAGAAATAAGTTTTTTCTTATTAGCAAGAATAGCATAACTATTCGGTCCTTTCTTGGCTCTTTCGATATACCCCTTTTTCTCCATTTCTTTTAATACTTCCTGAGACATGCCCAGGCTGACACCCCCGAGACCAGTAAAGTCACGCAATACCCATCGTCTCCCTGGATCTTTAAGCATTTTCCTCAACACGAGAGAAGCTTTATCCGCAAAAATGTTTTTCATTCTATAATTCTTTCGCATAATGTTCACCTACTTATTAATGTTCACTACTTTATGAACATTATATATTAAGTGAACATTAATTGCAAGTATACGAATTAACTCTTACTCTTATAAACAAAAGCAAGGTCTATAAATATAATAGGGCACATCCTATTTTCCCTATGGTTTAGCTTTCCTTAAAGCTCCAACCATCTGGCTAAGAAACTTCTCAGACCCCACAGGAATTAAATGGTAATAAGATAATGCACTCTCCAAAGAGACATAAGAGGGTGAATATATACGATTGGCAATCTTAAATAAAATTTCCTCGCTAAGCTGTAGATCGGAAAAGATATAATAACCCCGAATCACTTTCTTGATATAGCCCTTGTCCTGCCACTCATTTAATCTTCGCCTATAAAAATTAGGGTCAATGTTTTTAATCTCATTTAAAGAAAATATGGGGAAATCCTTTAATTCATTCTTTAATTCTAAAAACTTCATAATATTTCTCCAAAATGCTATTTATAGCACTTTCGAGAAATATTATATCATTTTAATGATTTAAAAGAAAATAATTAATTATCTAAGAAAATGGGACAACACATCCTATTTTCTATGGTTTAATTTCCTTTTTACGAGGTCTTCCATTAGAACGTCTATCTATAATAATCTCTAAAGCATCAACCACCCGGTTAAAAAATTCTTCAAATCCTATAGGTTTTCTGTATAAAAGCTACCGAATTGTTGACCTGGTACACCTGTTCTCTGTCACATTTTGTTGCGGCGCAGCGTATATCCGCAGTTAGGCTGTGTGCGCATTTATTCTACCTTCCCAATATATTTTTTCATGAGCTCTTTTACCTTGTTTAACCCTTCTTCTGTTAGATATACTGATTTTGCGCGTTTGTTTCCATCAATATATCCTTCTTCATTTAATTCATCTAAAACTTCAAAAAGATAACCTTTCCAGCTCCTTTGAACTTTTGTGAGACCGGTATCTTCTTGCCATGATGTAAGATATATCAGTAATAGAGTCAATTCTTTTATTATTTTATCCATTTTGTTTTCACCTTTCAATTACTATTTTAAATATATTTCATAATCACCAGAATCATCGCTTTCACCGGACGCTTTGGCTTTTCTTGCATATTTATATATACGATAAAAGTTATGGAAATCCTCTTTTTTTGGGAAATAATTATTATATGGGGGACACACTTTACTTTTAGCCAAGTATAAGTGCAGGAATACAAAAGAAGAATGTCCCCAAAGATTTCTGGCTTTACTTTTTCCCTAGCATAAATGTGGGGAAATAAAAGAAGTCAGTCACCCTTGATTATGGGATTGTCACGTCGCTGCGCTCCTCATAATGACAGAGGGATGGATTCCAGCCTGCGCGGGAATGATAAAAGAGGGATCGGGAATGTCAAAAGAGGAAACGGGAATGACATAAAGGTTTTTCGCTAAAAGCTATCGTATTATTGACTTGGCACACCTTCCCTATTTATTTAAAAACTTTCAGTAATTCACTTTCACTCTTCGGTGCAATAATATGTACATATTTTTGAATATCTTGAAGATGCTTAAATACTTTAGATTTTTCTATTCCCGGTGGCGCATATACAACGAATAAAGTATTCCGAGTATCAGGTTTTATCTGTGTACGTTTATCCGGTCCGTATATAATACTTGAGATTATCCCCTGTAAATCTGATACCATCATATCATTAAGAATTAATTCTTTTTCCTGGCCGCTTAGTTGAATATATTTTTCTCCACCGCTTGAAACATCAAGTTTAATGGGTAAATCTATTGCGTCTAAATCATGTCCTGCAGTCAGTAAAAGATTCTTTAGTTCAGCCATAAACATTGCCTCGACCAATGAGGCAACTTTAGGAATCGATTTATTCTTAAAAACAATTGACTCCAATTGTAATAAAACGTGGTATGTTTTCTTAAATCTTTTGTAATAATCACTAAAAGTTTTAATCGGTTCCATATTCTTTAAATAAGCTTTATCTAACCCAGCATATTTCTCTCTCAAATTATTTTCAAGCTCGAGTTTGCATCTATCAAGTTCTTCATGTTTTTTAGGATTGCATACATTCCTTATAGCTAATATACCTAATAATGCTTCCGGATAAACTTTTTTTATTTCATTTGATATGATTAACAATTCCATCCCTCTTTTTTTTACTCTCTATGCGTCTAAAAGGTATATTTCCCAAATGCCAACGTGATTTTAATAGCTTCTTCTACTTTTTGTAAACAACCACTATTTACAGTTCCTAATTTTCTTGTTATACGTCTTTTATCAATTGTTCTAATTTGTTCGCATTGTATAACGCTATCTTTAGTTAGGCCGCCTTCACCTTTGTCTATCCATACATGAGTTGGGTATTTCTTTTTAAGTCTATCCCTGCTTGTGATAACTATTATAATGGTTGTTGAAGAATATTCATTATTTACATTATTCTGAACAATTAAACAGGGTCTTATTTTACCGGTTTCAGAGCCTTTTATGGGCTCTAAATTTACATATACAATATCTCCTTTTAATATAACCATTGATTATTGTTCCTGCTCTCCATCAACGTATTTAAAATCATTACAGATTTCAAGATTTAATTTTGCAGTGTCTTTGCATTGTTCGATTAAAGCCTTCTTTAACATTTCTATTTTTATTTTTTCAAGGTACTCTTTTGTTGCTTCTCTTACAATTTCACTAAAATTAACATTTAATTCTTTTTTTATTTTTTTTGCTTCCTCTATTATATCGTTTGAAAAACATATATTTTTTCTTATCATAATAGTTCCACCCATTTTTCCACCTCTTATATGATAGTCATATGCCTGTCATATGCATACTATACACATATTATATACACATATAATGTTTATTGTCAATAATTTTACTATTAATTAAGCCTGCTCTACCTTTTTCCTTAATTACTAATTATTCAAACAAAACCTGAAAACCTTTATAAACAAAGGCTTTGAAGGATTTAATGAAAACGCTCATATACTGCGTGTATGAAGAATATTTGACCTGTCCCTTATGAGATTGTACCTATTTTGAAAAAGACCCCCCTTAAAAACGAAATTAGAAGGTCTATTTTCTTTATAATTCAGTAAAAAGTTCCCTATTCTTTCAATGCATGGAATTCGGAAGATAGATTCACTCTTATCGATATTTATTTATTTTAATTACTTAACTAATCTGTTATTATTAGTTATTGTGTCGATTAAAATTATTTGAGGTAAATATGATTCCCAAAAGATTAGTTTATGGTTCTACTGTAGCAATTTTACTATCATTTTCTATCTTTTTTAAAAAGATAGCTTTGACTAAAGGTGTGCCACCTATGACCTTGTTGATTCAATTTTTACTAATTGCCTCTATTATTCTGAATATAAACCTTCTTCTTTTTCAGAGAAAAAATATTAGAAAAATTAAAAATATAAAACGGTGGGAATGGAAATATGCATTTTTTGCTGGATTTTTTCTCATTTCTGCTTATCTTGCCAGTACCTACGGTCTTAGATTCACTACTTCGATTAATTATAGCTTTATTATCAAAAGTAACTTAATCTTTGTTCCCATCCTTGCATTTTTCTTTTTTCAAGAAAAAATTAGCAAAGAAAAAATATTTCTTGCCTTCACTTTTTTTACCGGTATCTATTTGGTTACTACCAGGGGGCAATTTATTCTTCCACATTTTGGTGATTTGTTAATCATAGTAGCAGCTTTCTTTTTTTCCTTCTTCTCTATCATTAATAAAAAATTGGCAAAAAAGCTTGAACCGGAAATAATCAGCTGGGGGGTCACTTCTTGCGCTGCTATCTTTGCCTTAATACTCATCTTTATTCTGAAGGTTAATGTATTTTCTTCAATAGGACTCCTGTTTGTTTTCCTATCCGGTCTAACAGAGGCACTAATCATTCTTTTTATGAATAAAACTATTCGGATTACCAGTATGACTTATTATGTTATGATGACTATGTTTGTCCCTGTCATCAATTTAATTCTGGGTATTTTATTTCTACATGAAACTATTTATTTTATCCAGTTAATCGGGGGCATTGTTTTAATTATCAGCGGAATTATGGTTCAGAGATTAAGAGATTAAAGTTACCGTATTATTGACCTGGCACCCCTTCTCTATTCATTTCCTTAACTATATTTTTTTCTATTCAGCTTTCTTAACACTCAGATTTTTAATAATGTAACCTATTATCTTGTCTAAATCAAACGTTTCGCGCTCGTTCGCGCATTCAGTTCTGTACGGTTCGCTATAATTCATACACTGCGGATATCGAATAACACAACTCACCATAATAAGACTACCGCTTTTAATGGTAGAATAAGTATATTGTGTGTAAATGGTTCCCGCTGCTCCTTCACTTGCCGATTCTATACAATAGATTCGTCCATCAATTCTTCTTTTTACTGTTATGAACAGTAAACCACTTTTGGAAGATGTTTTCTTGTAATCTATTTGACCTTCGGTTATTTTAAATTTCGGGGGGTACTTTTCTTCCTCATTAACGATTATCACTTTCCAATCTTGACTAGCAATATATTCGGTATTCAAATCAACCAGAATAACATAATGCGGCTGCTTTTCAGACCCATTATCAATTTCTTCAACCATTATCTTAACCTCAGGCTGTGAGACGTTTTCGCCTTCATCTTCCACAATGCCGGTTAATAAAACAATTCTGCCGTCTGCCTGGTAATCTCCATCACTTACTTCTTGAATACCGTCACTTTCAATCCAATCCGCCCATGTGCTTGAAGTAAACCACCCCGAAAATTCTATAGGATTTTTAAGCCATCCTTCGGTTTTTTCTTTTTGCCTTTTCATATTATGCTGGCTCCATGAATATGCACCGGTAGCCATCACAATTATAACGATAAAAATAATGGCTAAAACTAAGAAAATATTTTTCTTCATAATCGAATCCTCTCTAGTAAAGAAGTCGGGTCTCCACAGGCTGACCCCCCTTTTTTTTCAATAGTTTATACTTTCAGTAGGGTGTTGTAAAACAAAGAACCGTCCCCTGTTTTTTATTTAAATAAATAGGTATACATCCTATTTTTTCTATGGTTTAATTTTCCCTTTTACGAAGTCTTTCTTTAGGACGTCATCTATAATAATGCTCAAAGGCTTAAGCATTTAGGCAAGAAACTCCTCAGATCCTATGGGTTTTACGCTAAAAGTTACCGAATTAATGAACTGGTACAATATCTCTCTTATTCATTTCGGATTTGCTCTAAAATCCAATCACTTATTATTTTTAAAGCCACCGGTGAAATTGTTTCCTCAATTTTAGCATATTCATCAGGCAATCCCGTTTGGGCAGTCTGGAAAAGATGATTAAGGCCTGGCAATTCCTTAGTAGTATAATTTTGGTTACCTCCGGCCTTGAGAGCCTCTTCAATAGCACTGAGATTTTCTTTGGGAGACACCTGAAGGTCTTTCTCTCCATTTATAGCAAATACCGAACATTTTACCTTGGATAAAATTGGTTTAGGATCATAAGTCAGGAAAAAACGGGACCAGGGAGACAATAAGTTCTGAAGTTGAGCATTAAGGAACTCTTCCGAGACACCTATCCTATTTTTTTCTTCATCGCTTAACTCCGCCCAATAAGCCATAACTATCTGCCGGACTCTTTCTTTAGCAATTTCATTATCCTCTTCTTCTTTTATAAGAGAAAATATCTTCTCATTAAACTGATGATCCTTAGCAATTTCTTGTTCACTGGCCCCCATTGCTTTTGAAATTAAATCACTCTGTAAATATAAAATTTCTTCTCCGGTTAATCCTGTCCCGGCCATTAATACAATAAATGCCACATCCGGTGATTTTACCGCTACCATAGAAGCAATCAACCCCCCTTCACTATAAGAAATAAGGCCGATCTGTTTAGGATTTATTTCTTTGTAAGTTTTAAGATATTCCACACCTACTAACACATCGGATGCAAAATCTTCAATGGTAGCACGGGAAAAGATCCCGGTAGATTCTCTCACTCCCCGATCATCTACCCTGAGGACTGCAATACCCTGACGAGTAAGATAATCTGCCAATACTAGAAAAGGGCGATGACCAAATATTGTTTCATTTCGATCCTGAGGCCCAGAACCGGATATTAATAATACCGCCGGAAATACACCTTTGTCAAAGGGTAAAGTCAGCACACCAGCAAGTTTTACCCCTGCCTTTAAGTTTGTATAGGCTACTTTTTTTTCAATATAAGGATAAGGTCTTTTTGGCTCCTGAGGTCTAAGTACTTCCACTGCTTTATCAACCCGCTTAACCGTAAGGGGAAAAGTCTGTCCGGACTGTTTCCACTCTCCCTCAATAATTAAAAAATCTTCACTGACTTTCCCTTCAAAAACACCTCCCGCAGATTTTACTCCCAGGCGTAAAGTATTATCTTTAAAGATAACTTCTTCCACCGGGATGCCAGTTACTCCCTGGTCGGGGCTATCCAGAGTTGCAGTCAGAGTTCCATCCGAATTCTTAGAAATTTTGAAGACAATCCTAAGCTCTGTCTCAAGAACTTTTAACTTGCCCTCCCAGATACCCTCGATACCGGAAACAGAAGTAACTTGCTCTTGAGCTGAAACTATAAAAAATGCACTGCCTATAATTATTAAAATAAAGCAGATCAAAATGCTAAACAAAACTCTATAAATCTTTTTCATAACATCTTTTATCCTTTTCAATTTAATTAAAATATGGATACATCCTATTTTTTCTATGGTTTATTTTTCCCTTTTACGAGGGCTTCCTTTAGAGCGTCTATCTATAATAATACCTAAAGCCTCAACCATCTGGATAAGAAACTCCTCAGGTCCTATAGGTTTTCCGCTAAAAGTTACCGAATTATTGACTTGGCACACCTTCCCTATTTATTAAATTTAAAAGTAAAATATTAATTATCTAAGAAAATGAAATGTGTTCTTATTTATTTTAATCCTACCAAGAACAACAAGATCTTCTTAATTTTTTGAAAACTCTTTTTAAATTATAAAGAAGAAAATAGCTTCTAGTTATTGTTATTTTTTTTAACTTGCCTTCCTCAGACTTCGATACTATCAAAGAATAGGATTTTGTATTTGTACGTATTTCCCTACCTAATTTTCTTTCCGACGATCTTTTCCGTCTATTTCTTTAGGTACGAAATCGGTAGAAAGATTACTATCTTCGGTTCTTTCTATCCCTTTCTTCAGATTTAGGTCCAAGGATTTTATTGCTTGTATTGCTTTTAATGTATCATCTGAAAGTGTTAATGATGATAACTTATCACTTATTGGTTTTAATGCATCTGAAAATTTAATTGAAGCCATTGTCGCTTCTTTAATGACTCGTTCACCCTCTTCATCACGTTCTCTAATTTCCCGAACTTCATTAATTGCTTTCTTATTAACTTGCTTTTCTAAGAATTTCTGCGCATTTTCCATAAACGGGTCTGTCTGATATAAGTAGAACGATACACCTGCCTTAGAGAGCATTTCATCTACAAGCTCTGATTTCGGTCCAATAGTTTTACCTTTAAGCCTCGTCCACCAGTCTTCTTTTCTATCATCAGTAACAAGAATTATAGGCTTATTTGTTTCTTTAGCCTTGTCAATTATCTGAAACCATAATATAAGGTCCCCATATTTCTCTATCCCTTCTTTCTTCTTATCCTCATATCCGGGGGGTATCTCCTGTTTATACCTTTGGTTGCCTAAATTGTAAATCTCATTCAATTTTTCCTGGGAATAAGGTAAACCTAATTTATCTGCAAGTAGAGTATCAAGAGCATCTCTCAAGTTGTCATGTTGTAATAAATCAGGATGCCCTTGCTTGAGCTTTTTCAAATTCTTTTTAATTGCAGTACAAGCCTTCTGCATTATTTTCGTCAGATTATCAGCTTTTATATATGGGTGCTTACCTAAAGAATCTAACTTATTTTTAAATTTTATCTTGCTATCTTCAACTAAATCCTGTATTTCATCATATACTTCTAATTGTTTTGCAATGATTGGTAATCGGTTTTTTTGATACTCTAAGGCAGCTTGATGAGGAACCCATAAACGATCAGAAATTTGTTTAAGAATTTGAATTAATTCATTAGATGTTTCCTGAGAATAGCGATACAGGTTTAAAAGGACATTTGCATCGAGAACAAATAAGCAAGAATTCCATAAATTGGAAAAATCTTCTTCTGTTGGACGATAATAACCTGGAAAAATCTTTTTCATTTATCTCTCCTTTCACTTTTGTTTAAAGTGTGTAATTATATGCTAAAACTATAATGGGATCTTGCAATGTCACTTTTCCTCTTTCCATTCAATATTTTTAATTAAAATGGGACAACACATCCTCTTTTTTTATGGTTTAGCTTTCCCTTTTACGAGTTCTTTCTTTAAGACGTCTATCTATAATAATACCTAAAGTTTCAATCATCCGGTTAAGAAATTTCTCGGTCCCTATATGTTTTTAGCTAAAAGTTACCGAATTATTGACTTGGTACCCCTTCCCTATTTATCTAATTTAAAAGTAAAATATTAATTATCTAAGAAAATGGAATGTGTCCATATTTATTTAAATATTATCCGTAATGGTCTGGCCAGGTTGCTAATACAGTAGATCCTTTGTTATATTGCAAGACCCCTTTTCTGTCCTCAAAAGGACTCCAAGACTCGTAACTTACGATTCGGCTATAATCTTACCAGACAGGGTTTCCACCTGCTAAATATCACGACCTAAACCTGGCCGCACGTACAACCCCCCCCTGACATCTGTAATTATTAACTGGAAGGTGCAAATCTTCACAACTTATTTAATTTTTTTTCAGAGATAATAAACAAGGAATCATTTTCTCTTAACTTGTAGTTATTTTGAGGATTGATTATTAAGACTTTCTCCTCTCCATAAGAATGGATCCAGTCATTACTACATACTTCAATGACATAGTCATCCTTTTTTGTTTCAATAGCGATGAGAATCATATTTTTTTCTAGTAATTGCCTTCCAACTTCTCCAAAATTTTTACCAGTAAACTCATCAGACGCCTTCCGTTCATATCTGTAAATTTCACTACCTTTATTGAAAGTCAATAGTTCATTCATTACCTTTGAAATACCATGATTCAAAGCGGAAGATACCATAAGGTTTCCACCAATTTGATCTAGACATATTATCTCATCTACTTTTGCATTTTCTAAATGGATTATATTTTCAGAAAAAAGTAACTGTACGCAAGTATGAACTTTTTTATTAAGATTTTCAATGGCCAATGCCACCATCAATGCATCTGCATCCGGATTACTTGTTTTTTCACCCCTAATATCTGTCAGTATTATTGCAGTATCTGCTTTAGGGATCCCAGCTCTTATTAGATCCTCTTTTTTTTCCATGGACATCCCGGGATAAAATCCACTTCATCCGAATCATATGGTATTTTCTCCATGTCTGCTAGTATAACTATTGGTTTCTCCTTGTGAGCTTTACCGGATAAAAGGCTTTCTAAAATTTTTGGTCCTTGAAAGTTCCATCCACAAATAACTATGTGTTTTTCAAAGTTTACTTTTTTCACAAAAACACCTCCTTTTAATGCCAAATTTACAAGCACTTCTGCCAATTTTCCAAATATTATCCCTAAAAAACATATATAAATTACCAAAGACAAGATAAAAGCAATACCTGTGGGATTCATTTCTACCGTGCCGAGGTTTCCTAAGATTGGTGGGAGCAGCATTAATACTGCCTTCGAAATATCAACTTTCTCACTACTTATGATTGTTATTACGCAAATAGCATATATTGCAATGAGTAAGCATATAATGAGTTTAATAGGGCGTCTGCGGAATTTTCTAATAATCCGTATATGAAGATTAAATTTTCCCATTTACTTTTTTCCTCTCTCTTGAGAAGTATTATTGATTGACCCTTTATAACTTTTTATGAGTCAAGGTAATTGCGTATAACGTTTTCAGCCCAAAAAAAGCCTCGCACTAATTTTCCCAAGTAATGATTACCAAGGGGACTTTAAGGGGGAGGTTCTTTTGACAAATTTCTCCCCGTTTCTTGACTGAATCCAATCAAAATGGTTATCTTCCTTTTTAATAAATTTTATATTTTTATCAATCGATTTATTAAATTATCTCTTTGAATAACAAATAGGGTCAGATTTTTGCATTTGATATTATATAATTTTTAAACATGATAAAGGCGTTGCAGAGGATTACCTCTGTCGGATTACTATAGTTTCCTATTTCACCATTTTCTTTAATAACTTCAATTCTTCAATTGTGTTTTCTAACTCTTTTTCTACCTTTTCAATTTTATCAGCTACGTTTTGGGAGCCTTCAATTTCGTTAGTATCCAATTCTTCTATTAATTTTCCATCACCTTTCTCTTTTTTCTGAATTGCTTCTACCAAACCAGAACCAAATATGCCAGCGGGCAAGGCGAACATCCCGATTCCTAAAAAAGCAATTAAAGCTCCTAAGATCTTTCCTAATGGAGTAATGGGATAAACATCACCATAACCTACGGTAGTTAAAGTAATTATCCCCCACCACATCGCTGCTGGAATACTAGAGAATGCCTCAGGCTGGGCTTCTTTTTCTATAAAATACATCAAGCTGGAAAATATGATTAACAACAATAATACTACAAAGACTATTAAGACTAACTCTTCTTTCTTTTCTTTTAATACTCTTTTAAGCATAAGGGCAGCTTTGGAATATCTGCCCATTTTAAATAAGCGGAACAGGCGAAAAAGACGTACTGCCCTGATAAATCTTAAATCCAAAGGGATGATCATGGGTAAGTAAAAAGGTAAGATAGCTAATAAATCGATAAGGGCAAAAGGAGTAAGTATATATCTCAATCTTCCAGTAATTGGATTTCTAAAATTTTCATTAAGGGTGCAGGTCCATAATCTTAAGAGGTATTCTAGGGAAAATACGGTTACGGAAAATACCTCAAAGATACGGAAATAATATTGATATTGGGAATCTAAGCTTTCCACTGTAGCTAAAATGACTGCAGCTACGTTAAGAGTAATTAAGGTCATAATACATACATCGAATACTTTATTTGGAATATCCCCGACTGCAGCAATTTCTAATATCTCATATAATCTTTTTTTAAATTTAATATTCATCTTTCATCATCTCTTGCTAGATTTTAGAAAAGTAATCACTCCGTTTCTGTCTTTCTCGCTAAACCTTCAATTAGATACATCAATATTAAACCCGAAAATTGTTCATTATAAAGAAGGTCTTATGGGGTCTTGCAATATCACTTTTCCTCTTCCTCCTCAATTTTTTTAATTAAAATGGAAACACATCCTATTTTTTTTTATGGCTTAGCTTTCCATTTTGCTAAGAAAATCCTCAGATCCCATAGATTTTCCGCTAAAAGTTACCGAATTATTGACTTGGCACACCTTCCCTACTTATCTAATCTAAAAGTAAAATATTAATTGTCTAAGAAAATGGGTGTCCCTATTTTCACTATTTTCTCAAATAATTAAGTTTTATCCTAAGAAATTATTCTGCAGCCATTTTTTCATTGAGTTTCTTTGCTGAATTATTTGCATCAACCATACCCCATATCCAGAGTATGGGAGTAGTGACGAAACCAATGACGACCCACATCAATGCAACCGATATCCCATAGAGAATAATAAAAACGACCCCTTTACCTATCTGACCATTATAAATCTGACCTAGACCCATGAAAAAGAAAGATAAAATAGTAGCTATGCTTGGATTCTTATAGAACTTTGGGGGTTGAGTAGACATAAAAAGCCTCCTTTCTATTTTTTTCTTGTATAAAACAGTTTTATTACTTAAACTATAATTTCCTGTAATTGATCTATTCGTTCGCAATATGAAAGGTTAGCACTTGATATTAGATATTTTAAATTTCTTATAGCAGTCCCCCTTTCCCGATTCAATCTTTCTCTTGGACAAAGAACTGTTCACTGTCCAGTCATTTTATTTAGTATCGGTCGCTCAATTACCGGTTTCGAAAGCTACCCCTTGATTTTCTAAAAAAGTTATCTGAACATTTGGGCAAGTTGTTCCAATTACAGAAGTAAGATCTTGTGGTATGAAATTGCCATCATCTGCAGTGGGTTGCTTAAAGCGTGCTTTTACACAAAAGACGACAAAGAAAGAACCAATCACATTGCTTAAAAGTTAAGCACAATATCCCCACGCGCATATAAGGGAATCCGTATATTTTTGACACATTTTTAATCTCCCTTATTTTGTTCTTTTTCCTGAAAGATTATTAATTAAATTAAGTCTTTTCAGCTTTACTTGATAATGCAAGTATACCTCCCACAATTAATAAAATACCAGGAAATATCCAAAACCAACCGGAAAGGAATCCTCCAACTCCGCCAATTAACATTAAAATACCAGCTTTTGTTGCATTGGCTTTGGCTATTGCTCCCCCTATTAATCCTAAAACTGCAAATACAAATATTAAAAATCCTCATAATGGAATCATTCCATCAGCTCGTGCTGCTTCTCCGCCTGCTAAACTACCTGCTCCTCCGGATAGTCCTCCAATTGTCAAACTAACAATACCAACAATTACTCCTACTACTCCACCAATAATTCATAAAACCATTGCACCAGTTGTCATAATAATATCCTCCTTTTATTTTTAAAAATAATTAATTAAATTCAATCTGGATTAATATATTTTTGATAAATAATAAATAACAAGTTAATACAAATAAATTTTTACTCATTTACATAAGATGATAGAATTTTAATATTATTTTCCAGCAAAATGACTTTTTTATTTGTTAGAAGCAATTATAATAACAGATCAATTAAATCTAAATTTAAAAATATTTATGAAATTGTTAAGATTTATGTGTTTATTAAAAAATCTTTTATTCTAAATAAACCGCTATTGAATGGTTGATAAATTTAGTATTATTAACTTTTCCAAAAAGATGGGTAAAGTATTAACCTATTTTACTCATCTTTTTAAATCTTCAAAGTACTAGGCTATAACTCCATCTTGTTCTATTTTTTACAATTACTCACACAACCACTATCTATACCTAATTGCATATTTTCGATAATGGTAGGAGAATAACCCATCTTTGGATTGCCAATACCTAAGTAATATCCAGGAGGTACTTTATAAAGAGCATGTACCATTGTCTTAATTGTGTCCGGTATCGTACTAAAATTAGACCAATCTTCAAAAGGAACTGGACTAACCTCTGCTGCATAATTAAAACCTGCAACCGCATTAAACTCAACCAAATATAAACAATATTTAATATTATAAGATCCAAAACAAGATTCACTGGGATTTACTTTAATCGTTATTTCCGAAAAAGCGTAATCATCTCCCCATATCTCATTTGTACTCCCACAAAGATTTTCTTCATCTAAACTCGAATCAAATATCACTTTTACCGGGCTATTTGGATTACTACTAAGACGTAAAATAACCGGACCACCTATTGCTGCATTCCATTGATTAAAAACTTCCTGCATTTGGCTATAATTAGTTTCATCATATACATCTACATATCCATCAGGCCACCTAATCACATAATCACCGCCGTAACCCCATTTCCTTATTAACTCTATCTCTTCAGGGGTCAAACTGGGCAAAGTGGGTAAAGGAAGATGGTTATTCAAGTAGTCTATAGGGTCAACCCAACCATAATCTGACGGACTGGCAAAATCGGGGATTCTTCCCCATCCATAGATTCCATAATAAAAATCACTTATTTCAGAGGAAGTATTTATTCCAAAATGCAGATGAGGGTCACCACTTTTCGCTACTACTCCTACTTTTTCGCCTACTTCAACTGTACTTTTTAACCCATCTTTAGCAAGAACATGACCATAGATAGCGAAAAAATTTTCATTATCTGAGTTGGTATGTTTTATGATTATTACTGAATAATTCTGTAATATACCATCATTATCATACCAACTATTTTCTGAATGTTTGTGTACAACAGTCCCGGCTGCAATTGCATAAACATCATCATTTTCTTCATTACCATCGGTGTCAATTCCCATATGTTTCTTCCCCGGATGATTATTCAAATAAATGCCAGAATCATAATCATATGCTGTATTAGTAATAAGCTCTTTCCCTTCTCCTAATGGATTTGCCCAACCATTTGATTCTGCCTTTGACCAGGGGATTTGATATTCAACTCCATTAACAGCAACTGTAATATCTATCAACTTATTATCTTTTCCTCCCTTACCATCACTTACCATACAGGTAATAGTATTCGTGCCTTCTGTAGCAGGTGCAGTCCAGGTTATGGTTGAACCACTTCCAGTAATTGTTCCGCTAGGGCTACTACTCCAACTATAAGTAAGAGTATCACCATCCTGGTCAGAGGCAGTACAGGTTATGGTAATATTTTGGTTAATAAAAGCAGTGCGAGGAGAAATAGATAAATCAGAAATTATAGGGTTGTGGTTAATACCGTCACCTTGATCTGGAATATTAGGAGCGGTAGGGGTAACGCATCCAGATAAAATTAATATTATAATACTTAAAATTATTATATTTAAAATTATTTTGTCTCTCTTCATTTTAATTTCCCCCTATATTAAAATTTTAATTACCTTAAATTTTATAGTTATGTTTGTTGCAAATTATTAGACATACTTTTTGCTAAAAAATTTCGAATTTATATATATCGAAAGATAGAATTTGCTTTTGTTAGTATTCTTTTAAATTTTTTAGAGTACTATGATATTTTATATTTATTTTTTTACCTCACCACTTCCACAATATCGAGCGGCTGTACAGGTATATTTCTAAATTTTTTTGTAACAAGAGCAACAGAGAGCTTATCCTTAACCTTTGTTATCCTTGCATTAGCAATTAAATCTAACTCTCTATCCAAGACTTCATTGGTCTTAGGGTCAATAATTACTTCTCCCTCACGGTAGATTCTTATTTCATCTCCCACTCGTATGCCAGAGTTTTTTCCAAGATTTATATAGACCTGGGTTATTCCCCCACTAGAAGTTGATTCCACTTTTACCACATATCCTTCCAAAGGTGCTGAACTTATCTCAACTGTCTTTTTATCCATCTTTGCCACAATATTTAAGACTACTTTGTTACAAATCAATTCTACCGCGGAAAAAATCTCCACTGCTTCTTCATGAGAAAATCCTATACCACCAGGAATAGGAATGGGTAATACACCAGAGACACCAGATTTAGAGGCCTCTTCTTCTTGAACCGTAGAAAAGAGGATTTCCCCGGTAGTTACATCAATAATGCGTATAGTCATTACCACCTTGGTATAAGATTTTCTAAACTTTAATGGCCCAATTTTTATCCATTCACCCTTTTTAAAACTTATATTAGTTATACTGCCGGTAAGTACGGCATCTACCCCGATCATCTTTCCTAACTTTACTGCAGTGGGTTGGTCTATTAAACCAGAAAAATGCTGAAAATTTTGTTCCTGCAAAATAGCGTCCAACTTGGACCTTTCGAATACCCGAAAACGATTAGTTTCAAGTAGGGCATTGACCATTAAATCAGTAGCACCTTGAGATAAAGATGAATCACTTCTCCAGAAATAATCAGGGGCGGTAGAGGTTATTCCCACTACGGCTATTCGGGGTAATTCTTGGGAAAAACTTAGATTAGAAATAAGTAGAATTATACTAACTATCAAGATACATAAAACTATACATTTTCGATTTATCATTTTCTCACCTCATTTTTCTATTATTCTAACTTTCTTTGAATATTATTTTCTTCCGGAACAGGTTAATCACCAGAAGGAGTAATTCCTATATTTACATTAAGATCGGAACTATCAGCTGGAGGGATACTTTTATTTAGTTTAACATTTATTTTTAAAGCAGAATTTACCAATATTTTTTTTATCCAGGGGTCATAACCGCCCAAACTTATAATTATTTCTAATACCTTACCCTCTTCTAAAGGCAGTTCACAGGGAGTATTGCCGTAAAATATCCCGCTGATTTCTACATCTGCACCGATCGGTTCTGAATTGATAGGTACTAATATCATTTTAGGAGCCTTTGGGGCCTCCGGTGTTGTAGCTATTACTCTCTGTCTTAGACTATAAACCGATTTTAATATTGCCTGCTTCATAAGATTTTGATAAATACTGTAAGCCTGTCCCGAGATATTGGTATTTTGGGTACTAAAAGGTAGTTCTTGAGCTGCTACATCCTGATCGATAAAAAATATAGTACCTCGTTCTGCGTCTACTATTCTTAATCCGATAGTAACCGAAATTGCAGTCCTTTTGGTAGAAATACCATAACCTTTAAATTCAGTAACCCTCATAGAAATATCAATAACATTACCAGTAGCTAAATATCTTGCTCCTAACATTTTCCCTAACTGTATAGCAAAGGAAGGATCTACCAAGCCAGATGCACTACTAAAACGAATTTCTTCTAACGACTTTTGTACTGTAAGCCGATCTAATAAGGTAAACATTCCTGATTTAACTAAAGCACTTTCTAAAAATTGTAATCCAATATTCTCCAGGTCAGGTAGCTCGACTTTTGAGTGATTCTCAAAGGATACTACTGCTAAGGTAGGTAAATGATAATCTGCAGCAGAAACAACAGTAGGAACAAAAAGAATTATTATTAATGTTAACAAAATTAGAT
>Ga0307432_1000714_pt1 | contig 23227 bp, 29 predicted proteins | sample SalMarWE160150MG_FD_202158 | JGI IMG/M metagenome (GOLD analysis project Ga0307432, IMG submission 202158) | Salt marsh sediment microbial communities from the Plum Island Ecosystem LTER, Massachusetts, United States - WE1603-150 | ecosystem: Environmental > Aquatic > Marine > Intertidal zone >...
GAATGCCTATCGTGATAGTATAGAGGACTATTATAGCTTTTATTTTAGTGATCCTCTAGATGGTCGCCCCGATGAATGGATAGAACCTGAGTCTTATTACTGTGCGTTCTATGGAATACACCGTTGGTCGCAATATATTTTGGCAGCATATGTTGCATATCTCAAAAGTTATGATCAAGACATCACCGTTGACGAAATACGGGACACACTGAAAGAGAATTGTGTAAAATTAGAGGGCATTCCTGAGTTTGAACAGGGATATGGATTACTACAGTTCAAAAAGAGTGGTATAGAGGGAATTACTGATGTTTCTACTCCTATAGGGCTTATCCTCGTGATAGGTAGTATCCTTAGTATAGCACTTATCGGAATTTTTATTCAAGTTATAAGGAGGAAATACTATGTCTAAAAAGATTATCGTTCTTATTTTAATGGTAATTCTATTAGGAAGTTCTATTTCGTTCTTTATCTTACAAATTAATCCAGAAGATAAAATTAGTGATGAATTAGCAAGTATTATGCTTATAAATCCAGAAAAAAGAGTAAAAGTTATTATAGAGACAAATGATGAAGCACCTGTATTTGCTCAGGGAGTATCTATTTCTTATAGACAAAGCGATCTTCTTGCAGGAGAAATAAAAGCAGGAGATATAAACACATTAGCCAAAGAAAAATGGGTAAAACGGATTTATGAAGACACTATAATACCAGTACCACAAATACCAGATACAACAGACGCAGTGGCTCCAGAACTGTTGACAACATTAAAAGAAGCTGGAGAAATGATGAATAAGACGATACCTCTAATCCATACCAATTCAGTTAGAGTAGCTGTAATGGACACAGGAATAGATACAAGTAATCCAGCTTTCAGTGATCTTATAGTAGAGAAAGCTAAATGGCGTTCAGATATGAGCAAATTCCTAGCAGGAGATCGAGTAGGGCATGGAACACATGTGGCTTCAATAATTGCAGGTAATGGAGAAGGGGCAGATGATTTAGGAGAGACAGAGGATTTTCAGGGAATAGCCTATGATATAGATATAACAATAATAGATGTAAGAGTTTTTGATACTCAAGGGTACTGTTATTTCAGTTATTTATTAGAAGCTCTTAATTGGATCAAAAAAAATAACATAGATGTAGTTAACATGAGTTTTGGAGCGGGATGTGATCCCTGGCATCAGGAAGCACAAAAACTCACAGAGAAATTTAAAGAAGTGATAGACAAAGGAGTAATTTTCATAGCATCAGCAGGCAATGAGAGTTCTCTAATAACTTATCCCGCAAATATGAGGGAGATAATAGCTGTTGGAGCAGTAAGAAATGATGAAAGGGTAGCATCATTCTCATCATATATCCATAAAGAGGGCAATGTAGATGTAGTGGCACCGGGAGTTGACATAATTGCAGCACAAGCCAAAAATTCGCAGTTCTCGAAGTTAAATAGAAACGATAAATACTTCCATAAATTCTCTGAGGATTCAAACTATATCGCACTCTCAGGGACTTCTATGGCATCTCCAATGGTAGTAGGAGCTGTAGCGATTGTTAAATCAGTTCATCCAGATTATGATGAAGAGGATATAAGAAAAATACTAAAGGAAAATGCTCGACACATAGATGAAGAATACGATGATTTTCAGGGAGAGGGAATAGTGGATATTCATGCATGTCTCTATGGAAAGACTGAATTAACGTTTGATACCGAGACAGAGTATCCTATAAAGATTATTTTCCTTGTAATAGTTATATTTGATTTATTTGGGATTATAATAATGAGATATAAGAGATATATACATTCAGAGAGGCGATTAATACGTTACCAGTAATGGGACATTGGGCTGTTGGATATCTACTAGGCAAATCAGGAAAATTCAATAAGAAGGAGATGATAGCCTTTATTATTGGTAATGTTATTCCAGATATAGATTTAATATTCACTTTTTTTATAGGATCTCTTTATGGAGCTACTGATTGGGGAGGCTATAATAATTTTGCAGATATTATACACAGATCATATTGTCATTCTTTATTAGTTTGGGGCATAGTTCTTATTGTAGCTTATCTTTTCATTAAGAAATATGCTCTCCTTGTCTATATGGGGATAATAATGCACTTATTTTTAGATAGTTTAGATACGGTAGGTGTACCGCCTTTCTATCCTCTTATAAAACAATATGTGCATTTTGATTTTTATCCTTACAACACAATAGACTATGTAAAATCTCCTCAATTCGGAATCGAAATCGGAATTACAGTTTTTGCTATATTTATGATAATCTTTTTAATTACCAGAAGATCGAGAAGGTAGCATGAAGAAAATAATAACTTTGATAGTATTGGTAGGACTGATAGGACTTTCAATTGTAGTAGCAGATGAATATTGGCATGTCAACGTATCTAAAGCAAGAATTTTCAAGGCGACAGGAGATACAGGAACTTATTTTGTTCTAGCAGAGCCAGATGGCAATTCTATCCATTTAGAAATTTACAATGAGTACATGGCAATGGTAGATGAGGCAAATCTACTTTCCGGAGAGAATTATCTTTCCAGAGTTACAATAGACTGTCCAGAGAAATATATTTTAAAAGTAAAGAACTATGAACCACTCACAGAGACAGAGAGGCAGTTATGGGAAACACTTTTACCGCAAGGGTATGTATATACTTTGGATTCATTTCAATGGGTAGGGGCTTCGCCTGTATGTTTTAGCTGGAAACCGTATGATTTTCAGATTAGCGGAAAAGAGAATTTAGATGCCACAATACAGATAAGTGGCAAGATAAACAAAACAGTTGGACCCAGCGATCCAGCAGAATATTCAGATGGAGACATGAGTATAAGTGCGGAAATTTTTGCATACTCGGGATTACCAGAGAATAGACAATGGCAAATCAATATTTCAGTTACAAACAATGTCGCAGAAGAATCTAGAACCGAACCGGGCGAATGTGGAGGTGTAACTGATATAACAGATTGCTGTTGTTCAAGTTATCTTCCAGGATTATTTGTGTTGCCGCTTCTGATACCAATAAAGGCCATTCTTTCTTTTTTGGTATAGAAACTTTTTTAATTACCAGCCTATCCAATCAAGTCGATGAATCTATATGAGATACTATGGAACATAGGAAATAAGATGTGTCACCAAATGCCTTCCAGATCTTTGTTCATTGGAGGCTATCAGGTACCTATATGTTCAAGATGTTTGGCTATCCTCATAGCTTTTATTGCAACATTGATAGTGGCATATCATTACAGAAACGAAATATTCGATGCTTTCGAGAACGAGAACGCTGTTTTAGCAATTAGGAATAGACTTTTAGTTGTTTCTTTAGTAAGTCCTATAGCTGTCGATGGATTAACACAGGGATACGGATGGAGAATAAGCAATAATCTACTGAGAATTGTAACTGGAGGGTTATTTGGTATCGCAACTTCAATAGCTTTTGTATTCTCGGCTATATTTGTGTATAAAAAATATACTATCTCGGAGGTGAGACAAAATGAGTAAGTTTACACAGATAATATACGCTGCGTTCTACATAGGAATGCTATCGATCGTTATGTACCTGTTCGGAGTCAAAGGATTCATTTGTATGGTAACGATGGGGACATTCTTGTTCCCGATGTCGCAGGTTAAATGGTTCCTCATAGGAATTTTGCTTGGATCGATGTTTGGCGGATGGGACTTTGAAAATCCCTTAAAAGGCTTCGTTTTCAGTGCGTCCAATGATCACCCATGGTTATGGGGACTTGTCGGGGCTGTTGTCATAGCACTATCAATAATATCAGGAGTTGCGGCAAGGAAAGACTTCGCTAAGTCTGGATTTAAAGGAACAGGAGATGAGCAGCTAATTCTCTCAGTAGTTGGTTTTTGTCTGGGAATAGTTGCAATTTTGCTCAGTTTTACTGGGTATTTTAGATAAAAATATATGGAGGTGAAAACCGTGAAAAACAAGAAAAGGAAAATGGCGATATTATTGGCTTTGACTATGATAATAACGCTAGTAATGCCAGCACAAGCAGCAATAACACAGCCCGCAGGAACAGCGGTAGCAGAGGCAGTCTCAGATATTTCAGAGCCCGCAGTAGGTACTGTAACAATGACAGAAACTGGTGGGAACTCAGCTGAGTCTTGTTCTAAGAGTGCCCATACACTGACTTTAGGTGCAGCAACGATCTCTGGCGGGACTTCAGTGACAATACCTGTTACTGAACAGTTTACAGTGACAGATGCGGCAGCTGAAGATGCAAACGAAACTGTAGCAGTCGATATAGTTACTTCGTTAGCTGATGTAAGCTTTGATAAGGCCTACGTTGACACCGTAGAGGATACGACAGCTACATGGGATGAAGACACCCATAAACTGACGTTCACAGATGTCACAAACGTTGCTAGTGAAGATACAGTTTGGGTATTCAAGATAGAGTATCACTTCACTTCGACATTGACTCTTGGGACCTTGTCAGCAGAACAGGCTACAACGCAGGTAGATGTAGACGGTAGTGCAACAAAGGTAACAGTTGATTATACAACTACAGGATCTTTGGCAGTCGGAAGAGCAAGTACAGTGAAATACAAATACACTCCTCCCGATACAATAAAGGAGGTATCCAGTGTCAAGATTGGAACAACGACATTAACAAAGAAGACTTCGGCAGAGATAGCTGCATCAGAATGGTACTTCGACAGTACAAATAACTATTTGTACTACATGTTTGCATTCACAGGGACAGCAGCTCAGGATCTTGAAATTAAATACAAAGCAGAGTATCCGATAAAAATAACAACGACACAGGGAACTGCGATTACTGGAAGCAAAGTACCCTACTATACAGAGTATGAGGTAAAAAACGATAAACAGCACTTGTACCTTGAAGCTCCGGTCGTTATACATACTCTGGATGATGATGTAACAAAGACTACAGAAGTGGCCGTCTACCAGGATACAGCTACTGTAACGACAGATGCAGATACGGACATCAATTTGACAGCAGGTACTGTAACAAGAGATATAAGCACAACGATTTCCAATGTAAAGGAATATGCTATCAAATATGGAAAAGATGTCGATGTAAAGATAAAGGAAATGCTCCCAGCACCAACTCTCGGTAGTGTTCAGGTCATAGAGACCGGTCTGGCATTCATGGAGAGAAAATACAATGCTGCATTTACAGTAACGACACCAAGAACTTATACAAACGTACAGATAGTAATTCCATCGTCTAAATTGACAGGATGGGATGCCAACGCAAAAGTTGACAAGATAGTAATGGACAGTACTACAACATTGACTTCAGGATACAGTGTAAGCTCAACAGGACTGGTCATTACCAAGACTTTGGCAACTGGATCTCACACATTCAGTGTTGACTACAGTGCAAAAGCTGGCTATGCTAGGCTGTGGATCGTTCTAGGGCTAGTAGGCATGGTCGTTGTTATAGTCCTAGTTGGCATTTACATGGCGTACAAAAAGAAATAAACTCTCATTTTCTTTTTTTATTTATTTTAAGGAGGAAAACAATGAATAGAAGAATCACGATAACTGTAATATTTGCATTGGTGCTACTTATCTGTGTTTGGGCGATAAGATCAGGCGTAGGAGCTTTAGATGAATTAGATGATCTTATGAACCCTAAAAATCTTATAATAAGCGTACTCATGATGGGATTAACGGCATTTCTTGTAGCTGTCGAGTTTCTATTGGGAATGTTTGGATTTAGATTGCCATTTAATCTACCTCTTATCGTCTTGTCAGGAGGAATAGGTACAGTCTCGGCATTTTCAGGTATTAAAATAGTTAATATGATAGAAAATCCCCCCAGTTCTCTTTTAGTAAATATTATACTCATTGTTACCGTTATTATCAATATTACCTTATTTTACCACATCATAGGTGAGAAAAAATGAAGAAATTAATAGTATTGACTGCAACAGGGAGTATATCGCTATTGGTATACCTCATGTTGCATAGTGCATTATTCTCCATAATGACATTTTTTAGCTTATTGCTTGTAATTTTCTTTGCAGAATTGATAATAAGGCATCCTAAAATCATCTTCATATTCTCGGCTTTAATTGTAATGTTCTTAGTAGTTACAGCCTCAATTGGAGTAGCTTATTGGAATTATAAAACTCAAGAATGGAGTAAATTTCCAACAGAAGTAGATCCTTCTAATATGGAGGATCAAGTTCATGTGGCTTATTATTCTTCGCAATATGTAAGTGGATTATCCGTATTAAGTTTATTATCAAAGCAGTTTCAAGTTCATAGTGATAATTCAAAGTGGACGTGCACATGGGAACATTCAAGCGGATGGAGTTATGGTATAGAAGGATTAGATCTCTCACATATCTCCTCTATAGATCAGACAGGCTCCGAGATGATTCATGCTTATGTTACATTAGGTGATAATCCCTTTGGAGATGGAGCTAAGAGAATAGTGGCTCCAACGTTAGAAGAAGCCAAAGAATTAATTCAAGAGCATATAGAAAAAGAGTTGCCATGCTATAATCTTCTTGAATTTATTTATAACAATTTTCCTGTCCTTGCAGTTCCTTTTCAGGATGTAGATAGGTGGTATATCCTTGTATTCTATAAAGAAGAGGCAAAACTGGAGCTATTATCTGCAAAGGGAACTTTATTACCGCTGACAAGTCAAGAAGATTTTGATGAAGCCTGTGCAGATTTTAATAAATTCCAGCCTACATATTTAGGAGCAAATAGGATAGTTAGTTTTGCTGGGATCAGCTTTCAGGGATACTTTACAATGTTCTTTATCATGTTTTTAGTTGTAGCATGTGCTACATTGATTGTCCTATTCTTCTGGAAGTTTTTTAGGATGAGGAGAGGGGGGATAGTAAGATTCCTAGCTACTGCAACTATGTTTTCTGTATCCGCATTTTTCTTTTTTAAGATTTTTGAAATCTTTTTGGGATCTGCAACTTATAGAGCAACAGGAGTATTAGAAACTGCTCTAGCGATAGTTCAGCTATTTGTATGGCTCTATTTGACCGTATTACCAATGATCTATGTCGGAAGGTACATCTATATCATATACGTTAAAAGGAAAGATACGCCCTGGTACATAACGTACTTTGTTGTGGGGAGTATAATGATCGTAATAGGTGTAATCTGGGGATTTGTTTTGTTATTGGCATTTAGTTATCTTTTAGGAGGGATAATATGAGAGTAGATGGAAAAATAGTTCATGATCCCAAACAGGGATCAACACACGACCATTATCATTTTGAAATGGAACTACCAAACGATGCAAAGGCTCGTTATGTTGCATCTCCAAGAATGAGAGGAGATTATCACAACGGGACCTATTATCTAATAGAAAAAAACTCTGGTAAAGTAATGGGGATGATAATCCCAGGGCATAAAGCTGAAGAATATAAACTCCATAGGCATCCTATAGCTATTGGTGAATCTTCTAAGATGCAGGACTGGAAGTTTGTCTCGTTTGATAAACAAAGAAGGGTAGATGATAGACTCTCTCTTTCTGAACAGGAAAAAGCATTCGGAGAAAAAACAAAGGGTAAATACAAAAGACCTAAAAGAATCGGAATAGAGTCTCTGAGGAGAATCGGGAAATCAATCTATTCAGCAAATGCTGCCAAGTATTATCAGAATCCGGAGATAGATTCAAGACTTAAAGTGTATTACATAGATAACAAGGATAGAGCATTGAGAAAAGCAATCGAAGAGAAAAGACTTAAAGACGTTCCTGAAGGATATAAAATAATGTATGGTGGAGAAGAAGCTTGGATAGAGGAGGATTAACATGATAGAAAGTTTATCTGCAACAAATTTCATTTTAATAGTGTCTATCCTTTTTGTTTTTGTGCTTCCAATAATTTATTTTATTCAGGGACTGATTGGAGGAGGATGGTATCTACTGAAGAAAGGATTTAGTTTATGGGGGAAAATATGGAGGATAATAGTCATAGGATTGATAATAGACACTATAAACTACATAATCGGATTTTTTGGGAGAGGATACCCTCTATTAATTATCTCTTTCTATATTGTAGTAGTCATATTTTCAAATATACTTGTGATAATGCTCTATAGGAGGTAAAAATGTTAGTAGATGTACATTTTGGGGAGATGCAAGGCAATTATTGTGTCGTAATGTTGAGGCCTCTAGGAAGCAAAGAGGGAGCGAGATTATTAGCCAGTAAGATAGTTAAAGGAGGAGTGGTAGACACAGGAGATTATCAGGTATATGGGGATTCTGGAGAGATTATAGGAAGATTAACAAAAGAAGGAGATAGATGGGACTATGTATCTTATGATGGGATCGGAAATAATGCGATAAAGAATGAAGTATCCTTATCAAAACCTCAGAGAATAGGACTACAGAAACTCCATAGAATGAAAAAAGCCATATACTCAGCTAATTCTGCGAGATTCTATAAAGATCCAACTATAGATAGTAGAATAAGGATCTATTATATAGATGATATGAAAAAGAAGCTTGATAAATCCATAGAAGAGAAAAGACTTAAAGACGTCCCAGAGGGAATTATAGTAATGTATGATGGAAGGAATGCATGGTTACAGAGTGATCGAAAACTATTTAAAGTATAATTACAACTATTCTAGTGGAGCTGATACAATGACAGAATCAATTAGGATACCTGAAAAACAAGACATGGATACAGAGGATATGGCAGCCATATTCTTTACACCGCGAACAATACAGCATGACATAACTAATACCGTACTATCTCTGATACTTGAAAAAGGACAGGTTAAAGAAGCAATAATAACTGAAGCAATACGAGAGAAAGGAATAAAAATCCCTAATTGGTACAATAAAGTAAAACCAAAGCTTCTAAAGTTGGGAGTAATTAAGAGAGTAGATAATAGTATAGCTCTCTCAGACGTTTTTCTTCAAAAACTTGAGACAATAATAACAAATATGAGGACTTTGCATAGTACCAGAGGAATCTTGGAAGTCTTGGCTAATAGAGGAAATTCTGTGCAAGAACTAGCAGAGATTGCAGTATCAATTATTTTTGGAGATAGTGGTGTTGAGGAGAAATTAGAGAAATTAAAAGAAGAAGGAATCTCAGAACGTTCATTGGCAATAATTCTTGTCGAGAAATTTGGATTTAAGAAGATCGAAGAAATAGTATATCAGTATAGAAGTTAAATCAGCTTCAATAAAGTGGTGATGGACTGATGGAAAAACAAGGAGGTATTCAGACTACCTTAGGATGGTCTGTAGGATATCCTGTGTGGTATCCAACGGAAAATAGAATACTGGAAGTAGTATCAGCAGAAAAAGAGATAAGTTTGCCAGAGTTAGCGAAGAAGATAGGGAGGAGTAAGAGCTGGGTTTACAGAATACTAAAGAAGAATAGTGATAAACTTAGCCTTTCAAAAGAGTCAACGATTGAGAGAGGACAATGCCGACAAAGATTAATGGTGAGGACAACATGAAAAAAATTCCTTTTCTTTTTTTATTTTTTTTGCTGACAATAGCATACGCTGATTCTCCCCCACAGGTGCCAGGAGGAGATGACACCTGCACTTTTTATGGGGAGGCATACATAGATAACTCTCCTGCTGTAAACGGTACTAAAATCGAGGCATACATAGAATCTACAAAGTTTGCTGAGGGCATAATGGATAGATCTTTGCTATATACAATAGAGATCCCAGCAGACGATCCTGCCACAACAGAAAAAGAAGGAGGGATTAATGGAGAAATTGTTAAATTCTTTATAGAAGGTAATTTCGCAGGATTTGGAGAGTTTGAAAAAGATAAAACTAAATTATTAAACCTAAATTCATCTTCTCAGATTACTATAGTACAACCACAAGAAGGAAATCTCAATACATTACCGATATTGTTAGAATGGTACGGTGGTAACCCTCCGTATAGCATAATTGTATCGAAATATCAGGATTATAGAGATCCTGCAATTCAGGAATGGAATTTAGCTTATAATTACTATAATATTCATCAATTAGAAAAAGGGACTTATTATTGGAAGGTTATAGGTGCAAGGGATGATTTTGATGAGAGTTATTTCACATATCTCTCCAATAATAATCCGGATGCGAGCATAACAATTCATATCTCGGGAGATGAGTTAGTAATATCAGTATCTACAACCCCGCGATACGTAAGAGCATATATCTATACAGATACAAAAAAAGAGATAGAACTAACAAAAATAGGTAATAGGAAGTATACTGGGAGTTTCAAAGCTGATGGAGGAATTATTGAAGCGATATATGAAGATATTTATGGAAGTTATTGTAGAGACTTTGAGATAATTAGCGGATCTATTTTTGAGGGAACAAGATATCAAGAATTGGAGAAAAGAGCAAAGAAAAACGGATTTGACGATATTTATTCCTATGTAGAATATCTTGAAGAGGAAATAAAAAAGAACTCTGTTGAGTTGTTTGAATACGAAAAAGCAAAAGAAAAATTCAAGGAAGGAGAAACGTTGCTATCTTTTATAGAAAGATTGGAGAAAGAAGCTTCTGATAAGGATACTCAGATAAAAACTTTGAATGAACAGATAGACTCTTTAAACAATGATAAAGAGGACTTACAGAATGAAATAGATAAGTTAAAGGAGGATAAACAGGATATAACGGGACTTGAGGAAGAATTAAATCAAAAAGAAGATGAGATAGAGGGATTGAATGAAGATAAATCTTCATTGAAACAGCAGGTATCTGCATTAAAAAAAGCTCTTAATATAAAAAATCTAATTACTATAGGAGCTATAATTTTTGGTATAGTGTGTTTGGTAACAGCAATTTTAATTTTAGTAAAGAAAAAAGGAGTAAAGAAACCAAGAATAAAGGAAAAGCCAAAAGCAATGAGCAAAAAGAAAATAATGGACTCTTTACTAAAACATGACCATGTTCAAGTAACGAAGGAAGAAATAGAGAATATGAGAAAAAAGGAGGGAAAAATAGAGAAAACAGAAGGTGAAAATATGAAAGCAAAAAAAACCAGTTTGGATATTAGTCTTGAGATAGATCCACAGATAGTTAGGCCTGGGCAGAAAACCAATCTAAAAATATATGTCACAAATTTATCTTTAGAAGAAACTGCATTCGATTTGGTGATAGATCATAAAGAACTAGAGTTCGAGGGATCGCACGCATATACTGATGAAGTAGAAATGAGATCTGCGGAAACAGTAGATTTTGAGATAGAAGTCTCTACTAACAAAGTGAGGCCGGGGAAGAAACTAATCTATGTCTCTGCAATCTCAGAGGAGCAATGCTTAGAAACTAGAGCAATAGAGTTGTACGTTAGAAATATTCCAGAGGCGAGATAATGGAGAAGTTAATAGAGATAGGAAAGGTAGTAGGGTTGATACTAGGAGCAGTATTCCTATTTTTTGCTACATCTCTGCTTTTGATGTTATATGGAGGAGAAGCCTTTGAAATGGAGGAAATAGATGCAAATGAAGAAATAGATGCAAATGCACCTCTGAAAATAGAAGAGCAAGGAGAATTAAGTCCTTTAGAAATATTCTTTTTTTGTATTACTTTTCTTATCTTCTTCATAGTTGTGGAAGTATTAGAGAAAAAGAGGAATAAAGATGAGACTAAAAATTGATGAACTCAAAGTAAAGTGCAAATATTGTGGGCATGAACAGATTATAGAGAAAGATATCCATAAAATTGTAGGAAAGAATGTGATACAAGCGTATTCTTGTGAAGAATGCGGGAAAGTCAATTCTGTCTATTGGAAGTTATTTAATTACCAGCCTAAAGAGGAGATGCATGATGCACATCGGAATAATACCTGATGGGAACAGAAGGTACGGAAAAAAACATAAATTAGGATTCTCTTCAGCATATAAGAAAGGGAAAGATAGGCTTAAAGATATTCTGAATTATATATTGGATTCTGAGGAAATCAATGAGATTACTGTCTATGCACTTTCCTATAAAAACTGTGTCAATAGAAGTAAAACCGAAGTAAATATAGCAGAAAATATAATTATAGAAGGATTTGATGAGCTTCTTATAGATAAAAGAATAAAAGAGGTTTTAGTAACATTTCATGGCAATATTATTACAGATAAAGTTATCAGTGATAAATTACAAGAAAAGATATTGGAACTGAGGCATAAAACGGACAGTCCTAAAAAATGGAGCAAAATTGAAAAATTATTGATAAAAAAAATACCCCTACAAGAAGCTATATTTGAGGGATATAAAAAGAAAATTAATTTTCTTATCGCCTATGATGAGAAACATTATGCACCTTATGGCTATTCTATCTTTCCCATCGATTTTATTATACGTACCGGAGGGTATAAAAGATTGAGTGGATTTTGTCCTGTTGAATCTGCCAATGCTGAGTTATTCTTTGTTAATAAACTATTTCCAGAGTTTTCTATAGAGAATCTAAAGGAGATTATAGAAGAATTTAAGGAAATAGAAAGAAATTTTGGGAGATAGCAATGAAATGCGGCGAATGTAGATTTTTTTCAAGAAGGGGATGGTGTAGACTCCGGAATATGAAGACGTATGCTGACATTATAGCATGCAGTTTTGCAGAGCCTATAAAGGAAGTAAGTCATGAGATGCAGGGAGTAAAGATTATAGAAACGGAAGAAGGTCCCAGGGTAATTGAATGTGAGAACAGAATTTGTGAGAAAGATATAGGTTTCTTTGATTTTTGGCTTAAAGGAGAGAGGAATGAATGTCAATATGCGGATATTTGTGATGTAAAGAAAAAAGTAGAAACTGAAGAAATAGAGAATGAAGAGAGTGAGGAGGAATGAAATATCTATCAAATCTCATTTTTTTAGCTGCATTTTCCCTATTTACTATAATATGGATATGCATAATTGCAGTTGAAGTAAGTTTAAAACAAGCTACACAATGTTTTATTATTTTATATATTGTATCTATCCTTTATTGGCTTTATCTTACCAAAGTAGAGTATAAAATACAAAAAGAGAGATATTATGGATAAACTTATAGATAAGAAGACGGTAGCAGTTTTAACTATAGTTATTTTTTTGTCTATTTTGAGTTTAAAAAATTACCCGGGAATGACAACACAAGAGATAGTAGAAAAGACTGGAAAATACATAGGAAACGATAATGAGATCTGGATAGAGAACTCAATAGAAAGAGGAAGGAGACTAGCGGAAAAGGAAAATAAAGAAGTATTGGTATATTTCTTTAATCCTGATTGTGGACATTGTGAAGACATGCGGCAGGCAATAGAAGCAAATAGAGAATCTCTAAAAGAGTATGTTCTTGTAAAAGTCGATACAAAGATGTACAAAGGATTAGCTTTTGATTTGAGAGTATATTCAACTCCAATGATAATAATATTCGATTCAGAAGGAAATGAGGTTCAAAGGATTTACAGTATCAATAAGTTTTTAATTACCAATGAGTCCAGTAAGACTCAATGAGCTATTATGTGATCAAGAAGATAGGCAATAACTATTACCTATATGAGTATGAGTCTGAAAGAGTAGATGGTGAGCCCAGATCTAAGTTTCTTAAGTATTATGGGAATATAAACAAACCAGAAAACAAAGAAAGAATAAGGAGAGCAAAAGCACAGCATAAAGTCGTTCTTGGAGAGAATGAGCAACTTATTATGGATCAAGATGATGAGATAATGCCTGTAGAGAAAAAAGCGGCAAGAGAAATTTCTGTTGGTAGTCTTAATCGTTATGGCTTGTCGATATATTCAGCTAATGCTTCAAAATATTATAAAAACAAAGAAATAGACGGTAGATTGCGAGTATATTATATTGATAGAAAAAATAGAATGTTGGATAGAAGTATAGAAGAAAAGAGACTTGATCATGTTCCTGAAGGATTTGTAATAAAATCTGATGGGAACGAAGCGTGGATAGAGAAAAGTAAACTATTTTAATTTTAATAGAAAGGTATTTAAATAAAGAGGGAGATGATGTTTTATGATACATTCGGGAAGATTTACTAAAAAACAAAAGAAGGTAATAGAAGATATTTTTTATGAAAAAAGATATAGATCATATAAAGATGTGATAAATGATCTAGTTGAGATAGGACTTAAGCATATAAGTGAATTTGATAGTATAACTCTTAGAGCATGTGTTGGAAGGCCCAAAGCACTCGAAAAATATTCTCGCCTTGAAGATGAGCCTTCTTTCTTTAGATTTAAACCGAACATTGTAGAATCTATAGAGCAATTAAAGAAACAGCGAGATATAAAAGATTATATGAATATAATAAGAATCCTGACAGAAATAGGGCTGAAGTATATAGATGAATTGCCTAATCGGACACCTAATAGTAGTGCCTAGATGTAGTACCTAACTCAAAGTAGTAGCAAAAGTTGCTTTTAAAGCAATATTAAAAGCCTTTTTTAGAAGGGCTTTTTGGATAACTTCAAAAGAATCATGCTCAACGGTAAAGCTTGCCCTGCCAGAAATGGCAGGGTTTCAATAGTATAAAAAATAAAGCTTTTTAGGTTCTTATGCGTTGGCGGGGCTTTCATGAAAATTTCTAATTTTTTCACAAAAATATGCAAATCGAGGCTTTTAGTATTTTTAGAATTACCTCACCCTCTTGGTGTTGTAGAAGGGGGTGAGCATCCATGAAAAGTGATACTAATAACAGGTACAACGAAAGTGATATAAACATTGAGAAGAGAGAAGAGAGTGGCGATACTATGGCGAGAAAGAAGGTTACCTATGTAAGGGGACATTATAAAAAAGTTGGTAAGAAAAAAGTTCATGTAAAAGCCCATTATAGGAATGTTCCAAATCCAGCAAAGAAAAAAGCTAGAAAAAAAAGAAGGTGAAAATATTGCCTTCTGATATTAAATTTTATTTGGATTCAAACATTATTGTTGCATACTATTTCGATGATGATGATGCAAACCAACATAAAAGGATCTTAGAATGTTTTAGTAAACTTTCTTCAAGGAGTGATGTCTTATTAATAGCTTCTACTTGGACTATGATTGAAGCCGATAATGCAATAAAAAAGAGAATAAGAGAAAAAGTTAAAGATGATAAAATCGCTGATTATGAACGCAAAAAGGCGAATAAGTTCATTATACCATTATGGAAAGCTCAGAATCTAGGTAATATCAATTTTAAGATACAAAAATTCAGTGAAAACATTATAGATGCGGAATTTTTGCATATTGAGGACTTTTTGGGTTTTGTAGATGATGTAGCACCACTAGGAAATCTTAGAGATGCATTGCATTGTGTAATTATGAATCATTTTAAAATAAAGAAGATTTTGACTTTTAACAAAAAACATTTTCAAATATTTGAAAATGCAATGAGAGATATAGAAGCAGTCAATCCAGATGACATTGATAAGTATATACATAAAGCACCAACAAAAGAAGTAGAAGAGATAAAAAGAGGAGAATCTGATAGCAGATGTGATGTTGGAGGACACTTAGCAACTGACTATAAATATTGAAATTACTTTTTTTTCACAACAATAATCTTCTCATCATCCTTTTTATCAACATCCCAAATTAAAGTATCTCCATGTTCTATTTCCATAATCTGAGTTATTCCTTTCGGAATAATAGTTTTAAGGGATTTATATCCCTTTTTTGAATACGAAACTTTTGATGTTAATTTAGACATTTTATCACTCCTTAGAACTTTTTTCTATTAATTCAGCCCATTTATTTCCTTCCAATTCCAACTCTATTCCCGCAATCTCTGCTGGTGTCTTTCCGTTCAAGCTTTGATGTGGTCTTATGAAGTTGTAGTAGTTTTTAAATCCCTCTACGAAGATTCTTGAAGATGGTATTTCTTTTAATCCTCTCTGTACTTTGTTTCTTTGCCTTATCGTTCCATTAAGCCTTTCTATCTTGTTATTGTTCCTTTCTTCATTTGTAATTGCTATTTCTCTTATGTGTAGAGTTCTTGAGATTCCATACTTCTTATTTGCTTGGAACTCCTTCTTAACAGCCTTTTTATAAGCTTGAAGTCCATCTGATACGATTATATCGGGTTTCTTTTTTGTTAATTTCTTTGCTTCCTTAAATGGTCGTCGTGCAGTGTCTACATCTCGTACTTTCCCTTGTGAGATCATAGATGAGATTAAGAATCTACTTTCGGTATCGATGAGATTCCACAGCCAATTCCATTCCCCTTTGCATTTTAAAGCCATCTCATCAACAGCCCACATTCCTGAGACATCTGGAGTTAATGTTCTCACATAATCTGAGATTAGTTTAATGTATTTCGCTATCCATCTTGATATTGTACTCTGATTAACTTCTACATCATAGAATTGTTTTAAATGATCAACTATAGCATTCTGAGAAAGTCCTTTAAAGTATAAATCTAACGACATCGTTATTATCTTCGGCTCGCTTTTCATGTGCTTGAATCCTTCATCCATTGAGAATTTCTTATTACATGTTTTGCATAGATAGAGTCTCTTTTTTCCTGCTTTGTTCTTTCTGAATCCTTTCTTAATGAGATCGGTAGAGAAACAGTACGGACATGTGATAACTCCCATTTCTTGAGCTTTGAATACAACTTTTTCCTTTGTCTCTTCTTTGAGCTTGTCTTTTAACTTTAACCAAAATTTCACAGCGTTTATATGTTTACACTCAACATTTCTATATTGATGATCTGGACATGTGCAAGTCCAGACTTTATATCCCTTCGTTACGATGTAGTATTCATCATGGGATTGAGAAGGGATTTTAAACCTATTCTTATCCAACTGAATTGGATCATCTCCTTTGGCTATAATTGCATAGCCCCTGATCATTCTCTCGTTTGTGGTCAACATTTGTAACACCTACTATTATATACGACACCAGCCTTTATAAATCTTTCGGTAGTAATTACGGTCGATAGTAATAAAATAAGGAATTTTTATTAACAACTCTTTTACTATCTATAAACGAAATAAATTAAGACAAATCAAAAAAATAATTGCAAATTCTAATTATTTATCGGCTTCTATCTGTTTTTTGCTAATTTTATGTAGCTCTGTCCACATAATTTCATCAATATCTTCTTTAAGCTTCATTACCTGTTTCTCCATCCTTACCTTTTCTTTTAACTTTTCATCTATTTCTTTTACAATCTTTTCTTGATTTTCCAAAATAGGAACTTTCAAATGATTTATGTAATATTGTGCTAAATTTTTCTGATCTTTTCCTGTTTCAATTGCTCTAAAATAGTTCTTTATTGAACTGGTACTAAGATAATAGACTAAAAATTTCGGATTTATCCCTTTTATATTAAATCTTGCCATGTAGTGCGAAAGGGTATAGTTATTATCACTAAGATTGAAAATTGCACAATCCCCAACAGTCGAAGATAAAACTAATAAAACATCTCCTTTGCTACATCTATATTCTCTTAATTCCTCTCCTTTTTGGTATATCAGATGAATAGGTTCTGTTAGTGTTATTTCACAATCTTTTATATCTCTTGGAACAAGATGTATATAGCTTGTTCCAATGTCGGAGTAATCTTTTCGTTTTATAGGTTTCCCTGTTTCATAAAATGTTATCATATCTTTGAGTTCTATAAATTTTATATGTGAATTTGCAGATAAAAAATTTAAATAGGAGGTAATATAGTAAAAATAATCTGGGTCTATTCTGACGTATCTGTCTCTATCAACCTCAGTTAACTTCAATTCATTAAAAAAGAAAGTGTTATCCTTTTTTAGTCTGTTGTTGATTTTTAGTTCTTTTGAAAAAACTTCATCTATTATTTCAGTTGTAGTTTTAATTTTTTGTTTTAGCTTGTTAATTTTGTTTTCTATTATCTCTATTTTCGAGAGTATTCCTTTCTGCATCTCCAAAGAAATTTCAGGTATAGGCAAATCAAAAACTGCTGAATGTGGCAAATTTTTTTGGTTTTTACCTGTAGCACCAACTTCCAACAATTCATTTATAATTGGGCTGTTTAAATAATAAACTAAAAATTTTGGATTTAACTCTGATTTATTTACTTTAATAACCTTTACATATCCTGAAGGGATCAGTACCCTATCTTCTACCATATCTTTTGTTACTAATACAGAAGTACCTACTGTTCCAGACCTTGACATAATAATATCATTTTCATTTAATTTTTTTTCTATCAAACCTAGACCAGCCTCATCAACGATATAAATTGTGTTCTCATCATTTAAATCCAATTCATTCTTTTTCACATTTTTAACGGATATATAAATGTACCCAGTTTCACCAAAAGCATAATCCTTTGCATAAACATCTTCGCCGCCTCTAAGGTCATCGATTTTATCTTCTAATTTCGAGGCGATAAAACCATTTCTTTTTTTGAATGCTATTTTTGATAATATCAAATGATAGAGAGGAGTCATTCTAAGAGAATAATTATTATTTATCATGACAGGATTCATTTCCATAGCTTGAAATTCTAATCCCATTTTACATCCCCTCTTATAATATCTAAAATCGTTTTAGAAGATTCTGTGTCTATTATTATCTCTTCTCCATCCTCTAGTTCTTTAGTTCTAAATAGGTAGTTTGGTCTTTTTCTTTCTCCTCGTTTTGTTCTTTTATATCCAATCTCTTCTGTATGGAAAATTGGAAATTTAGATTTAATAGGATAATTTTTGTATACGTACCTTGCTGTTTGACTAAATACCCACCAATCTTTTAATTTTTTTTCTTTAAGCATTTTTTTGTGTTTTATAATTAAATCTCCAATCGGTAATTTTTCATCCTTCTCATCGAAATTATCTCCAAATATCAACTTTAAAAGTTTTACTACACTGTCCTTTCTATTTTCTTTTGTTTCTCCAAGTTCTAATTCTTTCTTTTCTATTTTTTCATTTAATTTCTTTCTTAATTTTATATATTCATTTTCAAATTTTTTCCAGACATCACTCCATTCTTCTACTTCTCTCTTGTTCTTCTTTTGAGCAAATAAAAGACAAGTTTTTGTGGCTGTATATGGTGCAAAAGCACCTTTTTTTTGTCCACCTTCCAATGATACTATAGCTTTTATCCAGAAATATTTAAACAATAATTCTCTCATATACATGTTATCTGTGGTATCAAAAACACTCTCTGGCAACACCACACCAAGTCTACCTTTAGGTTTAAGAAGTTGATACCATCTCTCTATAAATAGGTTTTCTGAAGCCTTTTTACTTCCATATAAATACATATTATCCAGTTTTTGTTTTGTTCGTGGGTCTAAAGAAACACTGAATGGTGGATTAGAAATTATTACATCAAATTGTTCATTAACTGGTTTGTCATATACCATACTTTCACTCTTTATCTTAAGTTTATCATCAAAATTATCAAGATCAGATAGTGCATCCATCAAGTAAGCATGGATATGACCATCACCATGAAGTATCATATTGACTTTAGTTGTTACTCCTAAAGATGGGTTAAATTCAATTCCATATACATACTCTTGAGCCCACACAAGTTTTTTGGTCTCTGGGAATTTACTTATAATAAACCCTTTGATTCTATCGCTTATGTTTTCCAATTCTTTTTTATTACCCAATACGGATTTATGTATCAATTTCATTGCCTCTATTAAGAATGTTCCAGAGCCACAAGCAGGGTCTATAATATAGGGCAATCTCTTTTCTTCTTTGAGGAGGTCTATACTCAATTTATCTAATTCAAGAGCATATAAAATAAATTTTACAATATTTTTGTGAGTAAAATATTGTCCTGTCTCTTGTTTAAACTCTTCCCTTATTATTGTTTCAAAAAAATCACCTAAAAATTCGTAATCACTTTTAGTTAACTCATATTCTTGGAATTGCTCTAGTATAAAAGCTATTTCAAATTCCTCAAATTCTATTATATCTATAGCACCTTCCCTTTTTTTCAAAAATTTCAATTCTTCTTCATTTACACCCAAATACTCTGGATCTGTAAAGGCCTTTCTGTATAATTCTAGAACATTTTTATAGGTCTCATTCAAGTCTTCAATTACGGTGTCATCTTTTATTCTGTAGACTATTTGGAACTTGTAAGAGTCTCCTTCCATTGTCTCTTTCTCATCGTAAACTTTTGCCAAAATTAATTTGACAAGATTAAAGAATATTTTGTTATACTCCTTTTTTCCACCTGCCCACAAGGTATTATGTAATTTTTTTCTGATTTTTTCCAGTTTCTCTTTTGGTATGGAGGGTTTGAGCTCTAACACTATAAAAGGAGGCTCTTTATGGAACTTTCTTTTATAGGCTTCTAATCCACCTTTAATATATTTTGCAGTTACTATAATTCCATATTTTTTTGGAATTATTCTTAGTGCCAACCGACCTCGTTCATCCCATTCCTCAAATGTTCTGAATCTGGTATAGTCAATTACTTTAATCGTCTCCTCAATTTCATTTCTTTCATTTACATCTACTGTGCAATATACTAACCATTTTAATGTTTTTGCTCTAGGGTCTTCAACTCCAGCAACTTTAAATAATTGAGTTTTAATATCTCCTACTTCATCTTTCTCATATTTGTGTGGTTCTTTTAATTCAAATAACATAAAAGGTGAAGAATTTTTATTAACCTTAATATCTATTCTCACTTCAGTCTTTTTCTCTTTCCTTCCAATCTTATGTGATCTTTCCAACTCTAATCTTTCTATCGGATATTCTAATTTCTTGATTAAAGTCACTATATAATAAGCTCTCACTATCTCCTCATCAGTCAATTTTTTAATTTTTCTATGTTGTATTATCCTCTTATCATATCGAATTGTATTGTTTGCCAAGTCTATCTTTACCATTTCTTCGTTTGGGTCTAAATCTCTGATTCTGCTTGCGATTACTCCCCTCTTAATTTCATTCATAATACATATTGTAGTTTGATCTTTAAGAATCTTTCGTTGCCTTCTCACAATTTCAAAAAACTATTAATACCCTCAATCCTATATTTCCATATACCCCACACCCGCTGAAAGTGGTCAAGAATTGTAACACCCAAGACAATTTCTTACTACCAGCAAAGGTGTGAGGGGATAGTTATTTAAACAGTGAGAACTACAACGATCTGGGGAAGTTGGAGAAAGCTATTATTACTCCCACACTCCCATACCCACTCCAACTTCCCTATAATTCTCAAGATTTTCTTAGGTCTCGATTTGCATAACCACTTTCAAAATAAGTCAGGACTCGAAGACGCATAAGAACCGCTTTTTAATACGTATAAAAAACATTAAAATTTTATACAGAATTTAATCCATCAATAATTTTTTTTATTGATTCATGCTATTATAATAAAATACTTTAATTTAATACAATTTAAAGATTTAAAAAAGAAATTAAAATTTTTTTCTTTGGAAATATATTTTAAAAAAGTTTTGAAATATCTTTAGAAAGTCTTTTTACCCCCCTATATAGTATTTTAGGGTATATGGGGGTATTCTATCTTCTTTTAAAAAATCGTTTATTGTTTGTTTTCTTTCGTTTATTGTTCTAAAATAAGATCCTCTGGATTTTTTGAATGTACATATCTGTACAACGTTACAACTACAAGAGAATATATTAACCGAATCCTTTATAAAGAGAAGTTCCCTCTTTATTATTACATTGGTTCGGTAGCATGGCAGGGTAACCGCATAGCGATCTGATATACAAGAAATAACTCCTAATCTTGTGAATGGGGATCGGGGATCACCGCACGAAAATAATAAGGCGGTGTAATGGAAAGAGATAAACTTAAAGATTTTTCAAAGCTATGATAAAATTACGGTATTATTTTAACTCTTTTTTTGTATGCAATATATAATTTAACGCATGGAATCAATTTTTGAAACCTATGAATGTTTATTCATTAACTCAAAAAACTTATTCATGCCTTTTCCTTAAAAGCATACTATAATTTAAGCTTTACCATTGAGATAGATAAAAAATAAAGACTGTTTGGGCTGATAACGGTTGATAATCCTATAAACTACAGATAGGGGCAGAAGTAAACTTTTATTGAAAGGAAAGTTTAAAATGATGCTCTGAAGTATGCAACCCCAAATAAGCTTATTTTTTTGATTAGATTTACATAAACTATGATCGGACTGAAGTAAACTTATTTTAGAAATAATAAGTTTAAAATGTTGTCCGAAATCTTCACAGGAGTCGTTTATCTTTTTCCATGTACTAAAGAACGTAAGTAGGTCAGTGACAACCGAAAACGAACAAAAGAACTTTAAATTTTCGTTTTAGTGGATTAAGAGCCTTAAAACTCTTAATTCCATGTTTTTTTTAAATGGTTTTTGATGTGGTCATTATGAGGATCGTAACCTCAAAAAACCGACAGGTGGTATAATGAAAGAAAATAAAGAATACTACAATAAAGGAATTTCTACAATAATGTTAAATCATTTTTGTAGGAAAATAAAGGAAAAATATAGTGATTCGGTAGAAATTGAAGATTTAAAGAGTTACTATGACACAACGCTATCTTTAAAAGAGAACATTGAAAGTTTTGAACAGAACTTTAAAATAAAAGTAAAAAACAACAGGGAAAACGATATTTTAAAAGCTTATGACAGTTTTCCAGAATTAACGAAAAAAGCAACGATCCTTAATTTCTTTGAAAGAGCAGTTAAAAACCCATCCTGGCATTTTTCAAATAAAATAAAAATAGAGAATGCGATCAACGCTATTCATGAGAGTAGAAACCCAAAACAAAACAGAAAACTCTTTAAAACTGTAAAAAAGAGGTTTTACGATAGAAAACTATCGAAAGAGTTTATTTTTATAAACTGTTGAAAGATTAAATTTTTAATTACCAGCTGATAAAGCACTTTTAGAGGGAGTTTCAACCTCCTTTTTCTCCCTCTATTTTTATTTATTATTTATTCATGCTCATCTATTAATTAAGATGAGAAGGTGGCATAATGGAAAAACAAACCAAAATAAGTTGGATAAACGTAAACGCTGGAAAAATACAATGCAACAGAGTAAATAAAGCTATGAACGATCTGAATTTTTTGCATAAAACAAGGATAGAACTATGGAATCGTATGGACAGCAAAACAGGAGAAATAACAGAGGAGCGGAATGAAATAGTGGATATATTCGGAACGCAGATCAACCCAAAGATCCGAGAAATAGAGGAAAGGATCGGCAAAAGGTACGACTGGAAAGTAACGAAAAACAACGCTAAAAATATAGCAACATCTTTAAAAAACGCATATAAAGAAGCCTATCAATATGTGTCAGTTGTAGATAAGAGAAAGACAAAAGAAGAACTTGAAGGGAT
>Ga0307432_1000722_pt1 | contig 23092 bp, 20 predicted proteins | sample SalMarWE160150MG_FD_202158 | JGI IMG/M metagenome (GOLD analysis project Ga0307432, IMG submission 202158) | Salt marsh sediment microbial communities from the Plum Island Ecosystem LTER, Massachusetts, United States - WE1603-150 | ecosystem: Environmental > Aquatic > Marine > Intertidal zone >...
GAAGAAAGAGGTTACCAATCAATTCTCCCTTTACAAATCAACGGCTAATACTGTATCCTAGCTTAAAGCACCCAGAAAAATCTTCGATTTTCCTGGGAACTCACTAAAGAGGAGTACAGGTTGTATCGGGCACCGCGCGGAACTTCGGATATTCTACCCAACGAGCAAGCCTACTGGCGCTATATAGAGCAAAAGGTGGTTAACATCTGTCAGCTCTATGGCTATGAGCGCATTGATGTCCCTGCCTTTGAGGACACCGGGCTTTTCTCCCGCAGTATCGGCGAAGAAACCGATATTGTCCAAAAGGAAATGTATACCTTTGAAGATAGAGGGGGCAATAAAATAACCCTGAGACCAGAGGGCACGGCGCCAGTGTGCCGGGCCTACCTGGAACACGGGATGCATAACCTGCCCCAGCCGGTAAAGCTGTATTATATTGGCTCCATTTTTAGATATGAAAGACCCCAGGCCGGCAGATATCGGCAGCACTACCAGTTTGGCTATGAGGCTATTGGGGACGACGACCCTGCCCTTGATGCCGAAGTCATTGATATGGCATGGCAATTCTTTGCCTCGCTAAACCTTCACCACCTATCACTAATTCTAAACAGTATCGGTTGTAAACAATGCCGACCCGGATATCTAGCCGCCCTGAAGAGTTACTACGCCAACTATACTCATGACTTGTGCTCAGACTGTAAAACTAGACTAAACAGGAACCCGCTTCGCCTCCTTGACTGTAAAAAGCCGGTATGCCAGCAAATAGCTGACTCCGCTCCGAAAAGCACCGACTACCTCTGCCCCCAGTGTGATGAGCACTTCAACCAACTAAAGAGATACCTGGGCTTGCTTGAAATTCCCTTTGCCGTAAACCACCGCCTGGTTCGGGGGCTGGACTACTATACCCGGACAGTGTTTGAGGTTCAGCCTAAAGCCGAAGGCGCCCAGAGCACCCTCGGTGGCGGCGGACGATACGATGACCTGATTGAGGAACTGGGGGGCAGACCGACCCCGGCTATCGGCTTTGCCGCCGGCATAGAGCGGATAATCCTCAACCTGAAGCAACAGGATGTCCCCATCCCCACCCTGCCCCGACCACAGGTTTTCATTGCCAATATCGGCGATGACGCCAGGGATGAGGCAATAAAGCTGGCAGCCAGGCTCAGAAAAAACGGCATCGGCGTAATAGAAACCGTGGGCGACAAGAGCCTGAAGGCTCAACTAAGACAGGCAAACACCTTGGGGGCTCGTTACGCGGTAATCATCGGCGACCAGGAAGTAAAAACCGGCACCGTCATCCTCCGAAATATGACCACCTCCGAGCAAAAAACCATCCCCCCCACCGAGCTAGAAGGGCTACTGCGATAATATCGCTAAGACCTATTTGCTGTAGCTCGCCTGCGGAGAAGCTGTCCAATGTGTCGTGTAATTTCTCTCCGTTCTTCCTCAGCCAAACCTTTCTCAAGCTCCTCAATGAGGTCCCTTGTCAATTGCTCTGGGTCTACAATGGCAATCAGGGGCAGTAGAATGAGCTGCGGCCAATATGCTTTTTCGAGAACTTCCCCAGTAGCAATGTGATATAAGTGAGCAAGATTCATTAATAGGGAATCGGAAGGCATCCTCTTACCCTTTTCATAGTTATTAAATTCCTGCCGGCTCAGCCCAAGCCGCCGTGCAGCCTCGGCTTGGCTAAATGGGGTTCTGTCTTCCCGGAGCTCTCTGAGGTATGCCCCAAATTGTGCTGATGGCTGTCGTTTTAGTCGTCGCTTTGATTGTTTCATAGCCTTTCAAGAATAACTTTTATGTTAACAAATTGTCAACAATTTTGTCAAGGGCATCTTCAAATCTAGGCACAATTATAGCAGTGCTCTTGACTTGTTTTCGCTATTAAATAAGAATATAAGTGTGAATAATGTTGACATTATGTTGACACTATGCTAATATATAAATAGTTTGGGTAGCTGGATGTTGATATTTGTATGACAAATCTGTAAAATGTAGCTCCAGCAACTCTGATGAAATCTTGGTAGGAGGGAATTATGATTTCGGAGACTGAGTTTGCTGAATTAGGTAATTCACTATCTACCGGTTTCTTTGCTGACAAAGTGGTGATGTCGCTTGCAAGAGTGCAACGGCTCGGCCGACTTCAAGATAAAGATAAGCCGACTATGAAAGAAGCACACCGCTTGTTGGGCCAAGTTTTGCACGGAGAAAGATGGCTAGATAAGAAGAAACTGGATGCTAAATCAGCTGAATCAGCCTTGGCATTTGACAGAGCGGTCCACGCGTTGCCAAGCATTAGGCTCCCGAAAGAATTTGTCTCTCACATTACACATCTTCAGCAAACCGTTGACATTCTACTGCAAGAGGGCACTGCCCCGGAGGAAGAAATTAGGGGGCTACGAAGCTTCTTCTTTAACTACGCTAGAGCGGTGTCTATAGAGTCTCAAAGGGTGATAGAACGGTCCAGCGAGCCACAAGGGGTTTTTTCATGGACGCAGCCCAATCAAGGGACTACCTAATTGAAGCAGTAATTGATCACTGTTTAGCCTTCTCGGATCATCTCGAACCTCTAAAATTTAGACAGTATGCATCTGATTTCCCAAAAACCCTGTTAGAACTCCTAAGGCGCCTCAGCTTGGCTATCAAGGGAAAGCTGGAAGCATTAAGGTCTGACCCTGATTTCCAATCATTGAGCGATGAAGAGGCTGAACAACAAATGCTTCGCTACTCAACGCTATACAGCTACCTCTATGTAGCTGCTTCTTTTGTTGAGAGAGCGGATGTGCCACATACAGTAGTTGAGTTGGTTCAACCTCTAAAGCGTCTCATGCAATTACAATGCGAGTTAAAAGATTTCGAGCTTCTCCTACATCCTCTGCCAGTTATAAATTACAACTTTTTCCCTCTAGGCAGTGTGTTATCAAGTGTTAATGAGCAGCTTGACATAGCTGATTCGAGGATTGCTTTCCTCAAGCAGCTTGTAACCGTCGGTTTTCCCGGTCTAGTAAAGGAGCGACTTCTCATTCACTGCGTTATTGCACATGAGCTTGGGCACTGCTTATATGTGGAACGCAAGCTGGAGAATAAATTATTACCTCTAGTCAAGCCAGATGAGCAAAAGCTTGATACATTAGTCAGAGAATTGGTTGCGAGAGCACCAACAGCCCTGTCTGAGTATATCACTGAGGTTGAGATTAGAAGCACTTTCACAAGACAAATAAATGAGCTTGCTAAATTATGGGTGAAGGAGCTTACATGTGATGCCCTCGGCTATTGCCTATTCGGTCCCGCCTACTTGTTTGCGGCACTAGATGTTCTGACCTTAGCCTATGCATTTGATGATGACCGAGGCACCCACCCCCCCAATAGAATGAGATTTCTACTTTTATACGAAATGCTGGATAAAGAAACAGACTTTCTTAGTATTCTTAACCAACAAGTAAAAAGCTTCCTAGAGACATGGCGATCTGTTACGCGAAGCCGGCCCCCACAATTCACACACCCTGTTCGTGATTTAACTGGTAGTGCTATTTTGGATATATACGACCGCATAATCAACACTGCTACTTCGGCGGTAGGGAGTGCCGGGCCTTATTCTGCATCAGAGAATGCAACCGAATTGCAACGACTTGTTAAACGGGCCGAGGCACTTATACCCCCTAACGAGCTAATAGAGAAGGGGGTCTCTCGTGAGGTTAAATTTCAATCTGTACTGAACGCTGGTTGGTTAGTTTACCTTACAGGGCTCAAAACTATACAGGAAAGATTCGATTTTGAACCCTGGGAGTGTAAGGCAAAGTTTAATGAAGTAATTGCTAGAGCAGTTGAACTGAACGAAATCCAGAGACGATGGCGAGAAGTTCAATGAGTATCAAATCTGCTGACGTCCTTAGAAGACTTATTTTTACCGAGGAAAAATTAGTGATAACACCGCTTTTAGACCCCGAAGAACAGTTACACAAAGGAAGCGCCTCTGTAGACCTTCGCCTTGGAACTCGCTTTATGGCGTCGCGAAAAGGGGATATGACTCACATAGATACGAAAGCTCAAGACTTTGAGAAAAAGATCGCTAACCTTCAAGATTCTTATTATGTCAATATTGGAAAGTATTTTGTTTTACACCCAGGCCACTTTGTTTTAGCCACTACACTAGAAACTCTATGCTTACCGCCGAATCTTGCTGGCAGTGTAGTGACTCGCTCATCCTGGGGAAGATATGGTCTCATTATTGCAACCGCAGTTGGAATACATCCAAACTTTGTTGGGGTTTTAACTTTGGAACTCCGAAATCTTGCTGAGGTACCACTGAAGCTCTATCCAGGGCGCAGGATTCTTCAGGTATTCTTTCATGAGGTTGAACAGACTGAACCAGAAGCGTTTGACAAGTCAGCATATTTAGCTAGCACTAAACCCGGTATAGGTAAGTTTGCTCCAGAAAGGGCTGAAATAGAAGCCATCGAAAAATTCCCGAAATACAAAGAATTTCCGTTTCTTTACTGAGCAGTGAAATCACTTTTGTACAGAGCTTCACCACCTTCCTGAATTAACCCCCCAGCTTCACTTCATAGCTGAATTGTGATATAATATTATAATGCATAGGTTATTAGATTTAACCTCTTCTCTTATAGCTAGAAGCTACTTCGGTCTCACTATCTCTTCAACACTCCCACCCCCTCAATTTTTGTCCCCACTGCTAATAAAACGGTAAAGGCTAACTATGAAACGGGATACCAAGCAATCGAATAATGAGTATACCGCCGAGGACATCCAGGTACTGGGCGGGCGGGAGGCGGTGCGCCGACGACCGGGGATGTATATTGGCAGCACTGACCAGCGCGGACTGCACCATCTGGTCTATGAAATTATCTATAACAGCATTGATGAAGCCATGGCTGGCTGCTGCACCAAAATTACGGCTGTTATTCAACAAGATAATACCGTCAGGGTTGAGGATAATGGGCGGGGCATTCCGGTAGAGATTCACCCCGCCACCAATGCCTCAGCCCTGGAGACGGTAATGACTACGCTGCACGCTGGGGCAAAATTTGGCGGTAAGACCTACCAGGTATCAGGTGGCCTGCATGGGGTAGGGGCTTCGGTAGTCAATGCCCTCTGCTCCTGGCTCAGGGTTAATGTCAGGCGCGATGGCAAGCTCTATCAACAGGACTATAAACAAGGCATACCCCAGGGAGAGGTGACGCCGGTCGGTGAAGCCAGTGACACCGGCACCACCATTACCTTCCTCGCCGATGAGGAGATATTCAGCAAGGTCAGCTATGATTTTAATACCCTCAGCCAGCGAATACGAGAAATGGCCTACCTCAATAGCGGGCTGGAAATATCCCTCAAGGATGAAAGGAAAGACTGCGAGATGACCTTCTACTTTGAGGGTGGAATTACTAGCTTCGTCGGCTACCTTAACCGAAATCGGGAAGTCCGCCACCGCCAACCTATCTATATCTCTAAACTGGTAAATAGCACTATAATTGAGGCCGCCCTTCAGTATAACGACGGCTTTACCGAGTCCACCTTTAGCTTCGCTAACTGTGTTAATACCACAGATGGAGGTACCCACCTTACCGGCTTCCGCTCAGCACTAACCCGGGTGCTTAATGACTACGCCCGCAAGAACAAGTTCATCAAAGAGGAGGAACCCAACCTGACAGGTGATGACGTCAGGGAGGGGCTTACCGCCATTATCAGTGTTAAGCTCGCCGAACCACAGTTTGAAGGACAGACTAAAGCCAGGCTGGGCAATCTTGAGGTCAAAAGCCTGACCGAGAGCGCAGTCGGCGAGGGTCTATCCCTCTACCTTGAGGAACATCCCGATGATGCCAAAAGGATTATAGATAAGTGCCTCACCGCTGCCCGAGCCAGAGAGGCCGCCCGCAAGGCTCGCGATTTAATCATCAAAAAGAGCACTCTGGATACCGCCACCCTGCCCGGGAAACTGGCTGATTGCTCCGAGAAAGACCCGTCCTACCGTGAACTATACCTGGTCGAAGGAGACTCAGCCGGTGGTTCAGCCAAGCAGGGACGGAATCGTCGCTTCCAGGCTATCTTGCCCCTGCGGGGTAAAATACTCAATGTGGAAAAGGCACGCTTAGATAAGATGCTGGCTCATGCAGAAATCCGTGCCATCATTACTGCTCTTGGCGCTGGCATAGACGATGAATTTGACCTATCAAAGCTCCGTTATCATCGGGTTATCATTATGACTGACGCTGATGTTGATGGCTCTCACATCCGCACCCTGCTGCTAACCTTCTTCTTCCGCCATATGGTCGAGCTGATTAACCATGAGCACCTGTTCATTGCCCAGCCACCCCTGTACCGAGTCAAATCCAGCAAGCTTGAGCACTGGGTTTACTCCGACCAGGAAAAGGAAGAGGTATTGGCTAAGCTAAAGGGGGCTAAAAAGGTAGAGGTTCAGCGGTATAAGGGTCTGGGAGAGATGAGTGCTGAGCAGCTGTGGGAAACGACTATGAATCCCACTAGCCGCACCCTGCTTGCCGTCAGTGTAGAAGATGCCGCCAAGGCCGACCACACCTTCCACGTCTTAATGGGGGGAGAAGTCCCGCCCCGCAAAGCCTTCATCCAGGCCCACGCCACCAGCGTCCGAAACCTTGATATTTAATGGCTGACGCTCAACAGAGCGGTAAAATCGTATCCCTCTTGCTTCAGTCTATCGCTGCCGCCTTCACCGCGGTCGACAAGCACGATAACCTTCACCACCTGGCAGTTCGCCGCTGCCACCGCCTCTATTGCCTTAAGCACTGAGCCCCCGGTGGTAAGCACATCATCAACTATAGCCACTCTAGAGCCTGGCTTAAGATGCCCCTCAATCTGCCGCATCGTTCCATGCTCCTTGGTTACCTCCCTGACTATAAAAGCTGGAATCGGCTTCCCCTCCAGGTGGCTAACCAGGGCAACTGCGGTTACCATAGGATAAGCCCCGGTGGCCACCCCACCGATAGCATTAACCCCGGTCTTAACCAGCTCATCAAATATCACCTTGCCCACTAGGTAGGCGCCTTCCGGGGACAGGGTTATCTTCTTCCCATCAATGTAATAATTACTCTTCCTCCCCGAGGTTAGGGTGAATTCACCGGTCAGGAAAGCCCCGACCTCACCGGCAATCTCCCTGATTCTTCTGGTGCCTTCGGTATCCAACCCCAATTCTAAAGTGGGATATGTCTCCATAATTAACCTCCTAGCTAAGGTTTAGGCTGTAGTATATAGCCCCTGTTCCCGAATATATTTATCTACCGGCTCAGGGACGAGGTGACTGATGGACAGCCCCTGAGCCACCTGGTCTCTGATTGCTGAGGCAGTGATATCTACCTCCGGTGTGTCAAGCATAATAACCCTCTCAGCTAATCCGGGGATAGCGGCTTCCATAGATTTAAGGTCGGGAACTGAACAGCCTACTCTGGGGACGGCCACCAGATAACACATCTTAATCAGCCGTTCTGGCTCCCGCCACTTAGACAGCTCAGCCAAACAATCCCAACCTAAAATGAAAAACAACTCACTCCCAGCCCCAAGCTGACCCCTTAGTTCGGCAATGGTATCAACAGTATAAGACGGACCAGCCCGCTCTACCTCCATTGTTGACAGTTTGCAGTAGGGCTTATCGCCAATAGCCAGGCGCACCATCTGGACACGGTGCTCCACCGCCGAAATAGGAGTATTCATCCTCAGCCACGGCAGACCGGCAGGCATAAAGAGAATCTCAGCCAGGTTTAGCCGGACCTTGGTCTCCTCGGCAACAATAAGGTGCCCGTTATGAATGGGGTCAAACGTCCCCCCCAGCACGCCTATATTCATCCTGCTACCACTCCCATTCTAAATTCCCGCAGCGAACCTTATCACCGGGCTTAACCCCGGCCTTCTCCAAAGCCTTGCTCACCCCCAGCCTGGTGAATTGCCGCCTAATCTGCCTGCGTACTTCAGGGCTAGACACATCTGTCCTGGCCACAATGCGCTCCAGTTCGGGAGCGACAACGACAAAGGTATCGCCCTCCTTAAGCACACTGGGCCCAGCCACCCGGGGCTGAGGGTGAAAGACCTTCCTGACAATCTTCCCCCCACCTCCCCTGGCAACAGTAACCTGACTCACCATCTCCATCGCCTCAGCCATAAGCTCGGCAACACCCTCCCCGGTGGCGGCGGAAATGAACCGGGGTGAGGCGACAACAGTACCAAAGGCGCCCTTAATCTCAGCTAACAGAGCCTGAACTTGGGGCAAATCAATCTTATTAACTACCACCAGCTGGGGCTTCTGGGCCAGAGCCGAATCATATAAGCTGAGCTCGGCATTGACCTGGATCATATCTGCCACTGGAGACGCCGAGCTACCATCTATCAAGTGAATAAGTATTTTGGTCCGGGTAACATGGCGCAGGAAATCATGTCCCAGACCACGACCAAGGTGGGCACCATCTATTAATCCTGGAATCTCAGCCACGACAAAGCTTCGCTGGTCAACCTCAACCAGACCCAGAACGGGCTCACGAGTGGTGAAGGGATAACTGGCTATTTTAGGCTTGGCTGCGGAACAGGCGGCTAGCAACGTAGACTTGCCCACATTAGGATAACCAATAATACCAACATCGGCGATAAGCCTCAACTCTAATATTACTGAGTTCTCCTCCCCAGCCTCCCCCCGCTGGGCAATCTGTGGGGCTTGATTAGTCGACGAAGCAAAATGAGTATTGCCCAAACCTCCCTTCCCACCCTTAGCTATTACTGCCTGCTGACCGGGCTCCTCCAAATCAGCGATAACGGCATCACCACCTACCTGCGCCGTATATAAGACCACAGTCCCTACCGGAACGGTTAATATCAGGTTTTTCCCCTTCTTACCGTGTTTCTTTTTACTCTTACCACTCTCACCATCGGCGGCCCTATAGAATCGTCTTCGCTCCAATACCTGCAGACTGGTAACGCTATCATCAGCCATTATCACTACATCGCCTCCATCACCTCCATCGCCTCCATCAGGACCACCAAAAGGAACAAACTTCTCCTGTCTGAAGCTTACTACTCCATCCCCCCCAGCACCAGCCCTTACCTTTATTTCTGCTCGGTCGTACATTGTCTAGCTCGTTTGATTTATTAATATAATTATAAATTATATTTATCTCAAGGTATACCTATTCTTTAATTAATAATAATTATAATATCAGGTAAGATATTTATAGTAGGGAGCAATTTTAGGTGGGATGGAGGTTGAGTTCCTTCCTGGTAGCCAATCAGCCAGGAAGATATATAAACCTTATATTTTTAGCCGACTGCTTTTTATAGTTTACTTATAAAATTCTTTATAGAAATAAAAACTTTGAACTATAGACTTTGCCGGACATCCAGGATTTTTTGGTGTAAATAAGCATTGCTATTGATAGTACTGGCTATTTTTTCACAAGCGGAGCTAACAGTTATGGGTTCTCTCCCTCCCAGCTCCCGGCCAATTTGGGCCAGTGAGCTATTGGTTTCCTGTCGGATAAGATACATGGCTACCTGTCGAGCTAAAGCAGTTTCTTTGTCCCTTTTCCGGCTCTTCAAGTCTTTAGTGGCTAGCTGGAAACTGTTAGCTACCGCTTCTATCACACCGGCGCTAGTGATAGAAGCATCTTGGGGACGTTTAGTGGCTATATCCTCAAGCGCTTGGGCGGCTATCTCCGGGGTAATTAAAGCTTTAAGTAGCTTGGCGTAAGCAATTACCCGATTTAGGCTACCTTCTAGCTCCCTTATGTTTTGCTGAATCCGCTGAGCAATAAACTCCAGCACATCTAAAGTAATACCCTGCCCTCTCTGTTTAGCCTTAGCCTGTAAAATAGCCAGGCGTGTTTCAAAGTCAGGTGATTGGATATGAACAATTAATCCCCACTCAAAACGGGAACTTAGCCTCGCCTCAACCGGGACATAGTCTCGCCGCTTTGTTTTGCCTGCAGGCATAGCTTTCGGGGAGCGGTCACTGGTGATAACAATCTGGCGGTTATTGTTATGTAGCTCATTAAAGGTATGGAAGAAGCTCTCCTCGGTCTGCTCCTTGCCGGTGATGAAGTGGATATCATCAATTAACAGCATATCAACGCTTCTATATTTATTTCGGAACTCCTCTGTTTTTCTTTCTTGAATAGCCTTGATAAACTCATTGGTGAACTGCTCACTGCTAACATAAAGCACTTGAATATGGTTAGCTAGAGCGGCATGACCAATAGCCTGCAGCAAATGGGTTTTGCCTAACCCCGGCTCTCCGTATATAAATAGCGGATTATAGCTATGTCCCGGGTTTTCGGCTACTCCGAGGGCAGCGGCATAGGCTAAACGATTACAACTGCCGGTAACGAAGGAATCAAAGGTGTATTTTAGGTTGAACCTTGGTCCGGGTTCTTCTCGGACACCGTGGCTACCTGATGAATTTTGGTGTCTGGAATCTACCTGGAAGAGGACTTTGGTATCACGGCCGGTAAGACCAATAAGTGTTTTCTCAATCAAAGAGCGCTGATTCCTATCTAAATATTCAGCAACGAAGGTATTGGGTACACCGACAACAAACTGATTATCCTGGTCACTTAGACCTACCGTTTTTTCCAGCCAGGTCCGGTAGTTTGGCTTGTTGACTTGGATTTGCAGTTCACCTAAGGCTGTTTCCCAGATTTGTTGCGCCGATCTTTCCATTAAACTCCTTTCGCCAAGCTCAAGCACGTTTCATCCGGTGGCTGGGAACTGGAGGGGCTTAGATGGGGTATGGGGGAGGAATTAAAAATGAGGATGTTAGAATACTACCAAGGGTCTTCGCCAAATGGCAAGAGTTTTGGTGCTGGTTGTTGAGCATTTTTAACCTCTGTTTTCTCTGTTGTTCTCTCTTGTAAGGTCTGTCGGACTTACTTTTTTATCTATTATCTCCCTCATAGATATAAGGTGCCAATAGTCCAAATTTTTCCTGAATTGTCCGCATTTGGTTCTTAATTTACTTTATAATATAATACCTGAGATATGCCAATTGGCAAATCTGGTGGCAGTAATTGCTGGGTATTTTTAGCTCCAGTTTCCCCTTGCCAGGTCGGTCAGACTTTTTTATTTGCCTAATATTTCCGTTGTAGATTGGAAAGGCAAGAGTTGTTAGAAAATTTTTTTGATGTTAAGATTTAGCCATAGGAGGTTTGAATTTGCGAGCTATTTTTATGGGTAGCCCTGAGTTTGCCGTTCTCCCTCTGGAGCACCTTATTCTTAATCACTATCAGGTGGCGGCTGTTTACACTCAGCCGGATAAACCGGCAGGCAGGGGGCGTTCCCTGTTGCCGACGCCGGTAAAAAGGACAGCCGTAGCCCACAAGCTACCAGTAACGCAGCCAGCTAGCTTGAAGGAGGCCGAGGCTGTAGCCCGGCTAGCTGGCTTTCACCCTGATATTATAGTGGTGGCTGCCTTTGGTCAGATTCTGCCCCAGTCGGTTTTAGACATCCCCGGCTACGGGTGTATTAATCTTCACCCATCCCTGCTACCTAGATTTAGAGGCGCCTCACCAGTAGCCTCGACTATTCTAGCCGGTGATGACTTTACCGGGGTTAGTGTTATGCTGATGGACAAGGGGTTAGATACCGGTCCGATATTAGCCAGGGCACGGATTCCTATCTCAGCGCAGGATACTACGGGCTCACTTACCGCCAAGCTGTCCTTGATAGCCGCTCAGTTACTGCTGGAAGTGTTACCTGGCTGGTTAAGGGGTGAGCTCACTCCACAGCCTCAGAATGAAGCCGAAGCTACCCATTCTATCCCCATCTCCAAGCAGGAGGGTAAGATTGATTGGCATCTACCAGCTATAGACATATGGCGGCGGGTGCGTGCCTTCCATCCCTGGCCGGGGTGTTACACCACATGGCAGGGAAAACAGCTTAAGATTATTGAGGCGGTGCCTCTGCCGGGGAAAGGAGCCCTTGACATAGGGCAGGTGGTAGCCATGGCGGGGGCAAAGGCTGACTTTGGCGTCAGTACCGGTAGTGGCATTTTAGGGGTATTAAAGCTCCAAATGGAGGGGAAGCGAGCTATGTCGGCTGCCGACTTTTTGAAGGGACAGCGGCAGTTCATTAGCACCATACTACAATAAGTTGAATCGGAGGTTATTTTGTCTTTACCTAAGAACTTGAGCCGGTTTGCTACTCTGGTAGGTATTATTGCCCGGTTACGAGCCCCTGACGGTTGTCCCTGGGACAGAAAGCAGACCCATGCCTCACTACGGGAAAACCTGTTGCAGGAATGCTACGAGGTATTGGAGGTTCTGGATAAGGAGGATTCGGCTAAGCTTTGTGATGAATTGGGCGACCTGCTGATGCAGATTGTCTTCCATACTCAGATTGCCACTGAAGCCGGGGAATTTGAGCTGGGGGATGTAATAAGCAGCATCAATACCAAGCTAATTCATCGCCACCCCCATGTCTTTGGCTCGCTAAAGGTTAAGGATGCCGAGGAGGTGGCAGTTAACTGGGAGGTTTTAAAGCGAGAGGAGAGGGAGACCGATGCCTCTATCCTGGCCAGCATACCCAAGCCAATGCCGGCGCTGAGTTATAGTCAGGAGATTCAGCGGCGGGTGGCACAGCTCGGCTTTGACTGGAAAGATATTGAGGGTGTAATTGATAAGCTGGCTGAGGAGGTTGAGGAATTTAAGCGAGCCGATAGCCAGCAGAAAGCACAGGAGTTTGGCGATTTGCTATTTACCCTGGCTAACATTGCCCGCCGGTTGGGGATTGATTTAGAGTCAGCCCTGAGGCAGGCAAACCAGAAGTTTTATCAGCGTTTTACCTATATGGAAGACGTCTGCCGTCAGCGTGGGGTAAACTTTGGTGAGCTATCCTTTGACCAGCAAAACGCCCTTTGGGAGGAAGCCAAGAAGAATATAGAAGGGTAATGTCGGGGTGTCGGGATTTGAACCCGAGACCTCAGCGTCCCGAACGCTGCGCGCTACCAAACTGCGCTACACCCCGATAGCCATATTATAGGCGGATTTAACCTCTTCAGCAAGAATGATGAACTAAAAAAATTAAGTTCCCCCTTGGGGGAGAAAATATTAAGATATTATAAAGGAGAGTTTAAGAGAGGCAAAGCCTCTCTTAACAAAAAAGCTTCCCCTTCCCCTTTCCAAGGGGAAGGGGATACAGGGGATAGGGTTATAAGGATAAGATGAAATACTGCGTTTTGATAATTGATGGGGCTTCGGGTTGGCCATTGCCTGAGCGTGATGGCAAGACCTGCCTGGAGCTGGCTCACACCCCAAACCTGGAGGCTATGGCGCAGGAAGGCTTTCTGGGGCTTGTCCGCACCGTGCCGCCGGGGATGGAGCCCAGCAGTGCCTGCGCTTGTATGTCGGTTCTCGGTTATGACCCAGAGGTTTACTACCGGGGTAGGAGTGCCATTGAGGCTAAGAGCATGGGCATCCCTATTGATGACGGGGAGGCTGTTTTTCGCTGCAATCTGGTGGCGGTTCGTGACGGTAAGATGTGGAGCTATAGCTCGGGTTATATCAGCACTCATGAGGCTGAGTCGCTTATTTCGGCTTTGAATGAGACCCTGGGTAGTGATAAGATACGCTTTTACCCCGGCGTCAGCTACCGACATATATGCAAACTGAAAGGGCGAGAGGATACGCTCCTGGCAACTTGCACTCCTCCCCACGATATCCCGGATAAGCCCATTGAGGAGTTTCTGCCTGAGGGTCAGGGAAGCGACCTATTACGTGACCTGATGAAGCGCTCAGAGGCTGTGCTTCGAGACCATCCAATAAATATAGAGCGGAGGTCTCGCGGCGATATACCGGCGACAATGATATGGCTGTTCTGGGGTAGTGGTAAGATACCCGATATGCCGCCATTTAAGCAGGTTTATGGTCTTAGGGCGGCGATGACATCCGGGGTTGACCTGCTCCGGGGCTTAGCCCGAATGGTAGGGATGGATAGATTAGATATACCGGGGGTAACTGATGGCCTGGACAACGACTATGCGGCTCAGGCGGTCGGGGCTCTAAACGCCCTTGATGACCATGATTTGGTGGTTATTCATGTTGAGGCGCCCGATGAGGCGGCTCATGCTGGCGCCATTGATGATAAAATAGAGGCTATCCAGATGGTGGATAGCGAGGTTGTCAGTCGGCTCCGCTCCTGGCAACCAGACTCCCTTCGGGTACTAATTATGCCCGACCACCCCACCCCGATACAGATCCAGACCCATGTTGCCGAGCCGGTGCCATTTATGCTCTGGGGACCGGGGTTTACGGCTAACGGGGCGAAAAGATTCACCGAATCCGAAGCCAAAAAAGTAGGTTTTTTTGTTGACAACGGGTATAATATTATGAATATGCTGATAGGGGCGTAGCCGATTATTTAGTTTTTGGGATTGAAACACAGTGGCTCTAATTGTGCAAAAGTATGGCGGCACTTCGGTGGCTAATGCTGAGCGGATTAAGAGTGTGGCTCGGCGCATAGCCGCCGCCAAGGATAAGGGCGACCGGGTAGTGGTTGTCATCTCGGCTATGGGTGATACCACTGATGAGCTCATTGAACTAGCCTATCAGGTTTCGGAGCAACCCAGCGGCCGGGAGCTTGATGTCCTCTTGTCCACCGGCGAGATTGTTTCCAGCACCCTGCTGGCAATGGCGCTGAGGGATATGGGCTACGAGGCTATCAGCTTAAGCGGGGCTCAGGCAGGGATAAGGACTGATTCAGCCTATAGCCGAGCTCGAATCCTGAAGGTCGAATCCCAGAGAGTGGTCAAGGAGCTGGAGAAGGGGAAAATTGTCATTGTTGCCGGCTTTCAGGGTATTACCGGTGAGATGGATATAACCACCCTGGGGCGGGGTGGCTCTGATACTACGGCGGTGGCTCTGGCGGCTAGCCTGGGGGCTGAGGTGTGCCAGATATATACCGATGTTGACGGAGTCCATACCGCTGACCCGCGACTCATCCCTGAAGCCCGGCGGTTGGACGAGATTGGCTACGAGGAAATGCTGGAGCTGGCAACCTATGGAGCTAAGGTGGTGCACCCGCGGGCGGTTGAGTTGGGCGAGCTATTTAGTATTCCTATTCAGGTAGCCTCTAGCTTCAGCCAAAACCCAGGTACATTAATTCACGGAGGAGTGTCTATGGAAGTCCGAAATAAGGTGAGGGGTATAGCTTATGACCTTGATGTGGCTAAGATAACGGTGGTGGGTATTCCTGACCAACCGGGTATTGCTGCCTCCATCTTCCACCCCTTAGCCAAGGCTGGCATCAGTATTGATACCATTGTCCAGAACGCCAGTATTAACAAGATTACTGATTTGACCTTTACTGTGGCTAAAAGTGATTTGGCGGGAGCAATGCGGGTGGTGAAGCCTATAGCCAAGTCAATCAGGGCTAGGGAGTGTGCCAGTGATGCTAAATTGGGCAAGATTAGCATTATCGGCACCGGCATGCAGAATATTCCCGGCTATGCGGCTAGAATGTTTGACACCCTTAGTCAGCACAACATAAATATCCAGCTTATTACTACTTCGGAGATAAGGATAACCTGCATTATTGATGAGGCCAGAGTTAAGGATGCAGTTCGTGCCTTGCACCAGGCATTTGAGGTGGAAATGGAGGAATAGGAGGCGGCGGATGTCATATCAGGAAGAGGAACAGGCAGGACTAAGACGGCGGCGTAGTAAACAGGCAATAACCTTAGCTATGCAGGGTCGGTGGCGGGAGGCGGTAGTGGCTAATAAAAGCCTGATAGAAAACTTCCCCAACGATGTCAATGCCTATAATCGGTTGGGTCGAGCCTATATGGAGCTGGGTGAATATTCTCAGGCCAAGGAGGCCTACAGCCGAGCCATAGAACTTGACCCTTATAATACGATTGCGACCAAGAACCTTGAACGCTTATCTCGTTTAGGGGAAGCTATGGTTGGTTTACAGGCTGATTCTGACAAGGTCGAGCCGCAACAGTTCGTTGAGGAAACGGGCAAGGCTGGGGTGGTTAACCTTTACCACCTCGGCGCCCGGGAGATACTAGCCAAAATGGTGGCTGGTGACAGGGCATTTTTGAAGATAGACGGGTCTAGTTTAGTCGTGGAAAATGCCGGTGGTGAGTATCTGGGGCAAGTCGACCCCAAGCATGAACAGCGACTTATCAAATTAACGGAGGGCGGTAATAAGTATACCGCGGCTATTATCAGTGCGGCGGAAGGGATGGTAACTGTCATTATCAGAGAGGTCTATCAGGACCCCAGTCAGGCAGGAAAACTTTCCTTTCCCGCCAAGATGTTTAAGAGCCCCCGGCCTTATATTAGCGATAGAATTATTAAACGTGAGTTAGAAGAATATGAGGAAACGGGGGAGGAAGAGGCAGTGGAAGAGGAGCCGGGCTATACTATAGTCGGCGGGGAAGAAATAGAATTATCGCCTGGGGACTCCCTTGACACGGATGATAAGTCTAATATTGAGGACTAGGAGGTTCAACCAATATGGTTTTAGGCAAGATTAAACCGGTAGACATTGAAGATGAGGTAAAGAGCTCTTATCTTGACTATGCTATGAGCGTCATCGTTTCCCGCGCCTTACCTGATGTGCGGGACGGGTTAAAGCCGGTTCACCGACGTATTCTTTACGTTATGGATGGTCTGGGACTAAGTCATACCAGCCCCTATAAGAAGAGTGCCCGTATTGTCGGCGAGGTGCTGGGTAAATACCATCCTCATGGGGACACCTCGGTTTATGATGCCATGGTGCGTATGGCGCAGGATTTCTCTATGCGATATGTTCTGGTTGATGGGCAGGGCAATTTCGGTAGTGTGGATAATGACCCCCCAGCCGCCATGCGTTATACCGAAGTACGCTTGGCTCCCATTTCGGAGCAGATGCTGGTTGACATTGAAAAGAATACTGTTGACTTTATGCCCAACTTTGATGATAGCCTTAAGGAGCCGGTGGTTTTACCCACTCGGTTACCCAATTTACTGGTTAATGGTAGCTCCGGGATTGCCGTCGGGATGGCGACCAATATCCCACCTCATAATCTAGGCGAGGTCTGTGACGCTATCTCTTATCTCATTGACAACCCTGAAGCCATGGTCAGTGAACTCACCCAATTTATTAAGGGACCTGATTTCCCGACCGGTGGCATTATCCTGGGGCAGGATGGAATTAAGAGCGCCTACGCTACTGGACATGGCCGGGTGGTAGTTCAGGCTAAGGCTAGTGTCGGCGATGCCGCAGAAGCCGGACGTAGCCAAATAGTGGTTACTGAGCTTCCTTACCAGACGAATAAGGCTGCCCTGGTGGAAAGGATAGCTGAGCTGGTCAAGGATAGGAAAATTAGGGGCATTAGTGAACTTCGTGATGAGTCAGACCGCCAGGGTATGCGTATTGTCATTGAGCTAAGGAAGGATGCCCAACCGCAGCAGGTGCTTAACAGCCTCTATAAATATACCGCCATGCAGTCGGCTTTCTTCGTTAACATGCTGGCCCTGGTTGATGGTCAGCCCAGGGTAATTAGTCTTAAAGAGGCACTCCAGCAGTATATAGATTTTCGCCGTGAGGTTATCACTCGCCGCTCCCGGTTCGAGCTGAAAGAGGCTAAGGCCAGGGCTCATATCTTGGAAGGGTTTAAAATCGCTCTGGACCAAATAGATAGGGTGGTGGCTACTATCCGAAAATCTAAAACCGCTGAGGTAGCTCGCCAGAACCTTATGGCTGAGTTTGGCTTATCTCAGGCTCAGGCGCAAGCTATTCTTGATATGCAGTTACGTCGGCTGGCTAATCTGGAGCGGCGCAAGATATTTGATGAATATACCGAGGTAGTAAGAAATATTGCTTACCTGGAAGACCTTCTGGCTAACCCCAGGCGAATACTTCTCTTGATAAGGGAAGAGGTGAGTGAATTAAAGTCTAAATATGGTGACCCACGGCAGACCGAGATAAGAGAGCAGGAGGTAATAGAGTTTCGTGATGAGGACCTTATCCCCCACCAGAGAGTGGTGATAACGCTCAGCAATAGGGGATTTATCAAAAGGCTGCCCTCTCGTGCCTATGAGCCCCAGCATCGGGGTGGCAGGGGTGTTATTGGCATGGTAACCAGGGAGGAAGATGCGGTAAGACTCTTGGCGGTGACTGATACCCATGCCTACCTCCTTTTCTTTACCAACCAGGGCAAGGTGTTTCGGATTAAGTGCTATGAAATCCCGCTTGATAGCTCCCGGACGGCTAAAGGGACGGCGGTAGTTAATCTTTTCCCTCTGGCTGAGAGTGAGCGGGTTACGGCGATGGTAGCCGTAACTGATTTTAAGCCCGATACCTACCTGGTAATGGCTACTGGCCGCGGGGAGGTTAAAAAGACAGCTATGAAAAATTTTACCTCAGTGCGCAGTAGCGGGCTTATCGCTGTGGATTTGGCTGAAGGCGATGAGTTGGTGGCAACCCGTATAGCTACCAACCAGGATGATGTCGTATTGGTAACTCAGAAAGGGCAGGCAATAATATTTGCTGTATCCGAGTTAAGGGCTAGCTCCAGAACTAGTGGCGGGGTATGTGGTATCCGTTTGTTGCCTGATGACCGGGTAATCGGTATGGATATTGTCTATCCTGATTCCTTTCTTTTAGCCGTTACCACCGAGGGCTTCGGTAAGCTTACCCCAATTGGCAATTATCCGCGTCAGCATCGTGCCGGCAGTGGGGTAAGGACCTTTAAGCTTACTGAAAAAACGGGTGAGGTAGCTGCTGCCAGACTGGTTTCTCTGTCTCAACAACTAATGATTATATCGGCTGATGGCATTATCATCCGCACTCCAGTGAAGGACGAAATTTCCATTCAGAAAAGAAGCACCCAGGGGGTGACACTGAAGGAACTTGGCCGGGGCGATAAGGTGGTGGCTATCGCCTGCTTTGATTAGCCCTTGAGCCGGCCCCCAGTTAGGAGAAAATTTGTCGATGAAGTTACTTTTTATCCCTGGTTCGGGTTGCGGGAAGAAGGCATGGGTATATCAAACTGAGTACTTTAGCGTTTCAGAAGCTATTGCCCTTCCCGGCCATCCTGAGGGCAGACCCCGCTCCAGCATAGATGGTTATGTGGAGTGGCTGCGAGGCTATATTCATCAACAGCAGTATCAAGATGTCGTTCTAGTTGGTCATTCTATGGGGGGTGCTGTGGCTCAGCTTTACGGGTTAAAGTATGGCGATGAGGTAAAAGCCCTGGTCTTGATTGGCACTGGGGCTAGATTGAGAGTACTCCCTGACTTGCTCAAAGCAGTTGAGGAGATGGTCACTGATGAGGCTACCTGGATAAAATACTTGGAGGAGCATCATCGTTCTACTGCCCCTGAAATCAGGCGGGTTGTAATTGAAGAGAGGATGCGGATAGGCCCAGCGGTGATGTTGAACGATTTACTTGGCTGCGATAAATTTGACATTATGGATAGGGTTCACAATATTAAACTGCCAACCTTGATTATCTGTGGCAGTGAGGATGAGCTGACGCCGGTAAAATATGCTCATTATCTGGCTAGTAAGATTGAGGCAGCCCGTGAGGTTATAGTTAATGGGACGAGTCATTGGGTGCAGACGGAGAAGCCGAAAGAGGTTAATCAAGCAATAGACAGTTTTTTGGTTAGTCTTGACTAAGCCGTTGATATTTTTGCTGGCAAGCTGGTTGCCAGCTCTGGAGTCCGCAGACATTACAAGCTTGATAGCGGCAGTCAGGGGTTGCTTTGCCCTCTATAGCCCGCTGATATTCTAGCTTCAGGAAAGCTGGAGTTATGCCAACATCAATATGAGCCCAGGGTAGGGGTTCATCTAACCGGCGCTCCCGCCGGGCATAAAAGTCGGGCTCAACTCCCGCCTCCTTAAAAGCGTTAAGCCAATTCTGGTAATTAAAGTGTTCGCCCCAGCCATCAAATATTGAGCCCAGTTGCCAGGCACGGTAGATAACTTTACCCAGTCTCCTATCGCCTCGTGACAATGCGGCTTCAAGAAGACTGACTTGAGGCTCATGCCACGATAACCTGATTCCTTTCCGGCGTAATCCCGATTTAAGCAGGTCATGTTTAGAGTTTAGCTGCGGTTCGCCTTCCTGAGCCACCCATTGAAAGGGCGTATGTGGCTTGGGCACGAAAGTAGACAGGCTGATTCTTAGTTGAGGTCTTTTCCCTTTAGCTTTCTTGCCCAGGGAACTAACCTTATCTACTAGCTGGATGATGCCCTCTATATCATCAGTGGTTTCCGTGGGCAAGCCGAGCATAAAGTATAGCTTAAGGCTTGTCCAGCCTTGGTCAAAGGCAGCAGCCGCCGTTTTCATGAGTTCATCTTCAGGAATATTCTTATTGATGATGCGTCGTAATCTTTCGCTTCCGGCCTCAGGAGCAAAGGTGAGCCCCGGCTTCTTGTGGTAAAGCAGGGAGTCCATCAATCTTACTGAAAAGCTATCAATGCACAGGCTGGGTAGTGACAGGCTGAGATTGTAGTCCTGATAACGGTGATACAGGCTCGCTACCAGCTCATCAATATTGGAGTAGTCACTGGTGCTTAATGAGACCAGGGAGACCTCGTTATAGCCGCAGTTGGCAATAAGCTCCCCCACTGCCTGGAGCACTTCCTCTTGGGGACGCTCACGCACCGGGCGGTATATATTTCCTGCCTGGCAAAAGCGGCAGCCACGGCTGCAACCTCGCTGAATTTCTATCACCCCTCGGTCATGGACTACCTCAATGTAAGGGACTACCGGCTTGGTCACCGGGGGCGGGAGCTTGGTCACTATCCGCCGCTGGATTGTGGGGCTAGCCTCGGTTACGGTGGGGGTAATGCTTTTGAATAGACCATCAGCCTGGTATTCCACTTGATACAGGCTGGGGACGTAGATGCCGGGGATAGCAGCCACGTGACGAAATAGCTCTTCTCTGGGTGCTCCCTTACCCTGCCGTTTCCAGTCCCGGAAGCTATCAACCAGCTCAAGTAATACCTCCTCCCCCTCCCCGATTACAAACAAGTCAATAAAGTCAGCCATAGGCTCGGGGTTAAGGGTACAGCTACCACCGGCTATTACTATGGGATGGGAATCATTTCTCTCTGAGCTCAGGACTGGTATCCGGGCTAGGTGAAGCATATTCAATACATTGGTATAGGTAAGCTCATAGCCCAGTGAAAACCCGATAATATCAAAATCTTTTAGCGGGTGCTTGGATTCAAGGCTGAACAGGGGAATACCTCTGGTGCCCATTATGGCTGCCATATCTGGCCAGGGAGCATAGACCCTCTCCGCCAGGACATCGGGCTGGCTGTTGAGTAAGTCATAGAGGATAGGCAACGCCATATTGGACATGCCGACTTCATATAAATCCGGGTAGGAGAGGGCAACCTTGATGTCGGTTTTGTCCCAGTCTTTTATAATGCTATTCCATTCCCCACCGGTATAGCGGGCGGGCTTGGTAACCTGATGCAGTATATTATCGGGATAGCTCAATTTGCCTCCTCCGGACTGTCCAGTTGTGCCAAATCAAATCTCATGCCATCTCGGGCGGCAACCACCCTGACTCCGGTCTCCTGAGACAGCCTCTGGGCTATCTCCCACGGCTTGGCTCGCCACATGGTCATACCAAAGTGGGTCAAGATGGCTACCTTGGGTCTTAATTCGGTAATAATACGCCTGGCATCAGGCACCGAGAGGTGGTCAAAGGGGCGACCTGCCTCCAGCATGACCACATTGATAATCAGTAACTCACCGCCGTATTTCTGACACAAGCCATCAAAGTAGCGGCTATCGGCAATATAGGAAAAGGTATGCTCAGCCGTCCTGAACACCATGCCATAAGTTTCTACCGGGTGTATATGCCGAATTGGAGTAGTAAAGGAGACGTTACCTACCGAGTAGGACTTACCCTCCTGTAAAACTTCAATGCCCTCCAGGTAGCCTTTCAGGTAGGAAGAGATAACTGACTCAGTGTCAAGGGCATCAGCCGGGGCGAAAAGCCAGCCGCGCCGCCTGAGCCCACCCTGGGTCATCGCCTCAACCATAATATTGACATCTGCCGCATGGTCCAGGTGGCGGTGGGAGAGGATAATAGCCCTGAGTTTATCGGCTCTAAGCTTCCTCTTGGTCGACTGAACGATACAACCCGGACCGGGGTCAACCAGTATTTCACTACCACTTAAACTCAGCCACAAGCCACCTGAAGCCAGAATCTGAGTCGCGACCATTATTCTGGCCCCAGCCGTCCCCAGAAAGGTTATAATATCACCTGAGCTCTTGCCTTCCATGGCTAAGCTAACTATAAAATATAGCCGTGTTTTTTACAATCACTTTATGAAATTGTTTGGCAACCTATCCCCCTGACCCCCTTCCCTTATTAAGGGAAGGGGGAGTATAGTTAAGAGAGGGGCGAAGCCCCTTTAACAAATCCCCATCCCTCTCCCCTTACAAGGGGAGAGGGATAAAGGGTGAGGGGTTAGTAGACAATCTCAATAAGGAGAATGGGATGGAGCAAATTTGGGCACCGTGGCGTATAGAATATATTCAGATGGAGAAACCAGAAGGATGCATTTTATGTGACAAACCCAGGCAAAATAAGGATGCTCTAAACTATATCCTGTATCGGGGGGACAAAAACTTCGTTATTATGAATAGCTATCCCTATAACCCCGGGCACCTGATGATAGCCCCCTACCGGCACCTAGCCAGTCTGGAAGAGCTAACTGGTGACGAGCTTCACGAGCACTTTGAAATAGTTACCCGCAGTATCAAGCTCCTGAGGCAGGTATTTAACCCCGGTGGCTTCAACATAGGCATCAACATAGGCAAAATAGCCGGCGCCGGCATAGACGCTCATGTCCACACCCATATCGTGCCCCGGTGGCAGGCTGACACCAACTTTATGCCGGTAATATCTGATGTCAGGGTAGTCCCTGAAGCCCTGGCTGAAACCTATAAAAAACTAGAGGGCAAATTCTGAATTGGACTAAGTGCCCTATTATCAGCTGTTTTATATTATAATGGCACTGGAGGAAAAAGATGGAAACTGTAATCAACTGGATTTACCAGGTAGGATGGAAAATCTTTCTCACCGCCGGAATTTGCTTGGGAATATAT
>Ga0307432_1000724_pt1 | contig 23059 bp, 16 predicted proteins | sample SalMarWE160150MG_FD_202158 | JGI IMG/M metagenome (GOLD analysis project Ga0307432, IMG submission 202158) | Salt marsh sediment microbial communities from the Plum Island Ecosystem LTER, Massachusetts, United States - WE1603-150 | ecosystem: Environmental > Aquatic > Marine > Intertidal zone >...
TTAATTTTGAATCTTTGATTATGAGCGATATTGACAATTATCTTTCTTTAATTAGATCCAGGAATCTTTCAAATAATACATATGCTAAACTTATAAACTGTATCAGGTCATTTTTAAAATTTCTTTATGGAAGGGAATATATAAAAAAGGATTTTTCCTCTCTTATAAAGATTCCATCAAAAGTAGAATCAATTAAAGAAGAGCTATCTGATCTGGATATAAAAAATATTAAAAATTACTTGTCGCTAAGAAAAGAAAAATACAAGAATGAGAATTTAAGGGACAAGATAATTTTTAATCTAGGGATTGACTGCGGGCTTAGAAGACAGGAGTTTATAAACTTAAACTGGGAAGATATAAATCTTAAAGAGAATTCTATTAATATAAAAAATTCTAAAGGTAGAAAAAACAGAGTAGTCTATTTTAATAAGGATTTAAGAGAGCTCCTATATTTATATAGAAAATTTAATGGAAAATATATAAGTGCCCTAATTAGAGGAGTACATGGAAAAAGAATAACAAAATGTTCACTGCAAAATATAATATCCAGGATTTTTAAAGAATCAAAAACTTACAGGAAAAATCTTACCCTTCATAGCTTAAGACATACTTATGCAGAAAGATTAAGAAAAAAAGGAGTAGATTTGCCAACAATAAGTAAGCTCTTAGGACATTCAAGGCTTGATACCACTGATATTTATCTGCATGTAAATAAAGATGATTTTAAAATAGCGGTATTATAAGGGCTTCAGGGACGATAACCCTGAGTGGTTTAGAGGTTTACACAAAATTATTTACAGACTCTTTCCTTTATAACAAATGCCTTTTTTTAATTTTTTTAATAAATGTAACATTTTATCAAAATCATCTCTGCCGGAATACAACATATGTCTAACCAAATTAAAGCTAGAATTATCAGAAGTTTCTTCGGTGATAATATTCCTCAAATATCCAAGGGTTTTATTTGTACAAATCTTAGCCATTCCTTTTCCCAACAATACGATTCCAGCTATTTGAACATCAAAATCTTCACTTTCTAGCAATGACGATTCTGATTCATATAGCTCTTCAAGGTTCACTGCCATTTCATATTTTTTCATAATAAATAACAAGTCTTCTGCATCTCTAGGCCTATCGGGGTAACTATCCTTCCATGCAAATAACTTAAGTATTGCTAGACCTGGAAGTGTTGGTATTTTAACTTCCAAGTCAGGATTACTCTGCAACCTTACTAATGTTGAATAGTCATAGACTTCATTAAATCCCATAACTGACATGACCATTTCTTTTTCGGGTGGCCAAATTATCCTTTCATCTTTACCAGATATACCTCCGAATGGAACAATATCTATCATTATATTGTTATAAATAATTCTATGCTTTTCTTCTAATCTTCTAAACTTTCCCGATTTCTCTAAAGCATTGATTAGCTTATCAAATCTATCCCAACCAGAAACTTTAATTCCCAGATCAATATCCATAGTAATCCTCGGCGCTTTAATTCCATAAAAATATTCCATTATAATATCTCTTGCCAATGCACCGATTATAAAGAAAGATATTTTCTGGGAATCAGCTATATCTTTTATTTCTCTGATTGCTTGAACATATGAACTATCAATTTTTCCTGATACGTCTATCAATATATTTTTCATAGATCATACTAGCTGTTTCTATTGTTCTTTGATTGTCTGTATTAATTAAATCTGCATATATTAGAATCGGATCGACTATATCTTTGAACTTGTTATTTTCAACTTTCCAAAATTTCTTAAGAATAGTAATTTCTCCATAAATATCTTTCCGTAACCTGTTTTGCATTATAAGATTTTTATACTTTTTGTAGTCAGCATAAATAATAATTTCCTCTGGTTTTATATGTTTTATTAATTTATTTGCAGCAACTTCACCACCCCACTGGGTATATTTGGGATTTAATTTTTCATGAATCCACCAGTCTTTAGGTCCAGTAAATCTATCTATTAACAGCTTTGGTTTTAACTTTTCACTATATTCTACACACCATCTATTAAGTAACTCTTTTCCCTTTAAAAGTTGCTTTCCCATTTTGCCCATTTTTACCATAAACCCCATATCAATTAAATCATTTATAACCAATCCTACTGTACCCAGAGCGACATCAGTTGTTTCTGCAATATATCTGTAGGGTTTCTTTATAAGGTCATGGTTACATAACAAAGCATAAATCACCCTTAAGCCAGCAGCTTCAAAAGCACGGTGTTTTTTATTTTTATAATATTTTTCTGGAGGCCTATTACCCTTAACAAAAATGTAAATAGGATGGTAATTTAAATAAGCATTTCCGGCAGTATCTAGAAATTGAATCCCGTTTTTTTTAAGTTCTTCTGCTTTAACGTTGTTAACATACCTTGTTATTAAAAGAATTGGATGTTTTAAATTTTCCTTATACTGCAACAGAAGTGCAATAACTGCATTATTAATATTATATTTTATTTCGATATAATATAATAAAGTCTTTTTCTGGTATTTAAACTTTACTAATTTATCAAATACAAATCCATTAGCAATAGTTTCCCTTTCTTCAAATTCTATCCCTAGCTTAATTTTGTTATTTTTATTAAACTGATTAATCGCAAGATCAAATATATTTTCTTCAATATTATTAATCATTTTATATCCTTTGTTCATCATTTTTTAGTGTTCATTATTTATGAACATATCATAATAATGAACATAATGCAATATTTTATTTATGGTCTTCTTAATCCTGTGGTATATATACTATTGCGAATTCCCGCGCATCCGGGCACCTATTCCAGACTTATTCAGACACCTTGTCGGAACGCTGTCCGGATGTGGCCGAAATATTCAGTAGAGTTCCTTATTGCGGATTAATCACCCCCTGGGATGAACAATGGACATTGTCCGTATAGTAGTTAGTTTTGTGGTTCATTATACTTTCAAAATTATACGTTATATAAATATCCAGCTTTACTGTCTTTCCCTGACTGGTTGTTGAATCAATTTCTATTTTACTAACTAGTTTATCAATAAGCCTTTTCCACTCCCATTCTTCGAGTTTTTCTATACCCTCGCCAATTTTTTTAAGAAGATATGATATCTTTTCAAATTCATTTCTTTTAACCTTCAAGGCTTTTTCTTTGTTTTCAATTCCATATTTTAACGCCTGCAATTCTCTAGCTTTTTCTTGTGTTTGTTTTATCTTTTCCTTAATAACGTTTTCCTGAATCGGATCAGGTATAAACATTTCTGCATACAACTCTATGAGTTTTTTCATTTCTGAATCATTTTTTATTATCTGAAATTTTATATCCGCAAGTTCATTTTCTTTCCTGTTTCCCTTTAAGTTCGTAAGATATTTTTCTAATATATTAGGATTAGATAAAAATTCTTTAATATCGTTTTTTATTATGTTTTCAACCAGTTCTTTTTTTACAGAGCCTCCTTGACATTTTGCTGGGTATTCCTTTCTTTTCTTTCCTAAATCCCGGTAATAATAATAATAAATTCCATCCTTGTCATGCCACCTGCCACCTACATAAGCGTAACCACATTTTTTACATCTTAATTTACCGGTAAGAATATAAACAGCAGTTGATACCCTACCGTGAAAAGATTTGTTTTTAGTGGCCTGGCTTCTTGCCTTCTCGAAGAGTTCCCTTGATATTATAGGCTTTTTATCAACATATACAGGCTCTATGTAATACTTGCTTCTGTTACCAAGAGCATATTCATTCCGATAGTATAGTTCTTTTCTTGTAATATGATTTACAGAACTTCTTGTCCATTTAGGCTCGCATATTTCATTTTTAACCCTTAGTTTTAATATCTTCCCGAAACTCTTTGAGCGGGTAGGTACTCCTAAGGAATTTAATTTTTCTGCAATCTTATAACAGCTCATTCCTTTTTCTGCTATCCATTTAAAAATCATTCTTACGATTCTGGCTTCTTCTTCATTTATTATGATTTTTTCATTTTCATCTAACTTATAACCGTAAGGAATATTAAATCCGGAAGTAGGAATTTTACCCTGTTTTGCTTTCTGGTGTTTGCCCCGTGATGTCCTTTTTGCTATCAGTCGCCTTTCTCTTTTGCTGAATATTCCTTGTATATCTGACATAAAATCATCATCTTCATCGCTTAGGTCAAGGATATTTCCGTTTATTACAAGACTAATATTATTTTCTATAAAGATATCTTTTATAAACTGCAAATCTCTAACATTTCTGGTTAACCTGTCCTGATCCACTACTAAAACTTTTTTGTAGTTACCCTTTTTACAATTATTTAATAATTCTATCATCCTCGGTCTAGCTTCAATAGTTTCACCAGAAATGCCAAGATCCTGATATAAATCATAATCCCAATTATTCTTCCTACATATATTCTTAAGTATATCAATTTGTTCAGGGATACTGTATTTGTCATCTTTGGCTTGAGAAGAAGTAGATACTCTTACATAGCATGCTACTTTTTTATCTTCGGTCATTACACCTCATTATAAAATAATGTTTTACCAGTTTATATAGAATCAAACTTCTGCTAATGATTCGTTATCTAGTTTTGCTAAGATTAACTCATATATATCAAACAGCACATTGTCTATATTATCATTATTTGTATAACTTCTATATATATTATCAATTTTCTGCTTCATTAGGCAACAATTTTCTCGCTTTTAAAAGATGTAATAATTCTAAAAGATTCTATTATTATATTTTATAAAAAGATAATAAATAATAACATAATGTTGCTTTTTCAACAATATAGCTTTAGAAGTGTTTCTCATTTTATGAGCTTAAAAACTAATAATTCTTCAATTAATTTATTTATAAGATGCAAGCTAAACCGGGAATAACCGCTTATATCCTGTAATTTGCACTGGAGTACTTATATATAAATTAGTCAGTAACCTATGGTTATGTTGACAAAATTGTTAACTTTACTTTTTTACTACATCTTATCAAGTTGTTATAGTAATAAACAATACGCTAATTATATAAATAACCAGTAATATAAAAATTACTAGGTAATATTATGAAACAAAAAATCAGGTATGAAGTATTCTAATAAGCCTTTTTCAAAGGCCTTAAAAGAAATAATGGAGAAAAAGGATATAATACACAGAAAATTGGCAGCTAAAACCAATTTCTGTTTTAGTTATTTTTGCGTTCTGAAGAAACGGAAAAAACACCCACCGATAGAAACTATTAAAAAAATTTCCTCCGGATTAGGAATTCCCCCGGAATATTTTCTGGAATATAGAATTGATATACTTGAAAAACTATTAATGAACAACCCATCTTTAACTGATGATGTTATTGACTTTACCAGAGGGCTAATCGAAGATAATAATTTAAAAACTGAAGATAAAGAAAAAGGAGTTTTGGAAATATTGCCCTGGAGCTACTGAAGCTACTTAAACTCATTTTTATAATAATGAAACTATAAAAAGCACCGGATTTTGGAAAGTACTGCTTACTTATTATATGAACAAAGCAGCTTTGAGTACTATATGAATTTTTCATTAAGAGATGAATGTTATAGCTTTATTTTTGTATTGTTATAGAGGTTAAGTGACTCCGGTGATATTCTTAAAGTAGCTAATTCATATTGAAGAGTATTATTAACAGCCTAAACCACAGATACTGCTGGTGTTTACGCCTGAACAGTTGCATGAAAAAAGACTACCGTCTTTTTTATTATCGCAATAGATTTTATAGTTAATGTTTTATTGCAACTTGATTGAGCATAAAGAGCAACTTTCAAGAAATCACCCCAACTTAATTTGAATTTATTTCAGTATATTTTAAATTAATTGAAGATGCCAAAAAGAAATAATAATAAAACCTCATGGAACATCAAAAGCCAAAATAGATAAATAAAATTCTCTATTTTTATCTTTTGGTTGATTGAAGATGTAGCTAAATACAGTTTCGTCTTTTAGTGAACCATCTTTCAATGCATTAACTCTCTTATAACAGACATGAGATTTAACAGCACTATTTATTATAGAAACAACGGAACTGAAGTCTTTATTTTTATTAAAAATTAGTATTGCTGTTTTTGTATCTCTCCAGCTAGTATAACCAATCAGCTGGTCAATAGCCTTGATTAGTTTTTTCTCTCCTTTCCAAAATTTACATTCGGCAATAAAAACATTTTTATTAGAATGGCGAATTAAAATATCGGTTTTACCGCTTGCATTGAATGTCTCTCCAGTGGCTTGGCCTTCATAATGAGTATTAAGAATCATTAAAAATTGGTCTCTTATTTGTGTTTCGTTAAACTTGGAAAAAGAGTTAGGGTTTCTTTCCATTACTAAAGACATACTTTTGATTATTCTTAAGATATTTTCATATTCTGATTCGGGAAGTATGGGTTCTTGATCGTATCTTTCTGTTGAAGCTTTGGGTTTTTCAAAGGAAGTAATTTTTCGGGGAACCTGAATAGAATAAGTTTTGGGTATATGGTTGCATCTTTTTATTGGTAGACCAAGGACGTTGGCTAACCCTAAATCAGCAAGAATTTTGCTTTTTCTTTTTTTTACAATCTCTCTTGAAAACTTATCAAGTACATTGTTAAAAGGAGTGATATCTTCTTTAACCCAATTTAAATATTTTTTCATATTGCCTAATTCATGGTTATAAAACCCTTTAATTTTTTTATCATCATAATCTAATGTTTCATAAATTAGCTGAAGTTCTTGATTATGTATAATACCGGATGGAAAGATTGAGGTAAAACGCGAAGGTTTGTAACGAAATAATCTGGCGTCACCATCAAAAGGTATAGAAATAGTGATTGAAGTTCCTTTTACATAATGTGGGCGACTTCTATCTCTAATACTTCTTAAGGGATCTTGACTAACATCTATTTCCACCTCAGAAGTATCCGAAATATAGATATCATTGTCCCTAATTTCTGGACAATTTAAAGTATATTTGGCAATTAAATATTTATAAAAGTCGTCTTCACTAAGATTAAGTAACTCATTGGAATTTGTGTTTTCAACTTCCTTTTTCAAAGAAGATTTATGGTTCTCTAAAAAATTACTTAAATTTCCACTTTCATAGAAAAGTTTCGGTAGCATAAACAAATACCTCCATCAGTATTTATTAACAAACAGTAGAATTTTACTACAAACACATATTAAAAACTTGAAAATAAAGTGCTAACTTTTATATTAGCCCTTTTTGTCTGAAGAATAGATAATCATTTCTTGTAATAATCAAGTGGTCTAGAGCATTAATTCCTAGAATAGTCCCAACTTTATAAATCTTGATGGTAATTTTAATATTATTTAAACTCAATTTACTTCCCGTGATGAGTGGCTATTCAAAAAACATTTGAATTCTCTTCCTATCCTCAAATTACCGGAAGCTTATTCTTTATCATTTATAGCCTTTTTAGTTAATACTACGTATTACCTACATTATACATAGTATATAGCAGGGTTTTCAATGGGTGGGATAAATTGCGTATTATATCACAAAAATTGGGGGGATTTTTAATTGTTAAAATTTTTAATATTATTAAGTATTTTAAAAAATTTTCCCCTGACTTGCAGGCTCTTCATATTCTGGATTATTTATAAGTTCAGAGAGATATGAATTGCTATCATATACCGCAAACTATTCCTCTAGCTTTGCCTCAAGCTCTGATCTAAAATCCTTGTAGGTCTTCTCTCTCAAGGCCTTGAAAAATAGGTCATAACTCCCTGGGGAAAGGAATTTGAAATAATACCTCTGCTCTTTCTGCAAGTCGTTGACCCTGGCAAAATGCTCCCTGGTATATCGGAGTTTAGCCTTATTTTCATCGGAGACATCACTGTCCATCTTGATTTCCACCACAATAATATCGTTGTCCGCCTTGATAAAGAAATCAGGATTAAAACTTCCCTGCTTGGGATGCTCTCCTTTTCGCCAGGAGTATTCGATGCTGTAGAAACCCACGTCCAGGGACTTGATCCAAGCATCTAACGCCCTGGCCATTTGATCGGCAGTCAACCCCCGAATAAACTTACGTTCAGGTTCATAGACAGCCAAGGCTACGTTAAGGGGGGTCTTGAAGTTGTATTTGTTCTCAACCTTTATTAGTGCTGATCTTGGAAGGCTCTCATCCCCCTCAAGCTCTTTCAGCAACTTTATATCTGCCGTTTCCCCCAGGATCATAGAGTTGTCATCCCAGAATATTGTGCTATCACGCCGGAGTGATCCCACTCCTAAGGAGTTCTTCTTGATTTCTTTGGTGCTTATTTTGATGAGGTCCTTGGCTTCAATGTTGAGCCGAAGGCTTTTTGCCCCCTTTCTTCTGATTACGCCAAATGCTGCCAAAGTATGATTGCGGTTTGCCTCGCTTACCTTGCCGCTTTTGTCTTTTATTCTTTTAAGAGATTCTCTAATAATATCCTCGATCTTTTCCTTGGGGAAGTTTTTACTATATTCGGTCCCTGCCTCCTGATCAAAAATAAGAAGACGGTTGAAGACATCGTGCGCTACTTCTTCCACAGAATACATCTTGAACTCAATCAGTGTCTTCTTGACATCCTGCTCCCCGGAGACTGCTCGGGCGTAGGTAGTGCTCTTTTCTACCTCCTCCGCCTGGCTCGAATAGGTGATATAACCTTTCTTTAAAAGTTCGTAGGTGTCTTCCTGAGGATACTCGACCTCCTCCTCATTTCGCTTGTAATCAATGTTGTAGATGTCAAAGTTGTAATCCTCTTTCTTCTCTACCGGATAGGAGTGAATTCGCTTCTCAATCCCCAAAACTTCATCTACCAGGTGCTTGATGCTACTTGACCACTTATCGTGATTGAATACGGTTACAACCGGCTGGTTGCTCCTGTAGACCTCAGGCACCCTCAAACCTCTTCCTAAAACTTGAGCAATCAGGAGTTTTGAATTAAATGCCCGCTCCTCGTGAGGGACGATCTGAAAGACATTTTTCACATCCCAGCCTTCAGAGAGCATACTCACTGAAGTAATCCACTCAATCGGATTTTCCTTGTCATCCACCATTCGAAGGATGGGAATATTACTCTTGTGCTCGTTGGCAGAGGTTACGATCAAAACATTCTCCGCCGCTTTCTCCTTGCTGATCTTTTCTTTCTTGGCAAGGAAACCAACCAGTTTATCGGTGAGGCGCTTGCAGGCAGCTATATTCTTGGTAACTAGGATGGTGATAGGCTTAACCTTACGGTATTTGACTGTCCTATTCTCGATGTGATTGTCATAAATCTTTTGAAACTTCTCATCCTCATTCCCTGAAGAATCCTCCGCCACATATCGGATAGATTTGACAAACTTCTCCTTAATGGAATCCCTCAATGAAAAGCGATGAATGACATCCGTGAAATAGTCATCTCCGATGTAGCAAGTGCCTGAAACATTCACGATGAATTTGAATCCGTATCTAGGGTCAAGTAAAAATTCCTTCCATTTTTTGAGTGCCGTATCTGAGGGGCTCATCAGGTGGTGCGCTTCATCGTTCAATACCAGAGTCCGCTCCCCTTTCCCGACAAGGCTATCTTCAATAGCCGATTTGGTGTTGATATAGGTGGCGTGGATGTTCTCAATGCAGATGTCCCCTTTCTGAATAGTGTTGGAGGCATTTATAATGCGAGGATTGGCCACCTTAGAATCGGGAGGCAGAAGATCTTTTAAGGTTCTATCGGCTGAGAGGCTCCGAAACTTCTCTGTTAGCCCTGCTTCAATAGTATTTGAAGGACATAGTACAAGCACCTGATCCACAGCGCCCTCTGCCAGCATAATGCGGGCAATCCCATACATCACATAGCTTTTGCCAGTAGCTGTGGCATGATCTAAGGAGCATGAGAGCTTATCCGGTAGTTGCAGATGGTTTAAGAAATCTTCAAACGATGAATACTTTTCTTGAAGCTTGGAGTTAGTGTGATAGTTTTCCTCGACTAGTTCTCTGAGGTTTTTGTATTCTCCGCTTAAAAAGTAGCGCACCACCTCCCGGATAGCCTCTTTCTGATACTCCCTGTCACTGCAGAGGGCATCCAGGAACGCTTCATATTTATTCGGATCAAACCTCTTAGAATCGTAGTTCGGAGATACCCTTAGGACTAAATCCTTATTTTGAAAGGTTTGACGTTCAAGCATGTGAATCACCTTCATGAGCTTCTGCCGATTTCTTTAATACAACAATATTTTCCACAATTTGTTCCAACATCACACTTTTCCTACTTTCTGCTTTAGCTTTAGTAAGTATTTCTTGTATAATTATAGGATTCTTTAAAGCTTGGGCTTTTCTTGTTATTGAATATTTTTTAAGGCAAGATTCAATTGCGCTATTAAAAAATTCCTTACCCAATTCATCTTGTAGCTTGAACTGTAGAGTTTTCTTAAAACAAGCAAAACTCGGAGTTATTTTTTCAGGACAATCTTCAATCTCATGGGAAAAAAGCCTTAATAGACGATAATTCTCTTCAAGCTTGGAATCCGCTCCTCCCTCATCACTATCCCATATCACATAAACTGGTATTTCTAATTCTCTAAAAATTGCTGTTGGGCGATCGATGTTGTTTTTCCCCATACATGGGATGACAGAAATTCCAATGCTTTCAAAGTCATATTCTAAAGTAGAAGCTGTTCCAAGTATTGCCGCCCTATCTTCTTCCCCTTCAACCAAAACGGCAACATCAGCAAAGAATCCTTCATTCATCCAAGGGGTCATAAGAGTTTTAAGACGAAGCTTAAGTGTTTCTCCAGTATATGTTCCTTCAGGCCTACCATCAGCCTTTTCAATGATCTTCACTATTTCATCAAGGTTTGTATAAAAAACTTTTGTCTGCTTTGGCTTATTATTTTCTGCCAACTTTTTACGAAGTATGCGCAAATGTTTAAATCGCTCAATGTCTACAAATAAAGGTGAGTGAGTACTATAAATTACTTGAGTCTGCGCCGCTACACCTTTAATGCTTCCAGTCGCTAACCTAAAGAGAATTTTGGATAAATGGCGTTGCCTATTCGGATGTTGGTAAAGTTCTGGTTCCTCGATCCCAAGTATAAGATTTGGCATCACTATCTTTCCCTTACTCGCTGGTTCTACTTTTGTTGCATTATCTATTATTGGTTTTTTTTCGTCACCACCTTCTTTCATAGGAGCTTGTGCCACGGCAAGATGTTGTAACATGGTAAGGATAAAGGCTCGCTGAAGTCCATGACCAGTGCGTTCCACTGGTGAGGGATAATTGTCTTCTACAAGTTTTATATCTGCCTTAGGCATAGGTATTTCTATGTTCTCTTCTTTTAGCCAGGTTAAATTAACTTGTGTGTCTGGGACATAAGTCCTAAGCGTATCAGTAAGAGAATCTTCAAGTGTTTTCAACTCTATAAGATTAGATGGCTCCGTTATTTTTTCATACTTTTTTTGTGTATCTTCTTGAAGTTTTTTTACATCTTCTCGTTGTGCAAGGACACTACGAACAACTAAATCCATAATTTCGGATAAAACCCTGCCTCTACCTTCAGCAGCATCTTCTGAGGCATCCCGAACTGCTGGTATTATGATGAATTTTGTATACCGCTCAAGATGTGATTCACCTACTTCCTTAAATCCAAAAAATTGACCTTCATCTCTTTGGCGTGTGCACGTGTCAAGATTGAATTCCTCCCATTCTTTCAGTTTTTTCGTAGCATCATCTTGTCTAGTCCATTTGGGTAATTCAGAATACTTACTTAATGCACGAAGCTCTTCATACGCTTCCTTTCTTTCTTTTGCACTTTGAACCTTTCGAAACTTATCAAATTCTGAGTTCTGCAAGCTTGTCCCATAATATTTTTGGCTCCCTTTTCCAAGAGGCCATTTCATTTCTTTCTCTATGGTTAAGTCTCCGCCTTCAACATATTTTTGGAAAAGCTTCTTTTCCTCTTCTGCTAATCCAGTAAAAGTTATAGTAATCAGAATATCTTTTGTTGTATCTTTTGCGTAATAATCATCCTCTGTATAACTTGCTGCTACTGTATAAAAAATGTCTAATGCTTTCAGAAAAGACGATTTACCAGCACCATTTGGCCCGACCAGTGCTGTCAACTTATCACATTCCAAGGTTTCGTCTTTGATTGACCGAAAATTCTGAACGTGTAATGCTTTAATAATCATTTCTACATTATCTCAACGGATTTTAGCCCATTGATACTTGTCTTTAATATATCGATAAAAATATGATCCGTGCGATGATGCACCCATCAAACCATTAAATACAGTTTCTGGCACTTCAAAGTATTGGTATGTACCTTCCTTATGAAACTCAATTTCAAGAGTTCGCGATATATTGTTATAACCAATAGATTTGATATTGCTTGAAACTACTGGCTGTCTATCCATTACATATCTCCTCTTGCTAATTTTTCTCAAAATCCTTCAAACTTTTAATCTCCCGCTTTTCATTTCCAAAAATGTCAATGTAGATAACCATGATCTGCTCCTTGACTTTATCCTCCGAGAAGCGCACCTTGAAGCCGTTCTTCTTCAACTCATCGGCATAGAAAGCCTCGTCTAAATCAAAGACTTCTCCATCAAAATCGTAGTCCAGCATAACCATGGAAAGAGTCTCAAAGTTGGAAAACTCTAGAGGCTTGCGGGAGATGGCCTTGCTCTCAAACTTCTCAATCTTGATGACATATTCTTTTGTTTTATGAGTGAGAAGATCAGGATTTTTTAGCTCATCCAGAAAGTATCTGCACTCCACCGTCGGCACTTGAATAAAGTCAAAACCTACAGCATCCACCGTGTCGTTGACATCCATCTCGCTGACTGGCTGTTTTATCTTGGTAAATCCACGATTGTGAATCTCCTCGATGATTGAATAGGGGATACGGAGAACAAAGTATTTCGTCTTGCCCTTATCGATGTAATCCTCAAGGAACTGCACTGAAGCGGCAGGAGCAATGATAAAGAAGCGTTTACCTATTTTACCTCCAAGGTATTTATGAAGGTCGTCAATGAAGTCCCTGTCCATCACAGCATTCTTATGTTTTTGATAATCGAAAACCAGTACACTGTCCGCTCCCAGGTAGCCGTCCAGCTCAATCTTTGAAATCTCGTGCTTTTCATCCCTGCACTGAAAGAGTTTTAGGGCAAAGTCCCGGTACTGCTCCCAAGGGAGTTCCTTGATCATCTTGTAGTCGTAAAGCCCAGCGTTATAGAGAGTGAAAGGCTTGCAAGTCTTACCGTATTTCTTTTTGGGATTCTCCAAGTTTTTGCTACCGGCGATGTTCAATAGCCGCTTCTGCACCGTGTAGATGGCTAACTTTCCACAGTCCACCCCGATCCACCGCCTGCCAAGTTTTTCCGCGACAGCCTGAGTGGTACCCGATCCAGTAAAGCAGTCTAGCACAAGGTCACCGGGGTTAGAGGAGGCTTTTATGATACGCTCAAGCAGGGCTTCGGGTTTTTGGGTGGGGTAACCTACAGCTTCGCTTGAATTTGATGAAATTAATTCGATATCATCCCAAAGATTTCCAATCTTTCTCCCCTTATACTCATCTGCGTAACGTTTATATCTTGGTCTTCCATCCTCAGTCCAAAAAATAATATAAGGATTTTCAGCAATTCTTTTATCAAAAGTTTCTTGGGTCCAACGCCAGCCTAAATCAGTATTTACTCTCCGTCCGTTAATAATCTTTGTTTCGCCCTTACTATAGACATTTGAACTTTGCTCAAGTTTCTCATGTGTAAATCTTCTACCAGTTTCTTTTTCGATAAAAGGAAATTTTTCTTTCAATTCCTCTTCTGAAAGCGTCTGGTATTGCTGATTAAAAATCCAATTATCTCCCTTCCGGTATAGAAAAATGCTGTCGGTCATATTATCCATACCTTTTGCTAAGTGATGTCCTAAGGTCCTCTTGAAAACAATTTCACTTTCGAACTTTTTTTCACTGAATATTTCGTCTATCAGAGTTTTGACATAATGAGCTTTCTTGTAGTCCAAATGCACATAGATACTCCCATCTTCGCTCAACAATTCTCGCAGGAATACCAACCGCTTTCTCAAAAACTCCAAGAACCTTGCCCCAGCGATCTTATCCTGATACGCCTTCTGATCCTGGCTTCCCCTGAACTCCTGCCTTGTAGCAAAGGGAGGATCAATATAAACCAGCCTTACTCCTTGTGTTCCATCAGCGTTCCTCAGCTTACCTTCCTGTTTCATCTTCAATATGGTTTTTAACACCTGAAGGTTATCGCCGAAGATGAGCATATTCGCCCAGCCGTCGCCATTTTGACCATTTCGGAAAGTTTTGACCTTCTGCAACGGTACGGCCATAGTGTCTGCGAGAATATCCTCCTCCCTCTCCTTGTTGGAGTAGATAAGTTCGTATTCCTTCTTGGTATCAAAGAGGGTGACCTTGTAGTCCTCCGGCAAGGGCTTACCCTCTTTAAGATGACTAATAATATTTTTGAGTTCAACTTGAGTGAGTTTTCTCATAGTATATCTACTCTATTTCTCAGGCACGGTATCGTGTATAATATAGGCTTACTTGTTTATCATTTTAAAAAATTTACTGTATATTACAATCTTAAATCTCTATTTAAGGTTGTAATTAATATCCTTATCTTTAGCATACTCCTCATTAAAATATCTGTAAATTTTTTTTTCTCAATATCCTCAAGGAGCAACCATCTTTCTTAATATTAATTTTTCTGCTAAGTATCTTTGAATAAAAATATTTGGCACCTTCTTAATATTTATTTCCAATCTAAACTTAGCTTGCTTTAGCAGCCCGAAACAATTCCTTCTTATCTAAAGTAGTTACATACTTACCGAATTTTGGAATCAGCTGCTTTGCGTCATTCTGCACTTTTTTAGGAAATATCTTACTGTATTCCAGAAACTTCTTTTTCTCCAGGCTAACAAATGACCATTCACTAATATCCGCTGCTGTCCTTCCTTTGCTAATCATATAAAGTTGATCAAGTACTGCCTTTTCAGGTTCGGCAATATATATTCCATTTCTTAGTATGTAACCAAGAAAATAATCTCTTTTCAGTTGTCTGTACTCAACTTCTCTATCCGATAGCGTGATTTTTTTAGAACGCCTAACAGTAGCAAACATTAATGTATAAGGAATCTGGCTTAAAATCCCATATACGGATAAAGCAGACTCAAACGAGAGGTAAGAAGGGTAATAAAGCTCATTAGCTACTTTTTCTAAACCAATAACCTGAAATTCGGGCTGGTAAACCCCTCTCCTCAGTCTTATAAGAATGCCTGTTCTAACAAGCCTATTTAGTGTAACATACAAGCTGTCTCTCCCTAGCCCCAGGATTTTTTCTAAATCAGCAACGGTAAAATAAGACTTATCAAAGCTTCTTAACTTTTTTAAAAATTCAATATCGCTCATCATTCTTGTAGCCATTTTTCCAATAGCCTCCTCCCTTTTTTAGGCAAGAATTTATGTAGTTCCTGCTTAACTTTTTTCTTGTCCCAATCCTTAAGATCCATACTGGCAGGCTTTCCTAACTTCTGTGCTATAAACCACAGATCATAGATATCCCTAATTCTTAACGGTTTAATAGTTTGTTTCTCTTTCTTCATATATTCTAAACTTGCTACCTGGGCTAAAACTGTCAAGTTTGTTACCCTGCTATTTAAAGTAAGCAGTTTATAATCTTTACTCTTTTTTAAGCTAACCGGGCGTATTGAAGCCTCAAATTTAATCGAAAATGCCTGTGTCATAAATTCTTCTTTAACACGAAAAAGACCGAAGTAAGTAAATTTCTTTTGTATTGTTTCAATAAGTTTTAAAGCTTCATATTGACTGTCTAATTTTTTAAAAGAATCATCCAGCTTTTTACTATCAAAACCATCGACAACTGAAAAATCCAGATCTTCAGAAAAACGCTCTGAACCATATGCTAATCTCAAAGCTGTTCCGCCCTTAAAGACAAAAGACTTTCCAAGCTCGCTTTCAAAAAGCTGCTTTAAGATAATCATCTCATATTCCTCACGAACGATTTGTTCCTGAGAAATACTAAGATCTTTCTGTAAATTTTCTACTGTTTGCTTGTTCATATAAACTTAATATATTTATTAAGTAGTATTGATTATAATATAATTGTTATTTTATGTCAAAAAGCGATTTTGTAAATATATGCTAACTATTGCAGCATAACATTAATTACAATAAGAGAATATGCCCATGCTTTCGCCTGAAGGTTAATATTTATCTTTTTTTTATTTTATACTTAACTTCTTTGGGTATTCCAAGATTAGTGTACCTCACAATGAATTCTTTATACGATTATATATTTCTCTTATAGTAACCCAAGGATTACTATAATAACTAAAATCCCCTGTGGAGTAGCCAGTAAAAATCCCTTACAATATAAACTGTTACCTCATCTTCGATCTCTATTCCATTGTCATAATGAGCTGTAAACTTAAATACACAATCCCTGTTGTGGAAGTTTATAAAAGACTTATCCCAGATATAACCTTCCCACCTGTTGCCTGAAGAATTAGTAAGATCGGTTTCAAATACTGTATCCAACAGCTTTACATGTACTGAATCTGGTTCAAAGTCCCCAGCAGCATAAGCATTTAAGATAAATTTTTCACCGTTAAAAAATACATCATACCCTCTCGGATTATCCTGGGTCCCGGTCTTTGAAAGATTATAGCTTATCCTGTTTTTATCCCACTGCAGGGTGTGCAGGACTCTGCCTTCAAGGTTTATATCAGCTTCAACCCAGTGTCCTTCTTCTACCCAGACGTCTTCATATATCCAGTGAGAAGTATCAACCCAGACATTCTCGGTATAATCTTCCCAGTAGCCTCGAGTTACCTTATAACTGGTGTCTACCCAGACCCTTTCGGTGTAGTAATCCCAGTATCCCTGGTTAACCCAGTAAGAAGTATCAACCCACCTTCTGCCAGTCCTCGTCTCATAATGACTGGTATCTATCCAGTCTTTAGCAGTAACAACAGTATAGTACCCGCTACTTACCCATACATTATAAGATTCAGTTACAGTTTTAAGCTCCTGGTAACACTCATATCGAAAATAATCATAAGAAGGCGAAGCCAATGCAACATAATTGTAAAAATACTTTTTATACTTATAACGAGTCCCACTAATCGTGCCTGTATAATTACCTAGATTAGATATAGTATACCCCCAAGAATAGCCAGAGTTATGGCTGGTTACAAATACTTTATTACAAGAAACCCACTTATCAACAGTACGATATCTCGTTTCATAATGACTGGTATCCACCCAAACCTGCTTAGGATAATAATGCCAGTACCCGCTATTTACCCATTCTTGATAAGTATAATTTTGCCAATAACCCTGCTCTACCTTATAACTGGTATCAACCCATCTTCTTTTTTGTACAGTATCCCAGTATCCCTGGTTAACCCAATAAGAAGTATCTACCCATCTTCTACCGGATTCAGTCTGCCAATAACCCTGCTCTACATATTCAGTAGCCACACTTTCCCAATGACTGGTATCCACCCAAAACTTATGAGTACTGGCATTTAAGTACGGGGAACCAAGGGGAGATAAGAAAGCTGAGAAAAAAATAAAAAGGGATAATATAATTATTATAGATTTTCTAGCCATGTCCTCTCCCTAATTTAAATAAAACAAAATTTCTTTATATTCTTGAGAAGTATAATAATCAGAGAAAATAATATCCTGTACTATTACATTCTCGCCTACTAAAAACTCCAACTCCTCAATATCATGTATAAGTATACGGGGTTCTAAAGGGTCTTCAGTCTGGACAGTGATAAAATCAGGCCAATAACGAGCCTTGGAATAAGGATCAGATTCTAAATCGTAAGTGTTAAGGTCAAAAATTACCTGGTAATCCTCTACATCCTTAAAAGAGGACAAGGTGCTAGAAGTTCCAACTTTATCTACAATAAAATATATCTTATTATCTTTTAAATCTCTAATCTCCCCATTATAGAAAATTTGCTTTTCTATAATAGCGTCATTAATTTCTTCAGTAATTACAACTTCTTCACCAGTAGATATATCTATCGCATTAACATCAGAAAATTCAATTAAATACTCATTGCCATATTTATCCACTGCATTTCCATATGTTATATTCCCTCTGTTAGCTACATCTAAAAATAAATTATAAACTTTTTCGCAAACATCAAACTTTATAAAAAAGAAGCAAGCAAAAGCAATGATTACAATAATAACTATTAATATTATTAATAGTTTATGTGCCATATTCATAATAACCGCCTCCATTATTACTGTTTCCACCCTAAAGCTTTTAAAACATCTTTAGGTTTATTTGTAACCCACCTTCCTCTAGCACTATCCGGTGGGTCCTTATCGTATTCCTCGGAACTATAACTGCAAAAATAAAAAAAATTGGAAATTCTTTTCCAGATATCTTTATCTAGTTGTTCCTTTAGAGCAAAATATCTAAGCCCGGTCTCCCTGCTGATACCAAGATAGTAAAAATACTTATATTCCGGATGTTTTTTATAATATTCCTCCTTACTTACCCTCTTTAAACCTTCAATAGTCTTTTCCAGATCAGGTAAACATATACTACATAAATAAAACCTTTTCATATTGCCTGCAAAATAATGGGTAACAACTAGATAATCCTTTTTTCTATATCTAATATCTATCTGCTTACCACAAACCTCACATTTTATAAGTTCCATTTTTGCCTTATAAGTACTGATTTTAAGCTAGGCATCAAAGTACATAATATTGTATAATGTATCATAATGTTGACTAAACAACAATAAACTCTTATTATTACCTATATACAGAATTTTAAGTATTATTTTAAAGCTCTATCTCTAGACCTTAAAAAATTTATTGGATTTAGCCTGTAAGCCGAGAACTATTTAAATATGATATTGTATAAACCTCAAAACCTGCAGGAAAAATCTTACTCTGCATAGCTTAAGGCATACCTATGCAGAGAGACTGAGAAGGAAAGGGGTAGATTTACCTACCATAAGCAAGCTTTTAGGGCACTTCAGGCTTGATACAACTGATATTTATCTGCATGTAAATAAGGATGACTTTAAGATGGCAGTGTTGTAGTCTAAGGTGCTAGAAATATTAAACCTAATAGAACTTAAGCTTACATATTATATTATCCATGAGAATAAAATCGAATTTGATCCTCTCAAATATTCTGTAAATACCAATTGGTATACACGTTTATCTACCTGATCACCATGGATAAAGTTAGAACTACAATTATACTTTTATAAAAATATTATATTATTTGCTAATACTTATTGAAGATAATAGTATAATCATAAATATTAAATTAGGAGTACTTATAATGACAAAGGAATTATTTAAAAATATTGAAGAACTAATTAACAATATTTTAGATCTTTTAAAAAAAGTAAGAGAAATATTAAATTATAAAAAAGGTGGTTCAAAAAAAATCAGAGACCTAATTTCATTAAAATATATTAAAGAAATAAAACATAAAATTATATTAAGCTTTTATGAAATTTATTTCCTAGATAGCTACATTTTGCTATATCAGAGGATTTACTCTAACAAAGGAAATCCAATAGTTGAATTCTTGTTTAGAACTATTTATGAGCTTGGTATGAAAAGAGCTCAGATACTATTTGGCGATAGCAGTATTGAAGACAATGATAAGTTTAGATTTAAATTACTTTTAGTGCTTTCTGATCTCGGTTTTATATCAAGAAAAAGTTCTTATTATTTCAATTTATATAAAAAATTACTTTTAGAAAACGCCGATAATATAAATAGCGCTCATAAAGAAATATTGGATAGTTTATCTGATCAAATAGATAAAAATAACACCAAAAGAAAAAATAAATTAATTAATAAATTGAATATTAAAATTATGAATTTTCAAAATGAATTATATAATAAAACTAAATTAATAGATGTTTTTAAAGATATTCATATTGAAAGAAGGTATAGTGTCCTAAATTATACAGTTCATGGTAATCCATTTGAAATATATAATTTATTTGAATCTAAAAGTACAATTAATTTAAAAAACCCATACAGGCATATTCTTAAGACCTATTCAATATTGCTAACAACTGGAGTAAATGTACTAAATAATATAATAATTAATTCTAAATATGATGTTTTATACAAAGAATTGGATAATATTAATACCTCTTTTAAAGATTTGAATTCTAAATTGGAAAATTTCTGGAAAAAGTATATTCATTAGATAAGAAATGGCCTTGTTCTATTCCTTGGTCTGGTTTTTAATTTAATATCTAATCTTAAATCCTAGCTTTTAAATTGTATTATTTTTTTTAGTGGAAGTTCACTTGTTGAGGGTCTCCTAAAAAATTGGACTAAAAACTGAGGTGCCCTGCCTTGCGAAATTTCGAACCAAATTATTAAAAAATTAAGTGAGATATGTAGACTATAAAGGATTTTTTAAACTAATTTTATGAATCCAAATCAAATTCTTTAGTATAACTTTCTAAAAAATTATTAAATAATTTTTTCTCCAATTTTGTCTTAAAACCACATAAATCTATTTTTAATCCTAAAATAGGAGGTACTGTAAGAATAAAAGTTAATAAAAATAGATATTTTCTTAATAAAATTGGTAATATAATTGAAATAATTGCTATTAAAAAAATTATTGCAACAAAGACAATATTTGTAAAAAGCTTTGCTTTTTTAGATGCCTTATCTTCAGAATTTTTTCTAATTTTTCCAAGCTTATTAATATATTTTTCTATTTCATAATCTTTCTCAGTTATTTTTTCATAATAGATTTTTTTATTAGCTTCAAGTTTCTTCTTAGTCACCTCATCTATTTGTTGCTTACTTTTTAATGATTCTTCTAATATAAAATCGGCATCAATTTTTTCTATATCTAGTTCATCGAAATCAGACAACACATCAACAATATAATTATTATAAAAGAGCATAGATATATCCACATCATTTATCTTATTTGATCCCTTTAAATTTTTTAAATTTAAAATAAATCTTGACCAAATTCTTTTGTTAATTAATAAATCCTTCGAATTTGCTGATATTACCATGCTTAGGGGTAAATCTTTTATTTTGGTAGGATCTTTTAACCAAAGTATGTTAGTGAGTAGTCTATCAGGTATAACTTCACTAATTGTATTTGTTTCTTTGTGACCCCTTTTTTCAAAATTATATTTTGATAATTTTAGATCACTAGTTAAAAAAATAGCCTTAGCATTTTCGATTTTCCATTTGCGGTCTCCTCTGATTTTATTGATCATTTCTATTGCTGCCAAGTCATGAAGGCCATTGTATTCAGAAAAAAATTTGTATTCACTTAAATCCTCTAGATGTTTCTGATCCGGAGAATAATTTTTAATATCAATATTTGTCCTATAATATTCTATACCTAGTTGTTGAATTTTATCATATAGATTTTGAATAAATATTAGCACATCTTGTGAGGACCAATTTTTATTTTTAAGTGTGCTATATATTGATGAAACTCTTATTCCTGATATATATTTATTTTTATTTTTGATATATCCCTTTAAAACACGAATAACTTCATCTATAGTAAAATCAAAAATTTTTATTATGAACTTATACTCTTTCATTAATCTAAATAATTCTAGAATTGGTTTAGAAATTTCTTCTATATGAAGTTCAAATAAACTAAATAAAAAATTTGAATCGATAAAAATTTGTAAATAACGAATTTTCTTTCTTTCTTCTGTTATGTCAATTGTGTTTGGGCTTAAAGAGATTATAGAACCATAAACAATGTCTTGTAGTGTTTTCCAAATCTGTGGATTTTCTTTTTCAATATCATGAAAATAACGTATTAAAATGTTTTCATAAGAAGTCTTTTTAGTCATATCGTATATTAAATCTAAATTACCTCTATCCTCGCAGAAATATATTAATGGCTCAATATTTTTATTTACAAATTGTAATATTATTTCTAATACCTTTTTTTCATCTAATGAAGAGTCATTAATATATTTTTTTAAATCATCTATTAAATAATTTATTCTCCGTTCCGCTTCTCTCTCAGTTTCTAAACTATCTAAAAATTTTATACCTTCATTTGTTAATAGATACTCTTTATCTTTTTTATCTAAATAACCATTCCTTTTACTTCTTTTTAATATTGATTTTAATGTGTAAATTGGAATATTGATTTTGTAATAATCAAATAAATTTTTTTGAATGTCATCAATATTTAGAGATTTATTTTTTCTTTGTATTGTAAGTAATGTTAGAGGAGAAAAAGTATCTAAGTAATCTTTATTTTTATCATAAATTGATTTTATGAAAGCATATGTTACTAAAATTTTGTTCATAAATATTTCATTTAAATAATTATTCTTTAATTTTATCTTTATTTTATCCATAACTCAATCTTAACCATAATCTTTTTTAACATATCTAATAATTTAAGTTGAATGAATCAGATTTTATTTTTTGCACAAATGACCAAAATTAACCCTATTTTTACCCCTTTTTCAACAACTTTTTTCTATAGTATCAAGATATATATAGGGGCACCTTAACAAGGGGACCCACCTTAACAGGGTGAGGAGAGGGGATTCGTATCAAAAATCTGAATTTTAATACTTCAATATTATTATAAAGACAATATTTATAATCAAAAATGGTATGGAATTTGTATGCTGCTTTTACCTTGCAAGCCGATTTTTATACCAAATATGTGCAATATTAAGATTTCTTATATTTTTAATAATTCATTCATCTTTCTTCCCATTCATGAGAAGAGCTCCTTATAATATCCGGCAGTGGATCTAGAAACTTTAACCTGAACCTGCCGGGCCCGGCATTAATGGTTACAACTACTGTAGGATCAGAAATAACTATATTATATGAAGTCCAATCATCTTTATGAAAATCACCATATGTAAAAACCTCTTCCCTCTCCGGACTTCCATTAGCATAAACTTTACAGATACCTGAATCATCATAAAAATAGACCTTATATTCTATATTTTTTGACCAGTACGAATTTACTGCAGGAGTCATACTGCTGTCTACCGAAAGAAGATTGGTTAACTGATTCCCTATACCATTAATGC